>Ga0116227_10005086_pt1 | contig 28101 bp, 25 predicted proteins | sample S1TSphgellanicum_FD_89693 | JGI IMG/M metagenome (GOLD analysis project Ga0116227, IMG submission 89693) | Host-associated microbial communities from peat moss isolated from Minnesota, USA - S1T2_Fb - Sphagnum magellanicum MG | ecosystem: Host-associated > Plants > Peat moss > Unclassified...
AAACGAAAGGACAGATTTCGACATAAGACCATTGGTCTCCAAAAATTTGTTCTGATATTTTGGCCCGGTTCCCCCCCCCCCCCCCCAAAAAAATAAAAACTAGTCAAATAACCTTTGATAAAATTGTCAGTTCTTTCATGTTCTTGGGGCTTTGAAATAACTGGAACTTGAGGGTTTTTTAACTCCAAATTCTTTTCAAGAAATTGGAATTGGAGATTCCTTGATTTTTAGTTTTTTTTTTTTTTAAAACTGTGAATGGAACATTCTTTAGTTCTAAATTCTTCAAAAAACCCTTCACCCAAGGTTATCAACAAAATCAAATAACCACCCAACTACTTGAAACCACTGCCTGAAAAGAGAGTAAGGAATTATGAATTTGAACTGCTATCAAATTAACATGTATCAAACCTTGATTAAGTCAAGGAAATTTGATTTCTTCTTTTAAGATAAATTGTTGAGGCTACATGACCATACAAAATACTACCCAACTAGTCCACACTCCCATTTGTTAAATCCTATGGTTCAGATGGGTCCTAACACACATAAAATCAACAAGAAATTCTTGCAAATAAACCCCTTTGCCCAAGCCTTCGTATTTTGGATTCAAGTTCTGTTGTCATGAAGGCCAAGATCAAAATCCTGTCACCTTCCCCTCAAAATTTTTTTGAATTGGCTTCGAATACAATTCTTAGGATTAAAATCAAAACACAATTTGATCATATCCAAACTGAATTGAACACTTTCATCCTTTATACCTCTACCCACCTCCTTTAATGTCCAACTATAGTGTAAAATTACTACAATTTTTTAATTCAAACTAATATTTGAATCCCTTAAGTAACCATGATCACGCACATGAACCACCCTTGGGCAAATCTTACAAATCCATGGAAAATACATTATTAGGTACAGGATTAATATGTTCATGCCACATCAACCCACTACTGACAAGTTTAACCGTGGGTATGCTATCACAACTCTTGCATCCATTGCCTTAGGCTTGTGATTAAGCTTTATAGAGGATATCAATTTGAGCTGAAAACAAAGTTGATGGCCCGACATCCAAAAGATTATTGGGACAAACTCTGACCCAATTACATTACATGAGAGTTCATAAGAAACCCCATTGTACGGGCAATAAATTCTTGCCATTTTGTCTAATAGTGGAGAATGTTCATGGCTCTAACCTTGCTCCCAAGAGAAAGGCAAAATTTGTTTTTCCATGGTTGAAAGCTAGCCCAAAGTTTAGAAAGTTTGGTGAAGATTAAGGAAAATGAAACACTCATCCTAACAAAACAAGGATGTGTGAGAATTAAAGGGAAAACATACAAGGCTTCCAACAACATGCACTTACAGCTAGGACCTAGAGCCTCATGTAAAGATCTAACCTTGTTGTAGAAAGTTAAGAGTTACAACCTACTTTTGGGGAAACTTCGAGTTATACCTTCAGGATTTAAAACTAAGTCGAATGAGGGTTTTGATTGTTTCCAAATCAAGAGACTGGTTGGTGAAAAGTGGTGAAAGTCTCACTTCTCCAAAAGAGCATAAAATACTATGTATTGGCAGATGCTAGAGGACATTTTAATGTCATGGGTTTTATCTTTTGACATAACATAGTTCACAATTTTGGAACATATTAAAGTGATGACATTATAGTTGTTTTGAAACCACAATTACCACCTCTTTTTTTGATTTCGAATAATGTCATATAGAATGTTAATTTTCTTTTCACACATTATTTGCAGTTGGTTCCAAAATGAAATCATGGTTCTGATTCTTAAACTAATTGCTATAACCATTTAATATCTTTGGAGGCATGGTTTGCTTTCAACATTGAAAAGAAATCATGATTTCATATGATTATAAGATTATTTTGTGCCATTAGATCAATCTTCAACACTATCAACATTCAAAAAGTCACACACATCAAACATGCATATAAATGTGGTAAGGTTGTGTGGCAATGATGTTGTGAAAATTTGTTGCAAGCTTGCATGATGAATTAATACAAGGGACAAATTACAATGACCTTCATTTACTTACCCCTAGGTTTGTTAAATAGTATTGATAGTAAAGAATTTCATTAACTCCTAATTTTGCAATGAAATGTAAAATAATATGTGTTCTTTCCCTCTAAAAAAAGGGGTGTAAAAGTTTCAAGATGAGATTAAAATAAGCTCTTCAAAATGTATTCACATACATGTCAAACTACATAAACCAAACAAGGTGGATGAATCAAAATAGTGTAGAAATGAAATTTTAATCACGAGCTAATTTGCAATCACAAAATATTGCACAAGCTAGACCTAGGAAGAGGAACCACCTTCCTCCTTTATTATGTAGCTCCCCACATGGATTAGATTTGAATGTTCATCTTCCTAAGATTTTCAAATGGAAGTTTTAAAATCACCAAATGATATCACATTATCCAAATCTAAAGTTATGCAAGGAAAAGTTGTAAACCTTGAAAAAAAATTTCCAACGACATATCAAGCTTCTCCATTGGAGTTGATTTAACCTCTTTACACATGATGATTAAACGATCGAAAGTCATTTTGAATTTTGTTTTCTAACGTTTAATTTGACCATAACTTGTGATTCAAATCTTTATTTTTGGGAATGCGATCCCACAATATATGTTTTTTAATAGATTTCAAGACATTTTCAATGAACCAAAGAGGGTTCAATTTGGACAAGAAGAATGAGCCTTGTTCCAAATATTTGAACATTCCTTGAAGTGGATTCAAAGACATACATGTTGTGTTATTTTTGTAACAATGACACAAAGGTCCATAATTCTTTTCCATTTCATTGTGAACATATTTCATCCTCTCACCAACTTGGGATTAATTCCTAGGGGCAACCTACTCAATCATTGAAATAATTAATGAAGCTTCTTTAATTTGCACCTTGCTATAAATTCTACCTTAGTAATAACTTTTTTCCATTGTAATAAAAATATATATTATAATTAATATTAATATTATAATAAAGTTAGAAAAATCTTCGACACATTATAAATTTTTAATTTATGAATTCACCTATAATTTTAAAAATCCAACCCCAAAAATACAAACATTAAATGAAACCAAAGCTTGACATCAACTACACTTCACATCCCTATTGGGGTGAAAACACGGTCAAAGGAGCTAGGGGCACCAAGGTAAAAGTCATTTTCCAAGGCCTACACATGACACATATCACTTTTGTGTTGGTTTATAACTTTAATGTATTTCGAGTACCCCATTTAACACTGCATTTTAAATATAAATATGTTTTGATTACAAATTGATTTTATATCACGTATATCATGCATTCATGCCCTCTATCACATAAACATGAACAACTTTTGTTAAAAGCACATTTTCAAAATCCACAATTTTCAAGGTGAAAAACACTTTTAAACCAAATGTGTTTAAACCAGTTATAAAAACAATTTTCATTAGTTCAATTCCTTTTGCTTTTCCTATCATCAATGTTAAAATCCTCTTCAATTTTTAGAAGGAACGGTGCACATTTGATAGAAAAAAAGGTTTTTTGAAAAAAAATAAGGATTGTTCGCTCTCAAAGTTAAAATGTTTTGAACATACAAAACCATTTTTTATTTGTGTCAAGCTTAGAACATGTAATCTTTGCAAATAATGAAAAATATTCCAAAACAATTATGACAATCCAAACTATTATGTTTCACTTGTGATCTTTCAAACATATAAAAATATAGTTTTAAAATGTGTACATTCACTTGGGTGGGTCCTTTGATTGTGTTTTTACCCATTATGTTGTAAAATCTCATATAATCAAATATGAAAGTCCAAAGGCGAGTCTTGAGCATAAATGCCCCAAAACACAAAAAAACTAAGACTTGTTCACATTAAATTAGGTTGTAACAACAAATAAAAATTATAAAAACTAAGATTATAATATCATGGCAAGTTCAACATTTCAATGTTGGACAAGGTTATTAGCATCAACCTTGTCACATCACATTGGTCATGTTAATTTTGAAGTTTATGTAACCCAATGTCATGTTCGTTTAAAGTCAACACAAGGTCAACCAAGGTCAAAGCAATATCTTTTCATGTAGGGGTAAAAAATTTACCCCAATGGTGACCAACAATTACGATCACAAAAAAAAAATGCAAACCATTAGATTCAATGATCTAAATCCAGTCCCAATAAAAAATTTTAAAAAATTAAAATTAAGAAAATCTTAACTATCAAAAAATGGTGATTAGATTTTGATCATCACTTAAGTGGCCAAGATTTTTTACTAATCCACACCCCGATCATAGTCTAACAACCTAAATTTGTTTTTGAATGAGAAAAAGTAAAATAAAATCTTAACCATTGAAAAATGTTGATTATATTCCGATTGCCATATGAACGGCCATGATTTTCAATCACAATTAATCCACACCCTGGTCATAGTTCAGTGACCTAAATCTAATCCCAAAAGTGAAAAAATAAAATAAATTTTTAACCATCAAAAAATTTCAATCTAATTTCAATTGTCATCTAAATGGCCAAGATTTTAAATCAAATGACCATCCAACAACCTAAATCCAATCCCAAAAGTGAAGAAAAAAAAACTTGATTATTAAAAAATGGCAACTGAATTTTAGTCATTATCTAAATGGTCAAATTTTTTGGTCATAATAAAGCCACACTTCAGTCGCAATCGAATAACCTGAATTCGGTCATGAGATGATTTATTCACGAAATATGAAAATTTATAATTAATTATTAACCTATTAATAATTAATAATTAAACTTATTTGCATAGTAATTTTATTTTTATTGCGAAAATGTCCAATCAATGTCATGGTTGATTTTATGAATTGATGCATCATGATTGATGTTAATGTGACAACTCACATAAAAATGGTACATCATGTCATTTTTTACAACTTTGATGTTGGATAATAATTTTATTTTCAAGATTCCATGTCAAAAAAAATTCAAAATACTTTGAAAGATTTTTGAATTTCCTTCACAAAAAAAATTTTGGGAATATTTTTGTGTGATAATTTCAACAAGATTTTTAAGAAAATACAATTAATGTTGAAACTACCAAGGTACTACAATATTTTGAAAGATATATTTAACAAACATAATTACTCAATATGTATGTTTGAAACAACATCATAGAAGAAATTTTTAAAAAATAAAAAATGAAATGTAGTTAGGAAGGTGGCATTTAAGTATTGAAAGGTTTTGGGCGAGAGAACCAATTCTCTTCCAAAGGCAACATCTCCATTAGCCCCTCCTCAATGAATTCCATGAGGATCATGTTCTAACACAGAACAAGAAAACCAACAAACAATGGTGAAGTATCAGTGATGTTCAACTTTCTAAAATGAAACTCAACGTTTTCAAAGGGTTCGTATTCATTTTGTAAAATGAAAACCCATACTTTCTTTTGAAGGATCTCTTTTTGAGAATTGATGGACACCTTCAATTTTGATGGCAAAATGTGTGCATCACTTTGGAACTCTACATGTGGCCCAAGTTTTTTTTCTCTAACAACTTGTGCACAATATCCATCTTTTTCTTTCGAAAGAAACAACGTTTTTTGTTTTTGATGTTACTTTTGTTTTGAACACATCTTATTTTATGAATAACATTTGTAGTGCATATGTATGACAACACCCTAGCAACCAACATTTTTTCAAAACTTTCTAATTATCTTCCTTTGGCACAAGCTTGCCCTAAACAAGCAATTCAAACTTTCTCACAAGCATTTCATACCAGGGTGTAGTCAATATAACACATACCATAGCAAGTATAATGCTTGTTTGGTTTTTTCATGTTTTAAAGTTGTAATTTAATTTTATGTTGAAATTGTAAAATTTATTTATATAGTAGTATTTTTAATATATCATGAGAACATGTGAATTAATTTGAAATTAATCAAATGAATAAAAAATTAAAAAAAACATTCATTAAACATTGTAATGGTTGTTTTTAAGAAGTAAAAGGACTTGTAAATGGATCTGATTTTTTAAAAAAATGTTAACATAAACCTTAATAAAATAGTATGAAGAAAAAAATTTAATTGTATAAAGATTTTTTTGAAATTTTTTCAAGAATATTCTAAGACTATTTCCCAAAAAGCAATCACAAAAACAATCAAAAAGTAGGTGGGTGTGGCTTGTGTTATCCCGTTTGCACCCACTATTTTCAAAATGCTTACATATTGATCCACATTTTCTCCCACAAAGTATTCCAATGTGATGGTAGGGGCAATACCTTATTCTTGGTGAAGGTCAAATTTTATAGTTTGAGGACCACCCACCAAATATATGCCAACTTACAAATATTGAACATGCCCAATTGCCATATGTTTTGATGATGGTGAAAATTTGTTGTAGGTTGAATCATTGTGACCCACTCATGTTTTTATCTTTGAAACTACTTTGTAATCATTAGACGCTCCCAATCCTTCAAAATGACACCATTTGCAAACAACCTTTCCATGAAGGAACAATAGGTCACCTCATGAATGACCTTCAAGAATTAGGAAAAAACGATATTACTCTATAAAAACATCCATTGAAATGTTGCCCTCTAAGAATGTTGCTACTATTTTGATTACCAAATCATGTGTAATTTTGTAAAAGTTTTTGGGCAACCTCTTTTTAGGAAGGCACCTAGTAATCACGTTCAATAGAAACCCAAATCAAAACTTATGCAAAAAGCTTACACACACATATATTCAAAGGTCTATCCACAAGGTTTTGTAACAATTGTGAAAAAAACTAATTAAACCTTGAACCTTTAACCCTAATTTTCTATCACATGAATCGATATGATTGTGGGAATTCTTGGGGACTGAATGGGACACTATTACACATGCACATTCAAAAGTCTATGCACAAGGTTTTATAGCTATTTCGGGAGAGTTGATTAAATTTTAAACCTTGAACCCCATCTCTCTATAATAACAAAGGATACAATCATTACTACAAAACCATGGTTTTTATGCCACTAGATTATGTTTAAAATGACTTTATAGTCAATATTTAAACTACACTAGTAATTTGAAGTGACTATGTGTGTCTTTCACAACTAACATCAAAACTAGCAAAATGTGCATTATGATAAAAAAAAAAAAACATTATAATCAAATCAAACAATATGTTGCACATGTGGTGAATGTGGGTGCCCACATGGACTTATCTATGTTTATTAATAAACTAACAAGATTGAAATTAATCATAAAGTGTGACACACATGATCATGGTGTTACTTTTTAATGATATGGTTATAGTAAAATGGAAAATAAATTTCCATTACGAAAAAAATGACAATAAAATATAGTTATCATGTTTTCAATCAATATTCATAATTATTGAAATAAATAAATAAATAAATAAATTTAAAAAGGGAAAATTTGAAAAAAAAATGTAATAAAAAATATGGAATTTACTACTTTTATTAATCAAAATAATTAACTAAATGTACATGCTCATCTTGAATCATTCAAATCGCATGAATTAATTAATATTTATGATGAATAAATTGAACACATATATATATCTCCAAATTAAATTAGCCCGAAACTAAACCATTTATTTATTCATTTATGATCAAATGATATGAGTAAAATGGAAGAATAAAATAAAATAATCTATTTTAACTTACTAAAAAAAAGAAATAATGTACATGTGATTTAAATTTAAAATTAAAAATAGTAAATTTTTTTACTGAATTTATAAAATTAAACTAAAATCCATTGTTACTACAAAAACATTATACCATTGAATTCAATTTTTGTATTTTTATCACAAAAATTAATATATGATTGAAGAGATAAAAAATAATAATAACATAATTTCACAAGGGAAATTGTCTTGTTATGATTTTTTAAAACATTTTGCTAAAACATTAATTTTTGATAAATATATGACATTAATTAACATATGTAAATTAACGTAATGTCTAAAATTTGGATTAAAATAATTATAAAATTGAAGGAAATGATGAAAGTAAGGAAACCACATGTACCATAGTTCTATTCAAATTTGTAACCCAAGCAAAAAAAATAAAAATGCTTGAATTTTTGAAAAAGAAATTTATTTTTTTCCTCACTTTTTGAATTGAAAGGAATCATTCAATTCAATTTGATTATGGTAGTAAATTATTTTTACCTAAATAATTATTAGATTATAACCCAATCAAAGATTTAAAATTTTAGACCATTATATACGAATTTCTGAAATAAATTTTTTAAACCATTTTAATTATTGTACATTTGTGAAATGGAAATAAATCAGAAAGTTTCATATAATTATGAAAGTAAATAAATTAGATGTACCTAAATAATATTTGAATATATAATTCAATTAAAAATCTCAGAACATACATTTGAATTTGTTCAATAAGTATTTAAAATAATTGTAACTTACATATTATTTTAAAACTAAAAAATTTACAAAATACAATGTAAAAATGAACCTACCAATCATGTTAATCATATCATTTTAGTCACATTTGTGTCAAAAAAATGATTAATTTGTTAATAAATAAAATGATGTTTTGTTAAATTAATAAACATATTTTAAAATAATTTGGATACTATGTAAATGTCATTTTGAATCCTACAAATTAAGTATATCAAGTGTTTAAACTGCATTTTTTTTAAAGGAATCAAAAGGAATGCACTAAATCATACAAAAATGTCAAAGTTTTGAAATTTTGGAAAAAAAGGGCTACAAGGCAAGGGACTCATTTTTTTAACCATTTGACAAAAAAAATAAAATTCAATGGGTTCAAAATGTTTAGCTTTAGGTGCAAGTCACATGTGTAGGAAATAATCTTGCCAAAACATGTTTAGTTATCCATTGAAATTCATTTTGGAATTTTTTTAGGTTTTTTTCATTTTTGGCTATAAACCAAACTATTCATACACAATTATGTATGAATGTGAAAACCCACCATTGTCACATGAATTATCTTAAATTGGATTAATCAAATTTTTCACTTAAATTTGTTTCAAGTAAATGTTATTTGCAAAAAGTAGCCCCATAAAAGTCCTAGAATCTTTTTTCTTTTTTTGGGTACCCCAATCATGAATGGACCCAAGTTTAAACTTCTATCCACCCCCCTGACCTAATTTAGCTTATAAATCCATAGGCATTAGCTCTTTCAACAATATTTAACATGTTTCCAAAAAAATACATGTGGCATGCTTGAAATTTGAATGAATGTTCAAGACATGCCTCTTTTTTGAATAATCACAAAACATCCACTCTCAAGGCTTCTAGACTATAAGGAGCATGCCCATCAAAGAATGAATGTGAAAAAATGTTGCCAGTGCTTAGGTGGTCAAGACATGGAGTTATACCCTTGAAACATGGTAGTTTGGAGAGTTTTAGCAACTTTGTAGGCTTTTTAAAGCCATACAATTGAATCAATGCCAAGGATCCAAGTACCCACCTTCCTTGGTGTCAAGTGTTTCGTGGGGCTAGATTATTGCAAGTCTTATTTGAACAAATAGTGATGTTATATCTTCAAATAACATTCCATGATGCATCCCATGGGCAATGACTTGGTGTCCAATAGCACCTAAAAGGATTTGAACATATGCTACTAACATCAATTTACTAATTAACATTCTTATGGGAACACCATCCAAATCCACCTTCACAAACAATGACTAGTTAAAAAGTGGTTGATTGCTTTTCAATGTAACCTCTACAAACATCCCCAACAAGATCAACACAAGTCAAAGGTGTGCCACAATCACTAACATTTGAGATGTCTCCACATTTTTGTCCAGATCAAAATGCACAATGGCTATTTGATTGGATCCTTGATATTTGTACTTGATTGTGATTAAAATAAGGCTATTTACATGAAGTAACCTTTCCTTGATAGCTATCACAAATAAGGAAACCACTACTAAAGTGAAAAGATCCATCTTCTAATAAGGTACTTCATTCACCAACTCTTTTTTATTGATCAATTGTAATTCATTGATGGCACTTTCAACATGTGTCAAGAACATACAAGACGACTTGCAAATTGTTTCTGGGTTTTCAACTATGGCACCCTTACTTAAACCCAAAAGTCAACCATGCAAATAATCCTTTGCAACAAATTGTGGCGTTCCCTTCATGAGCATCAATGTAAATAAATCGACAAACATTTTTGGTAGCTCATTCTCTACTTGATATCCTTTAGCCTCTCCTTATTTAATACAGTTTGAAAATGCGTAGACAAAAGATTGTTATGTTTTATGAGAAATTGAAAAGGGCAAAGGTTGCATCGATTGGCCTAATTTCATAGCACCTATATTCATAAAGGGTCATTAGGACACTTTCAAATTACAATAACATTTGTATTCAATGGGGGTCCTTTTTATGTTGTTAGAGTGCAAAAAAATTGTAGGTTTGAGTAAAGTTAACAAATGAATGAAAGTTCTCAAAATTGTAAAAATGTTAATCCCTCCTGCCTAAAAACCTAAACCCTTTTAATTTAAATTCACACACCTAAAAAGTAATGAACCCAAAGTTTATTGATTGATTTTATTTTATTAAATTTTTCAAGATTAGAAAAGGCCATTACCAAAGCTTGAGCATTTGTGGAATCCGCCTCCATGTCATGACCTTCCATAAAAAAAAATGACTTCAACAAAGAAAAGATCTTCACATGCTAATGTGGGTTGCCCTCAGATGTTTCACATTAAATTTTCTTCCTTGCAACACCTTTAACACACATTGGTGTTATAGATAACAGGAGGAGTGGAAGAAGGCCTCTTGAGTCCTTACATTCCTCCTTGAGCCTAGGCCATTTCCCCAAGTAGGCCTTTTCCAAAATAAATGAAGAAAGGTAAACAATATGCCTTTTCACTTCAAATTTAGAGGTCACTTGATCAATGTCAACTGAAATTTGTGTGAAAAAATCATTCTGCAACCTTTAGAAAATTTCCCTAAACCATTGCATAATCCTTGCTTCTTACCATTTGAAGAAATATTTGATATTGTCGATTCCAACCAACCAACAAACTCCAACAAATGCATAATTTGATAATCTTCAAAAAAGAAATCTTGTCCTTTTTCACTACCCAAATTCATTAGGTTTTCAATGAAATAGGACAAAATTGATTAATATGTAACTTGTATTGTTTTGGTCAAAAATTACTAATTGATTAGAATATTCTTAGTGGAATGTTTTTTAATCATTTTGGATAGCCACATGTTGCACAAGATAATTTTTTAATTTAAAATTATGACATAGATATATGAAGTCCTAAGTTAATATGATGTGGAATAACATGCCACATCATCATACAATTTTTTTTGTGTTTTTTCTTCCTTCAATTTTGTTACCAAAAAGGTTTTCGCACCATTCACCATGATGTACATGTTTGTAACCTTTCTACGAAATACGTTAATGCACACATCCATCAAGGATAGAACCTAAGACCTTATGGAAACACACCAAGGTTTGAATCACCAAACCATTTCAAAACTTTATTAACAAAGAAGAAAAAGTTTAAGTTTATTGTATTTGGCATGAAATCATTTAAGAACTTCAAACTTTAGCATACAATTTTTTTTCAAAATCTATTCTAGTGTTGCAAATGAAAACATAATCTTGAAGCTTATTCAATGATGTATTTTTAAAAATTAAAAATTAAAAATAAAATTCAAAGGGTTTAAAAAATGACTTGAAATTGCATGTCATGACTAAATCTAAAAATTTCTTTTTGTTTAAATTGACCTAGAATCTTTGTAAATTCAATGTCAATTCAAAAATGCATTCATTAAATCTTTTACAATTTTATTTTCATTACAAATAATATGCAAAGTTTTTATAGAATTGCAAGTTTTTATTTCCCCAACATGATCAAATATAATTTAATTTTTTTTTTTTGCAATGTTGCTAAAATGGTAATCATCCATTAAAAGATTGTCACATTTGGTTATAAACAAGTAGTGTAGTTGGAAACTTGTTTAAATCCTTCAATATTATGGTTATTTATTATATATTTATTGTAAAAAATTCACAAAATATATATTTAAAAAAATTGACCAAAATAATCTTTCAAAAAAATCATTTCTTGATGTTGTTGCCTTTTCAAATTGCTTGAAATTAGTCACAAGAAAAAAATTAATTAAGTAGTTAATATAGCCATTTAATTATATAGACTATATTTGTTTAACAAAATGAATCATACATTAATAAAAATGATTATTTATATTTTAATAAAGTAAAACTATATTTTACATTTTTTTCCTTTGTAAAAGTTTAAAAAAATTAATTTGATGAAATTTTGGGTTTAAATAATTGGATTACCCCCCATTGAAAAAAAAAAATTTGGTTTCAAATTTTCCTAACTTGGCAATTCTTGTTGGGAAAAAAATGGAAAAAATAGTGCAAATTCAAAAAAAATGTAAAGAATAAAAAAACTGAAAAAAAATTTGAAATCACAAATTTCAAAAAAAAAAGGTTACTCCTAATGAATAGAAGTTTAAAAGTAATACTAATGATTCCAACATTGAACACATAAACAATTCCAACATCAAATTTATTTGAAAACTTTTAAGTTCAATATTTGAAATCATTATAAACCTTATCCTTTTTTCTTGAAAATTTAAAATAAATATTAATGATGTAACTGTGTGTTTTTTTGTGGTGAATTTCCACCATTTTGCAAACATATGAACAAATATTTAGGTTAACACGTTGATTGAACCATAATTTAATGCAAACAATGTGATTTTGGGTACTCCTTCATTTGTTGACACATCGTTGTTTTTGACTATCGTACACATTTCATGGTTTCGGGGACAACCTTTATCATCTGAATTCATAGGATGTTTTAACACTTTGTTCCTAAATTCTTGTGGCACCCAGACTCACTTGTTTAGAATTGCATAGAGTTGTCTTCAAAGTTTCATGAATTCTATTGATAATTAATTGCAAAAGGTTATCAAATCTTCTGTCAACAAATCAATAAATAAGCTTATGAAAAAACGTTTTGGAATCATCTTTTTCAAAATTACACATTTTTTGAAGAAATTCATGGCATGTGTGAACATTGCCCAATGGTAGTTTCCATATCCTCCTTTGGAATGTTTAGAATTTGTTTGAATAATGCAAGATTTTCTTTGTCTATTTTGACATTCGCCCATCACCATGTTGCCCATTCATTTGTTTTGCCAATTGCCCTTTTCCATTTTGTTCCTTATGTTTTGATTTCCAGCAAATGCTGGAGGGGTACTAACTAGGTGTCATTTCTTAGATATTTCCAAGGTTTTGTTGTCATTTCACATATTTTATTTAGTATGCTTGAAATTAACATATGTTCAATAATAAATTCCAAAGTGTTTGGTGTGAAAATTGGTGTCAATTTTCTTCTTGCCATTGTAGAATAAAGGTTTAACAATTGTAAACATGTGGTAGAGGTAGAAAAAATGCAATTTGTTATAAAAATCAAGCAAATTAGTGGTAGAAAGGGAAAGAATGTAATTTGACTTTACAAGTATTAAGAATGGTCCTAGATGCAAGAAGTTGAGAGAATGAATGAAAATTGAAAATAGTTAAAAATAGTATAGACAATGGGCTATTTCATACTGTTTCATTTTTTATGGGCACATATCTTTTGGTGGTGAATAGGTAGTGTTTGGATTGGCAAATATATTCCTCTTGGTAGGTCAACAAGTTTATATATCATTGAATTTGATTTAGTTTAACATTTTATATGGTTTAGATGATGCATAACTTGAATATATGAAATATGAAATATGACTTGAAGTGTGATTTGAGCATTTCATGGGTTGAATTTTTCAAAATAAACCAACATAAATTGTTTTCACCCTATTTTTTTGTTCAATTTTCCGCAAAAAAAAGTTTGTTGCACATGTTCATAAAAAAGTTCGTCCATTTTTTTCCATCCATAAATATCATTTATCCACGAACATGTGACAAATTATTCCTCCACATCATCAAATATTCTATCTCATGTGTCAAAAAATATTCTCCTAAGAAATATTCTCCTAATATTTTGTCGACAACGTGAACAAATTATTCTTAAAAAGATTTGATCTTGCTCACCTGCTCATGCTCGCAAGCTCACGGAATAGAATCCTTCTTGTTTATATATCTTTAAAATTAAAGAACCGGACCCAGGTGGCTCTGTGAAATTTTTATTTTGAAATGCCTAGACCTGACAATTACCAAAAAAAGCAAATGCCCACCCCACACTGTGGCCAGAAATATCAGGTTTTCAGTTTTTACCTGAGCTAATGTTATTATTTACCTCTGGATTTTAGGTGCCTGAAATTTTTGTCTGTTTTGGTGACGAGTTGTGCCTTCAAGCTCTTTTAACCTTGAACTTCATCTCATTGTCACTGCCTGCTCCTTCATCCAGTTGTAGTTCCTCTATTGCATGGTGCTACCAAGCAATAATACCCCAAGTAAGGAGCCAGAATGAAGTGATTGAAATGAAGACACTAATAGCAAAAGTTGCTCCATTGCAAGAGGTGCGCACAGAGAAAGCAAGATTGAGCAACAAATCTTTGGTTTGCCACATTCACACCTGGTTTTAACCCAGTCAAATTTTTTACAAACACTTCTTTTAAAGCCAGGACATGTCAAGATGTGGCAAGAAAACAACTCTGATGTCTTCATGTGCTGAACTCTCTACAGCACAAAAGACCAGGTATGAGAATATTGATACAAGAGGGCATGTGCCTAAAGAAAGCCCTGCAATATTGGATACACAACGGTATGGAAGAAACTGTCTAACTCTTGTTGCATCATTTCCCTCAATTGAGAGGAGAGCCTTACTAACTCAACCAGAACTACTTTCAGCATCCCCAGAATCAACAGGTCTTAAATGGTCCCAAGCTGCTCTGGGACCTCTGGACAGTGGGCAAAATGGAAGAGAGTGAATGGAGTGGGCACAAGCATCCCCAGCTGCAATTCAGTCAGTGCATCAGCCCAGGGGCCAGCACCATAGTTCTGCTGGAATTGACATTTTCATAACCTGCAGGACTTAACTTAATCTGTGGCATAAATTACGTGCTGCACTCTCTGACTCACAATGGTACCTCAGGTTGTTTCGCAGCCAATGAAACAGCAAGCCCAAGATTTGCTTCACAACAATAGTGCCTCCATTTGCCTCCCTGTGAAACACTCTCCAACACCTATCCAAGTTCTAAGTTCTTGGACTATGCTGCAGATGTCCTCCAGTGCTGTTGCCGAAGAGGAAGTTGCCCCCCCCCCTCCAACTGCTTGCTTCCCTTCTAGTTCCCGGGGATCTTCAACAGTCACTCATACGAGCCATGGTTTCCTGCATAACATGTGACCTACCTGTCTTTGCAACTAGGTTTAGTCAAGGTGGCTCCTTGCAGAGCTCTATACTCCCCATAATGCCAAACTCTCTGTTGCAAAAGTGGAGCTGCTGACCATCTATCAGGCAGCATGAAGGGAGCCTGCACTCTTGCAAATGAAGAATGAAGAGCTCTTTCTCAAAACAATGAATAAGTAATTCATCAATTGCTTTCTGAGAAAGATGAAACGCATGATGAACGAAGAAGAAGAAGAAGATGTATGACAAAACCACATCATCTTCTTCTTCCTCTTCTTCATTAATCAATCTTTTAGATGAAAAATGGCAACTGCTCTAAAAGGTAAGGAAAACAAAAATCATCAATTATGACACCCTACATATTTGATTACTCTTTCTAGAAAATACAAATTGATTTGCTTCCAGAAACAAAGAGAAACCATCATCACTTTTCTCAAACAACGAATATAAGTATCACTTGCTCTGTGGACCCCAAAGGTGCAAGCAATGACCATTTTGTAGTCGAGCGATCTCTCTCCCAAAGATGCAAGCAATGACCATTTTGCAAATCGAACTATCTCTCTCCCAAAGATGCCAGCAATGAGCATTCATATTGCAATCGAGCGATATCTCTTCCAAAGATGCAAGCAATGACCATTCATTTTGCACTCGATTGATGTCTCTCCCAAAGATGCAAGCAATGACCATTCATTTTGCAATTGAGCGACGATGTCTCTCCCAAGGATGCAAGCAATGGCCATTGATTTTGCAATTGAGCGATGTGTCTCCCAAAGATGCAAGCAATGGCCATTTTGCTATTCAACTATCTCTCTCTTCCAAAGATCCAATGAACGACCATTTTGCAATCGAGCTCTCTCTTGCGCAAAGACGTAAACAATGACCATTTTGCCATCGAGCGATCTCTCTCCCAAAGATGCAAAGAATTGGCAATAGAGCTTTCTCTGTTCCCAAGGATGTGAAGAATTCCCAATCTTTGCTTCTTCTTCTACTTCTTCTCCTCCTCTTTCTGTCGGTGTTCCTGATGTTGTTGTAGCGGCGGTGCTATCGGTAATGGACTACCACGTAGAGGAGCTGTAGACTCGCTAACCATCTCAAGAATTCCCTTGCTTTTTCCTCTTGAGCTTCCTTAACGTCGACACTGCATCTAGATAGAGTTCACGGAGAGGGGAGTACGGACACAAACTGACGCACCCTAAGTGTAGTACTCGCGATGTGGACTGACATGGCAAGGACTTCTAGCTACGGAAACTAAGCGACGCTATCACCTTCTACACAGAAAGAAAGAGAGAGGAAATTTAGCAGCAGCAAACTAACCGGGCCCCACCTTTCATTTTAATGTAAAATACAAAGCAGTCAACTTTGCATAGCCAGCGTCGTCGGAACAGCGGCGGCGTCGGAACTTTGCATAGCAAGCGTCGGAATGTGCGCTCTTTCTTAGTTTCGTGTGATGTGGTGTGGTGTGGTTTTGTTTTGTTTCCAGTGCGAGTACTAAATTGTGAGCTGCAGTTTTGCTAGGCCCGACGCGATGGCCACCTTATCGGAGGCGCCGGACGGCAACGAGAAAGCTGGGGAAAAGATCTTCAAGACCAAGTGCGCATATTGTCACACCGTGGAGAAGTCTGCGGGTCACAAGCACGGTTTGTTTGTCCATCCGCATCCTCTGAAACAAACCGTTTGTCAGCTTGCGCTCATTTTCAATCTCCTTTTTTCCCTCTCTCGCTTCTTGCTTGAGGATTCGTGGCGACAGATCGGCATCTAATATCCTAAAGCTAGGCTTGTGGCACAGAGAGAGAGAGAGAGAGAGAGAGATAGAAACACACACAGTGTTTGTGAAGGAAATTGGCGGATGTGAAACCAATTTTCTGATTCTCGGGGACGATCAATTTTGTGGGGTAGGGCCAAACCTGCACGGTTTGTTCGGGATGACGTCGGGGACAACTCGCGGGTTTACGTATTCCACGGCTTACAAGAACAAGGACGTGTTCGTGTGGACTGAGGAGCACATCTACGACTATCTGCTGAACCCGAAGAAGGTACGATAAGATCTATCTCTTTGGATTGCAATCTCTCAAGGGAGAAGAAAATTTCCAGAGGGAGGGAGGCACATTGTATGAAGTAGAGAGCCTTGTGTTAGTAGCAGGGAGAAGGCTGGCAAGGCTCAATACTGATAACGTGATGGAGGGGAAACACAGATACAACATTCTTGTTTTCAATCTTGCATTTTCTTTGAAGGTATCTATTTTGAAGAGCAGGAGCACAGCAGCAATCTGTACTGAATTGCATTCATTCTCTAGGAAAAACTTTTGTGTGCCAGCTAGAACCTTTCATACTTACACTACTTGGAGTTGCTGTGTGTTGTTGCCAGTCACAAACACACAATGTCATAGTAAAGAGTAGTGCTTCTGTTGCTTGCAGTAGATGAGTGACAGTTTTGTTGCGAAAGGACTCTTGAGTCCAAATCAAGAAGCTCAAGGTAGGGTTTTTAGCCCAGCACTATGAACACAAGTGTTGGCAATTTCTGCTTATCCATTTCTGATCTTCCATCATATCATGGAATCTATGGAAAGCTCAATACAGATTCTGTTGCAGGCACTATCAGACTGTAGAATGATCATGATTTACAAGTAGAGTTGCATCGATATGGTAATGTTGCTGCAGGTCACAAACACATGATGTCATAGTAAGAGTAGTGCTTCTGTTGCTGCTCTAGATGAGTCTTGTCAACAGTTGTGAAAGCAGTTTTGAGTCCAAGTTGAGAAGCTCACAGTAGGGGTTTTCAGCCCAGCATTATGCACACAAGTGTTGGCAATTTCTGCAAATCTGTTCATTGTCTTCCATTGTATCATGGAATCTATGGAACGATCAATATGGATCTGTTGCAGGCATTACCAGACTGTAAATTGATCATGATTAACAAGTAGAGTTGCCAGATGTGCTTGTGTGGTTGCCAGTCAAACGTAGAATGTCATAGTAGAGCACTCTGTTGCTGCAGTACATGACTCTTGCAGACAGTTTGTTGTGGAACCACTTTTGAGTTGATGTTGAGAATCTCTCACTATGGCTTTCAGCCCAGCACTATGCACACAAGTGTCGGCAATTTCTGCAAATCCATTTATGGTTCCATGGTATCATGGGATCTGTTGAAAGCTTCATATAGATCTGCTGCAGGCACTGCCAGACTGTAAATGATCATGATACACAACTAGAGTTGCACGATGTGCTTGTGTCACTGCCTGTCACAAACACACAATGTCATATTAGACTAGCGCTTCTGTTGCTGCAATCAATGAGTTTTTGCCAACAGTTTGCTAAGAAAGCACTCTTGAGTCCAAGTCAAGAATCTCTTGCTGTGGTTTTCAGCCTACCCCTATGCACAAGGCATATTGTCTTCCATGGTACCTCTTCCATGGTATCATGGACTCTATGGAATTGGTCAATATAGATCTGTTTTCAGCCCATCATTATGTACAAGTGTCAGCAGTTTCTGCAACTCAATTTATGGTATTCCATGGTACCATGAACTCTATGGAAAGGTTGATACAGATCTGTGTTCAGCACACCATTCTGCACAAGTGCTGGCAATTTCTGCAAAGCCAATCTGGTTTTTGATGGTACTATCATGGAATCTATTGAAGCTTTGTAGGGTTCTATTGCAGACAACTTCCATGCTGTAATGATCATGATTCACCCAGTGATTAGTACAGCAATTTGTGAACAACAGCTATTTGAGTACTGTGCTGTGACTGGGTCATGGCAGTTGTCAAATGATCCCTAGACTCCCTTGATTGTCACAACATCTGTATTGTGCACTTTCAACACATATGATGCTTTGGAAATTGTCTCAGGTTTAATGTGCATTGTGGTGTTTGTGGGTGGTGGTGATCGGTGCAGTATATTCCGGGTAAAGAGAAGATGTTTTCTGGTTTGAAGAAGCCACAAGAACGAGCTGATCTACTTGCCTATCTGAAGAAAGCCACTGCTTAAAGAGCTAAACAAATCTGTAAGACAAGGGAACCCTGAAGAGTGGGTACTTGGGAAGCTTCTCTTCCCAACGAGCATGTGCCCTTAAACAATGCTCAAAGCCTTGCTCATTTTTGGTTCTACCTACCAACCAGCCAAAGTACAGTTCATTATGGAACTATACTATCAAACAGGGTGTGTGTGTTCCCTTCCTTTTGTGGGCTCTTTTGTTTTGCAGGTTATGTGTGAAGCTACTTCTTTGTATACAGGTGGTTGGGGCATAACATTGTCTTCTGCACCATTGTTTCTCAGTTATAGGATCATCCATGTGTCTTGGACATAGAGATTGCATTCTGTATCCTTCAACTTGAGGGGACTGCTTCCTAGACATGTTGGCATAACTGATAGCTAATTTTAATTGACAATATGCTGCTCCTTGACATTCTGAATGATGCTGACACAATGCTGCATCCATATTTGATAAGACTGCACACCACAACACAATAAGGTTTACCTTACATCACTTGTTACACTTACCTTACCTGTCACTGATGTTCAGTTCTAAATTATTCTAAGGAGGGCAAGTCAGGAAAATCTGAGGCACTTGATGATTTTCACATTCCTCAAAGAGTTGAACTTTAGACCCATGGAATGTGTATACCAAATATTACTTTTATGGATGAAACTCTGAATTGTAGGTACATTAAACATCTTAATTGAAAAGTGGAGTTATTGAGAACAAATTCTCCAGTTGGACGCGACCTTGTAATAGATGGAGAATGATATGTCATCCATATCATGAATGGACTATGGTGTGCATAGATGAAACAAAGAAAAAAACAACCCCAAAAGGCACTAGCGCTAACTAAGGCCTTTGGCTTGAGTTCAACCCCTTTGTTGAAGTTTTTGCTGACATGAAAGTTTTAAGGTTGAAAAGAAAGTTCGAAGGTTATATAGTTATGGTTATGATGCATGGTAGAAGTAAAAAAACCATTCACACACAATGCTACCATAGTATTTAGCCTGGTTCAGCAGCAAGGTGCCTAATAATTTCTTTTATTTCGTCATTCCTCAAATTTGTAATTAGATGTATTAGTTTTTTATGAAAACATTTGAAATGAAAATATCCTCTAAATTTTTTGTTAAATATATTGAAGTTTTATTAAAAAAAAAGTAAGTTTGACCCCCACCCCTAGAAACATCCAAACCTATCCCAACCCACCTCATGCAACCCAACCCAATTTTGGAAAGCACAAAACCTACACCTATAAACTTATCCATTCAACCTACCTTTCATTATCCACCCTCTATACGTACCCCAAAAAAATTCCCCCAATGTCTTTATCCCAAGTTTGTGACAAAGCCAATAAAATAAAAGATGATGTACATTAGAAAGTTACCTAATAAAGATTATAATGCAAAAAACCCCATATTGATTTAAGCTATTACAAAGGAGATTTCAAGTACCAAAGCTTTTCAATGGTCCTTGGTGATAACTCTAGCAATGTAACCACAACTCCAATAGTCATTATTTGAAGGCCATTCTATAAGATTGAACACTAATGGATAAAACAACTTCAATACTTATTTGACATTCAATAACTAATGAGAATAACACAAAAAATAAAAATATAACCCAATATTGCTTGCACTCCCTTCACAACCATACATTACGATACAAACACACTATGATGGATTTTTATGAAAGTCAAAATGTCCATTCTTCTATGTTTGACAAGTAGTGTTGCATATAACACAATTGAAACATGACAAATATAAAAATAATTCAAGTTATTTAAATAATGACTCTTGATCCTTCAACTTTGAAAGAATTGCATCAAAACCATCAACAATCAATCAAAGATAAACTTTATAATCCACAAATCCCAAGGTTCCCACCCACTTATAGACTTATTTGTTTATAGCCATTTTTGTGGAAATTATTCAAAACTTTGGGGCATGCTACTTCAAAGGTCTATGGCAATAAAAGTAAAAATATCAAAAAAGAAAAAGATTCTTATTTTTTTAAAAGTCCATTCATAGACCTTGAAATTTTCATGGTTTGCAAATTCCATTTAATTACATAAACTAGTTTTAGTTGGAATAAACTAGTTTATGTAATTAAATGGACTTCGCAAAATAACTTTAAAAGGGTCCATAGTAAGGTGGTATAGGAAAGAATTGTTAATTTTCAACATCATTTAAATGTTTTTAGTTTAAGCCCAATTTCATCGAGCTCAAAATAGTAGTAATGCCTTGGTTATGGACTTTTGAAATTATGGATTCAACTCTTTTTTTAAATCCACCCAAATATGTTTTTATCATGGTAGGGTAGCCATTTCAAGGTCATTATGAAACAAGTACAAGTGATGGTTTAGTGGATCCTTAATCATAACTTTTTTTGGAGCTATTATGAGTGTTGTTGCACCTACAAACCATTCAAGAGCACCAATTCATTTAGCTTTTGGATGACATTCCTCCATTGACTCACAACCACAAGTTTCGAACACATGGCACATTGAAAACCATAATTTATAGAGAAGTTTTTTGGGGACCTAATTAAAACTTTTTGAAGAATTTAAATTGTGCAATGTGGATTTTTTTTTTCCGAGGAAAATGATAGAAAATTCATTTGAAGCTTTTGGAAACATAATAGCCAAATTCTATTACATTTTCATGCAAACAAATTAAATTGATTCCATGACTAAATCATTTGGAAATAAGTTTCTACAATTGAAAAAATCTCACATGATAGTTTTGGTTTGCAAGTTGAAGTGAAGAATTGAACTACAAACATCCATTATTTGAGGCTTTCATCGCAACCCATTTCTTTCACATTGTTATATGCCAATGGATAATGTTTTTTCTTACATTTAGAATGCTTGCAAGTATGTCATAACCATTGTAACCATCATGGAGCCTTAGGACTTTAACATGCCATTGAAGGGCATTCCAAGTATGGCCATACATCTCATAGTGTAAAAGGTTTTATCATTATAAGGTGTCAAATTAACTAGGGTAGAAGAGATGAACATTGATTTTGTTGTCCAATAAAGTGTATTCAATGTTCCAAGGATATTTGAAAGACAAGCCATGGCAAGTAGCCTAAAACAATTTACAACCTTCTAAAGCCTTATAGGTCCCTAGGACCAACTTGTTTAGCAAGAGATGCAACTTTTAATACCTAAAATCACCTCATTTCATTTTCCTCCTACAAACACTAACAAGCTACAAAATTGGCAAAAATCCATTTCTTAAAGATCATCAAACCACTTTGGGGTGCAATCACAAATCAATGAGCCAATTTGTTTACTTTGTTTCAAAGGACTATAATCCTTTTGCCGAAAAAAACTTTTTCAAGGAAAGGAATTTTTTAACAATTTTTAAAAATTTATTATTTTTATTTATTATATTTTTCCTGATATATCACATGTTCTTTGTTAATCGTTTTTGAATAAATATGAAAAAAATTTATGTAAGAATTTGCACGAGATTTTTGTGTTTCATCTTGAAAAATCATCACAATTTCAAATCATGTTAACTATTTTGAGGTTTATTTGTTTGTATCATAAACTACAATTTTGTTTTAAACACCATTTACATTGCATCACATTTACATGTCATAAAGGACTCATGAACATCAAATAGATGCAAAATTTCAATTTTTTTAGAAAAAACATCAAACTATAGATTCATTATATTTAGAATGTTTTTTATGTGTGTCTAATAGTCCCCTATTATTACAAAAAAATTCAACATCAATGAGTTTGTATATTATGAAAATCAAGGACCCTTTTGTAAAACTAGTAATGTTTGACAAAATACCTGCTCAATTGTAAAGGTCCTATATTCAAATCAAAACTCAAAGTCAAAAGATCCAATGATTCAATTTAGATTTCTCAACATCCATATTAATTATAAAATACAACTTGCCATGATTAACATGCCATTAAAGAGACACCACATAAGCAAATATATAAAAAAGTGCAATTTTGACTATGATGAGACATGGTTTTTGGCTTGTTGTTTCACATTTTTGCCCTTCAATACAACAACTTCATTGCCTTCATGTATGTAGAAGTTCAATGTCATCATCCCTATTTTGTATCATATCCACAAGTGTGAAAATTGGTTGGTTTCATTACTTCTTTGTTTGCCAATAGTAAGAAGCTTGTTCATAAAGTCTTATGTACACCTCCACAACCTTTGCCCTCTCCAAGGATTCAATGTCTTTAGAAGTTGAATTTTCACACATTGCAAGACAAAAAATGAAAATGATGCAAACCGACAAAGATCATACTTCTTACCCATTTACAATGATAGTAATCAAAACATGGAATGAATGTTCCAAGTTCCCATGCAAACACTAGCATTGGGAAGGACTTTTCTTTGCACACAACTCTTCTCAAGCCAAGCAAAAAGTGAAAGCTATCTTAGAAAAGAAAAAATCAGTCCTAGGCTTTCCCTAATGCACTTTCAATCTTTACTTCCATTTAGAAATAACTCTAATGAACAAGTGTTTGCCAACTCCAAGCTTGCCATAACTATTCCCGGCAAACTAGTTCATTCTCTACACACATTCTCCACACACATGCTCCCATTAAGCAGTATGTAATAGGGGGAGACAATGTAGAATTTTGGAACAGAACACAAGTATAATAAGTGGAATCTGTACTTGTACACATGTCCAGGGAAAGAAGATATGACACCCACCTCACAATCCCTTCCCTTTATTAGGTGAGATGAATTCATGCAGTCATGCTGGTATTTAATTCAATCTTCAAGATACAAGTTGTTGAACAGAAGGATAAATAAATAAAACTGACATGGATACACCACAAGAACTCTAGCAAAAGGATTCAGGGTTTAGGCTTATTGAATGCTGAGGAGAATGTCAGTTCTGTCAACAATCTCCATCTGTTGGTGTCCAACGTCTTAAGACCTGTGACAGAATTTTCAGCAGGAAAGAAGTAATTCATTTGCTTCTGGTAGGGAGATAGCCTATTGAATTGAACAGCTGAAGCCACATAGCTCTTCTTCACCATCACATTGCACACGGCATACAATCTGGTTGACTCATTGTTGATACATGGAACACAAACAGAAAAGCTTGCAATATGAAAGAGGGAAGAGCAAGCATTGGCTATTCAGTAAATGAGACTTGAATATTACAGAGACTTCAGGTGTCAAATCACTCATCATTTCTATTTGAATTAAGGCAGCTGACTAGAGAGGCCGTTTGTTGGGCATGCCTGCCCTCCGTGGATACTTGGCCGGAGTTGCATGATCTTTTAGACACACCACTGCAGTTCTCTGACCTAACGGACCTTCTGAGTCCACTGCACCCACAACACCCTAATTTAGTTGATTTCCTTCCATTTTAACTTCAAATCTGTAACAAATCACTGGAGCCTTCCTGATACTATAGCTTTTTGAGATACAATAATCAATCCTGTTGCTGACTAAAAATTCAAAAGAAAGGTAAACTGCACATTAAAATGTTTTATATTTGCTCAAATTCTACCTGCACACAGGGAGACCGTGGACGCTCCTAGCAACTCCACAGCAGCTTTAGCAGCTTCAACTTCTTCCTGAAAACCACTCACCACCAACACTTGTTTTGAGTACAACTGGTCATGTATGCATTTGGAAAAACGTTTCTTCATAGGTATAAAGGAACTTCTCCACACACATGATTTAAGTCAACCTGAATAGAATTCAATGACCTCATAATAATATAATAGACATTTCAGATCCAACAACATATCAGTGAACATGTATCTTCATAGGTATCAAAATTTCTCCATATGGAGTCAATGACTTAAGTCAACCTGCATAGAATTCAGAGATGACCTCTTAATAAGGTAATAGATGCTTCAGATCCACTGACATATCAGTGAACAGGAAGAAAAAAAAGAAAACAGAAACAAAAAGGAGATCCAACTCTTACTACAGAAGAAAGACTAAGGAGCAGTTTCAACAACATTGACAGTCATGCATCCACCGTGACCTTCAAGAATATTTATGGTATTGACCAGCTACCATAACATCCCCACTGACTTCATCAGCTCCTACAGTGGTGATGCAATACTTTAACCAACATACTCTCTTTCTGTCACAAGACCAGCCGTTGTAGGAAGACATGGTCATGAAGCCAGCTAGCTCAGTAAAACATAGAAAAGGAGATAACCAAAGAAACCAAGAAGAAGAAGAACCCGAAAGGAGAAAAACAAAAAAAAAGAAAGCCACAGAGGAGAGACAAACAACACAACAAAATTAGGAGCATGATCTTTTGAAAACCTAAAGTGGACTTTGGAAAGCCCCCTAGTAAGGAATAAGAAGCACTTGGAATAATCATTTTCACAATTCCAAAGACAGGAAAACTAAATAAAACTTTTCCTCTGTTATGCAAACCTCCAGTTCTGTTGAATAAGAAACTTGAAGAGTAATTTATTCTCTCAGAAGACTAATTAAGCTCCCTGTTCGAACTTCGAAGAACTCTTTTGACTGAGAGCCTATCAAACTGAGTACTGAGTACTCCAAATTTGGCACAATCTGAAATGTTGGAATCTACATGAGGTATACAAAACATGTCAAGATCTACATTGTCTGGCTGAGAACAGTTATAGAAAAATTTCAATGTTTAAACAATAAACCATTTGAATTTTGGGATATCCAAGAAATTGAAAGAGAAGCTGTTATGAGTACAATGAAGCTCACAGAAGGATTTAGGGTACATGCCACTATATCCAGGAAAGCATGTGAAATTCACATTGAAACTTCCAACATAACGCATGCTTAGTATGACACATGGAATGCTGAAAATACATGTGTAATTGCATGAAAAATTTGATGCAAACCTGAGGGTTGGGTCCTTTGGCTGCCACAAAGATCCCTCCTACTCGTACTAGAGGAAGACAAAGTTCCGCTGGCATTCAATCCAAAATCAGTTCCCGACCATGATCAGAATTCTTCCTCATGCAAAAATGTCTACAGAACCTGTACCCTAAAAACCCTGGAGAAAATTGAGATCTTTGTGCACTCAATCAAAAGATAAAAGCTAGTTGGAACCACATGTACAAAAACAAGAGAATGAAGAGAGAAATTTTCAGTGTGCTCTCACCAAGAACCCGCATCTCTGCAACAGCTCTTGCAACTGCAACATCATAGACTTCCCGAAATTTTGCATCCTGGCCTGCATCCTGCAATCACTCTCTTTCTATTACCGAGACACAGAACCACCATGGTGAACTTTTACTTTGAAATTTTCTCAACCTGAATTCCATGGAATACGTCTCAACTGGGTTGAGATCATTATAGGAGCTCTTCATATATGAACAAATTCCAGCTCAGACAGATTCAGCACCCTCACACCTGGATCTTCTTATGCTCCATTGTCCTTCAACAGCACAATAGTAGATAGTATTCCATCAATAGCTGACGCACCTCAGCCCTGCTGTGCACAATTTGCACATTTGGGAGGCCCACTGTCTTAATGACATGCTCCAGAAAATCACACCTCTTTTGCAATGACTCCAGAAGTGTCACCTGCCAGGCTGCCACAAGAGTTGTCAAAAGCCTCAAAAGGTGATAGCAGATCCATGGCTCTGAAGATTTCTCCATCTCCTACCAAGCCTACTCTTCAGTTAATGGATTTCCTCCATGTTGGACTGATGTCAGAGTTTGTGTCCAAAACATCAAAACCTCAAAACAGAGCATGAGAATAATCTTACCTGGACAAGAAATGGCCAAGACAAGGCCTGGAAGGCCTGCACCACTACCAACATCAATGACCTTCAATGAACCACTTCTTGTGGATGCATAGTTGTGGGTAGTATATGCTTCTTCAATCATTGGAATCAGCGAAAGTGAATCAGCAATGTGTCGGTTCATTATTGCACTCCTCTCTGTCACTGCAGTCAGATTCATCCTCTGACAAAAACATGCATGATGACAGAGTCTTCTCAAAATATTCCACATCAGAGCTCTTTCAGGAAAAGTTCAGATTCCACAATCAGAGCGTCTTTCAGCAATTTCCGCATCAGAGCTATCAATTTCACCATTGAACTTTCCTGCCAATATTGGTTTTCCTTGTGACAATTTGAAATTTCATTCTTGATTCAAACCCTGAATATTTAACCGGTTTTGCGGAACGGGAAAATCAAGTGCTACTGCAATCAGATTTCAGGTTTATACAAGATGAGAAACATTTTGCCCTAAACCATAAACCCTAGAAAGAAATAATGCATTCACATTCTATCCGAATTGCGAGAGCGAAAATTTGCAGAAAAAAACCTGATTCCAATCGAGGAGCAAATCAATGAACAAGGCAACCTGCCCTGCCTGTTTCGGGCTCAATGATTCAACCCTAGCAGCACTTCCACTGCCGAGTTGTTGCGCACAGATGATGCTACTCCAATGCCTTCTTCTCGGTTCATGGAAGGAGAGTTGTTGTCTATTCCGAATCCTCCAGCGGCGCTGTGTGATGCAGCACTCAGAGTCACAAAGCCTCCTTACAGCAGCAGCAAGAGGCAAAAAGGGTTTGTGAAACACACTTCGAACAACAGTAGAGGATGAAGCCATTTTGTACGCGACGATGCAACTGGGAACGAAGTTCTAAACCCTAAAATTCACGACCCTTCCAAGCAAGCATGTCTCCTAAACCCAAAAATTCACGACCCTTCTAAACGTGTCTCCTAAACCCTAAAATTCACGACCCTTCTAAGCGTCTCCTAAACCCTAAAATTCACGACCCTTCTAAGCGTCTCCTAAACCCTAAAATTCACGACCCTTCTAAGCGTCTCCTAAACCCTAAAATT
>Ga0116227_10005087_pt1 | contig 28100 bp, 19 predicted proteins | sample S1TSphgellanicum_FD_89693 | JGI IMG/M metagenome (GOLD analysis project Ga0116227, IMG submission 89693) | Host-associated microbial communities from peat moss isolated from Minnesota, USA - S1T2_Fb - Sphagnum magellanicum MG | ecosystem: Host-associated > Plants > Peat moss > Unclassified...
AAAAAAAAAAAAAAAAAGGGGGAGGGAGGGGGAGAAGAAAAAAAAAGGTGGGGGGGGGGAGGGGAAGGGGGGGGGGGGGGGGGGGGGGGGGGATTGTCAAATAGCAAAGTGCCCTCTCAACCTTTTTCTTCAAAATTTCCCCCCATGATACTGGACTGGACAGGTATCATGGGAAAAAAAAAAATTCTGCCAGGCTTCATTGTAAGAATGAGGTGTTGCTATAATGAGTGCCTGCTGTAGGTGGACGAGTGAGGCAGACGAGTGAGGCATTCCCAAAATAAGTGCCTGCCTTAGGTGGACTATTGAGGTGTTCCCAAAATAAGCAGGATAAGTGCCTGCCATACATGGAGGAGCAATGCACTCCTGACATAAGTGCCCCCTGGACTCACCTTGGGCAGGCACTTATCTTGGGAATGCCTTTTTGCTATTCCATAGGTGTCACCCTACACTTTTGCTGTCTGTCAGCTCAGAGCAGCTCCACTAGTGCTCAATATGTGGCCCTGCTACAGAGAATTGGATGAAGAAAAGTCAAAACATAGGGGTTTGCATCAGTAAAATGATTTTGCCCTGCATTTTTGTAGAGGATGGCAGAGGCTAGGAAAAGTCACATCAAAGTGCCTAACACCTGGTTAGATAGTTTGTCGGTTGCTATTAATAGTCTCTCACCTATTGCATTCCCAATTTTAGTAACACCTGGTTAGATAGTTTGTCGGTTGCTATTAATAGTCTCTCATCTATTGCATTCCCAATTTTAGTTTTATGGCTGGGGTTGGGAAAAAGTAAATAACTAAACTTGGATGTGAGGAATATTTTTGCAGGGTCAAATAAAGACCTCTGTTCAGATTTTTTTCACTCATGCTGAGAGCAGAAGAACCCATGGAGCATTTTGAAAAAACTAAACTCTCACACCTACAGGCACTCCATTTTCCTAAAAATGCCTATGTCATTTCTTCCATAGTGATACCCAATTAAGGGTATCATGCGGGTAAAACAAGAAAAAAAATGGAAAAACAAATTGTTGATTTTTACACCATGTAATAATGCCCTTGACAACAGACATTGGGCATTACCAGAATTGGGCTTGCGTAGACTCCACCTTGCACAGGCCCTTATTCAGGTAACGATGCCGGCCTCAGGGGGTTATCCTACACACACTGAGCACCACTGGAGATGCTCTAATAATAATGCACTTGCTAATTACCTCTGATTAGTAAGTTAAGCATGATTAGCCTCCCAGTCGTCCGTCTCGTCTTTCCTCGTCCAGTGCGACTCCCGACTCTCGAGTCCCACTAAATGGGAGGCGATGGTACGGGATTTTTTTTGGCTTGCAGCTGCGGCGAGAATAAAAGGAAAGACTCAGGCTCTTGATGTCAATCCTGCGATCGACGTGTTGGATTTCTCCTATCTTTCAGCGAAGTGAACAAAAGAAATCTGGTGGTGGGGTGTGGAAGAATTTCCCGTAGATTATCTATCTATCTATCTATCTATCTGCAAATTTCAATATTGTGACAAACTAAGAACTGTTGTTCCTCTTTTTGTTTTCTTCTGAGGCTTCCCGATTGTGAAATGGTTACTTTTACTATTGGTTACCCTTTTATGATTGGAATTTCAGTTTCTTCGCTGCTACCGCGCGACTACCCCTACACTGGGCTGCTTCGACTCTTTTTTTCCTGTACCCAGAATACAATATAGAGCTTCGCGTCTAAGCTTGAATCTTGAATCCTCTTTGCTTCCTTTCTCCTGCTTGAATCCAGTCCACTGTGATGCAAAATCCTGTGCATTGCTCGCTAAGCAGTGGGAGAAAATCTGGACGAAGTAGAGGAGACGGAGAGCGGGAGAGCGCGCGAGAGAGGGACGAAGAGAGAGAGACACACAGAGCGGGAGAGAGCGACACACACATGGGACCTCATTTTGGAGATCTGGAACTGAGAAGCCAATAATGGGGACTTGGACACCCGGAAAAGGTCGCCGAAATATCTCAGAAAAGCAAGTCCCAAGACTGCAAAAACCTCCCCAAAAGCAAGTCCCACAAGAAAAAGTACTCGGAACCTGCAAATTTTGGAGACCTGGAGTTTGCACTAGAAAGGAGCACCGGTGAAGATGAAGAGGAGGACATGAGGAAGAACAAGAACAACAAGAACGCCATCGCCATCGTCGTCCAAGCTCCCCTCCTCCGTCCTCCCTTACGCAACAACATACTCTGTACTCGCTCACAGACACAGAGAGAGAGAGAGAGGGACAGAAGAGACACATGCAGCAAGAAACAAGAAACAGGAAGAGAATGTGCTGGGACGATCATCATCATGGGTTGAAGATTAACCAGACTAGTTGTTATGGAAGATTGACATGCAGTTTACTAGAAACAGAACAGAACTTCTCATCATGGAAAAACAGTCTGCCTTTTGGTGAAAAAGAAAGAAAAAAGACTTAGTGGTACAAGTGTGTGATTCTGAAGCTCTCTTTATTGGGTTGTGTGTGTGTGTGTGTGTGTGAGAGAGAGAGAGAGAGGGAGAGAGAGAGAGATCTTTGTGAAGTGTCGAGATTGGGGTGGAGGTCGTGGCGATTGGGAAAAGCTTTGACACTCTGAGAGAGTGAGCGAGAGAGAGAACAGGACGTCGGATCCATGTATGAAGCTGTGGGTTGTTTGGATCTTGCAGTGTAAATAGTGTTTGATCGAGAATGGAAGGAGCAGGAGCAGGAGGAGCTTGTGATTTCTGTGGAGAAGGGCGAGCGACAGTGTACTGTAGAGCCGACTCGGCGCGTCTGTGTTTGTCATGTGACCGTCATGTGCATGGAGCCAACGCGCTGTCGCGACGGCATCTAAGAACGCTGCTGTGCGAGGGATGCAACTTGCGACCGTCGGCGGTGCGATGCCCAGAAGAGAATAATGTGGCTCTGTGTCAGAGCTGCGACTGGGATAGCCATGGAAGAATGAGAAGAAGAAGAAACAGCGGCAGCAACAACAGCAACCGCAACTCCTCCTCTTCCGCCGCCGTCGTCGTCGCTGCTTCTGCTGCTTCTTCACAGCACCACACTCGTCACCCTTTTGACTGCTTCTCGGGTTGCCCATCGGCAGCAGAGCTTAGCATCCTCTGGGGATGCGACTTGCTCACTCATGCTGCAGCAGCAGCAGCTCCTCCTCCTCCGCGAAATCTCGCAGGATTCAACAGCGGCGGCGGCGGCAACTGCAGAGGAAGGGTTCGACCAGTTGCAGCAGCAGCGTTTGCAGCCATCATACCTGGTGCTGGACCTCCTCCGCTGCTCCTTGCCAAGGTAAAATTTCTTCTCTCAACTTCTCCTTCTTCATTCTCCTTGCACAAGGAAGGGTACCATCCACGATCTTCTTCATGCTCCTTGCACAAGGATAGGTACCACCACCCATGATGTTCTTCATGGCTCTTGGGTTCTTTCAGATGATGGGTGTGTGATCTGATATCTTCTGATCCTCATTCTTAGGGTAATCAGCAGCAGCAGCAGGACATGCAGCTGAGAGAGAAGACCCATCTTTCTTTCCATGAAAGCTCAAGAAAAGAAAACTCTCAAGATCTGTGATCATTGTGTTTCTGCATCCCTAATCTTTTTTTGTGTGCATCCATCCATCCATCCCTAGAGTTGCGTTTTGATCTTAGAGTTGTAGTAGGGCGAGCTTTGCACACCAAGGGCTCCAACCCATTGATTATAGCTTCCAGAAAATTGCAAATTGTTAAAACTTTGATGATGATGTCTGTCTTACTTGGTTTGGTATCAAGGGTTTGACTCATGGGGAACATTGTCTGGTGTGGTCTGGATTGGGTAACAGAGTCCAGTGCTGACAGGAGGAGGAGGAGGAGGAGGAGCAGCGCTGTTGGGGAAGGGAGGAAATGGAAGCAAGCAGCAGTCCAGAGAAGCAATAGTGCAACAGCTTCAGAAGCTGCAACTTCTAGACCCGTGGCAGGTGCAGCAGCAGCAGCAGATGGAAGCTCCTATGTTGTTGTTGCAATCATCATCAAAGAAACAACATCCAATCTCTTTTGTATCATCTCCATCACAACCTTTAAGAGCAGCAGCAGCAGTTTTGGATCAGAATCAGATGCAACAACATCAACAACAGCAACCAGAGACATCTCCAAATCAGCCACTATGCTCCAAATCAGACACCACCACCACTGCAAATTTGCAGTCTTCTTCAGACTCTCGGATACTAACCCCATCAGAGATGATGATGATGCTGCTGAAAACTGAAGCTTGCAACAACAACAATGGTCTCATCATGCAAGGAGGAGATGCTGCTTTTTGGCATTCCAGCTCCTCTTGTCAGGTGTGTTTGCTTGTGTTTCAACAAGGGTTTTTGCCGATAGACCAAAAATTATTGTGTCTTGAATTTTCATTGATTGATTTCTTCATCCCCATGAATTTTTGGACAACAAAAATTCGCTACAAATGGTTCCAACAGCAAATGGATTAAATCAAACAAAACTTGCTTCAACAATTCTATTTGTCCCCTGTAGTAAAAGTTCATCTCACAAGACTTTGTTCTCTTGGAACTGGTGCACATTTTAGGGTTGGGAAGAACCCATGCAAATGTACACTGTTTGTCAGACTGAGTACACACATATTTCCAACTGTAAGGAAGGTAGTTATGTGCAGAGTATTAAGACAGAGTACACAAGATTTGCAATTTGAAGGAAATCTTATGCAGAGTGATGAGAGTGAGCATTTCATACCTGATAAGATATGGAGTGTGCAGATTTGTGATTTGAATGAAATCTGTTTATTGTGCAGAGTGTGGAGTGAACAATTTTTCCATATCTGATGATTTGTTATGACTCTGGTGGTGGGTGGATGGGGGCAGCAGCAGCAGCTATGGGGACAAAACATGCAGGATCTTGGAATTGGCAAAGGAGAAGAAGAAGGCAGGGATCCATGTGAGGGTTTCAGCATGGCAGAGCTTTCCTTTGATAATTATGAAGACATTTTCTCGTGCACACAAGGTATGTCATCTGCATCCTTTGATGACATACAGGCAGAAGAAGCAGGATGCGCTGTGTCCATGGGCCAAGATTCTGTTGATGAGAAGCCGCATGACCAGCACGTGCAAAGCATCCCAGAGTCAGAGCTTCTTGAAGCAACAACAACCAATGTAATCATCTCTCTCTCTCTCTCTCTCTCTCTCTCTCTCATCACATGGTTTTCTTGTCAAATTTCTGTTTCTGCATTTTGTTTATTGCTGATAACATCATCTCTTTCACATGATACAAACATGGCAGAGTAGAGATTTCATGCCATTGTGTGCAATAAAAGTAGCAGAGCTTTGTCATGTTGTAAACACTATCATGAACACAACAGTGCAATGGAAGGAGATTCTGAGGTTTTCTATGTGTCATAAGTACTAAGAAGAGTACAGAACAGTGTCGCAGGTTTGTTTCAAGAACAAAAGAGTTGATTATGACCACTTTTTAGAGCACACTTTCTGGTTCTTGCAGCGTGCCATGAGTGGCTCCCAATCACAGGTCTATGAAAGCAGGTCAGCTGGACCACCTCCATCTCCAGAGAGGACTGAAGTTGGGATGATGATGATGGATGCAATGGGACTAAGCAAGAATCTTAACATGGACATGCAACAACTGGTAATGAGACCAACAGGGTCAAGCTTGTCACTCTCACTCTCTGGACTGAGTGGTGACGATAACGGTGATTACTATGACTGCACCACTGCAGTTTCGTCGATGTCAATAAATGCTGATCCTTCCTGGGGACCTACAAGCCCTGATAGTGGAGCACTTATGCAGGCTCGTGACTCAGCAATGCTTCGATACAAGGAGAAGAAGAAAAACCGCAAGTATGGAAACCAAAAAAAAACTCAATACCATCATGACTTACAGTGCCATAACATGTGTGTGATGGCTTTGCCATTTATCTTTTTTTTCTGCATTAGCAATTTTTTTGGTTATTGATATTTTGTATGTCATAATTGTCACTCACATCAATGTTGCTTTTTTTGTTGTTGTTTGCATCTGTTCTAAAAAAAAAGGTTTGACAAGAAGATCCGATATGAATCCCGAAAAGAACGAGCAGATATACGGAAGAGGGTGAAAGGGAGGTTTGTGAAAGCAGGTCAGCCATACGATTATGACCCAACAGGTCCCACCAGGAGTTTTTAAAACTGCTGGAACCAAAACATGATGATTATCCGGGGCTCACTGCTGAGACATTTCCTCAGATGTTAAGTCCTTTCCCTTCACCCTTGCAATGACAACAAAGCAGGCAAGCTCAATGAACCAAATCATTGCACAAATTGCTTGATGTCTCCTCAACTCGCCTCATGTGTATTATTTCTTCCTGAAGGATTTGCCATATTGGGACAGCCTTCGTTTTTCAGAAGCAATAATGGGTTGTAGTAGATAAGGCAACAGCAGCTTTTGCTGTTTGATTTTGATCAGGTGGTTTGTCTCTGTTGCCAGTGAGGTGCTGGCTGTATCTTATTAAGAAGCCTTTGGTAGAGAGTTCAGTACATTAGGCTTGTGAAAAAAAATTCAAGTGTCTTTTGCAGTTTGTAAAACAAAAATTTGAATGTCTACATTTTGGCAGACCTTTTTCTTACTCAAAAGTTTTTTAGGTGTCACTGGGCTTTGGGCAAATTTCTGTGCTTGTCAAGTGCTTCTATTGATTGACTCCTTTCATTGAGTACCAGAAGAAAACTAAAATAGTAATAATAAATAATAATTGTTGATTCTTTCAAATTTTAATTTGGGTCAAAACTGCACATATAGATTGTCAAGTCAAAAGTGATGGCCTTTGGACTCAGTTTGAGATTTATTAGAGACCTTCCAGATCCCCAGAACAAACTTTTGAGATAGCAGAGCAACATTTTTATTGTTACAACTCTCGTCCTGATGATTTGTTTGCTTCAGAACTTTCATTGAATTTTGTCTTGAGGATTGCAAAGATTTCCTTGTTATTATTCTTAGGAGTATCAATTTTCAATTTAAAAGATGGTGGAGATTTCCTTGTCATTCCTGGATTGGTCATGAGTAGCTTGCAAGGGTAGGGTTGTGGACTTGGTAACCAGCTAGAGCTACCAGGCTATTGAAAATAGTTGAGGTGTGGGAGTGCTGAAACTTTTCTTCATTGTCTGAAATGGTGGACATGGTTTATGAAGTCACCCAATTATGTGTTGGGCGAGGTCTGCACACGCGAGTTATTAGTTTATAACCCATGTGCAGCCTGCCAATGGGGTCTAGAGAGGCACTTCTGAAGACTGCTTATGTTATTAAAAATGAGATGAATTTGTCATTTGTGGGAATTGGTCAAAAGCTTGAGGGAGGGTTGTGTTATTAAAAATCAGATGACCATGGATAAAAGGAAGGACAAGAAGCCTAAGTTATGTCCAATCACACTTGGTGTTAGGGGCTTTAGTAAAAGTCCCCTAACACCAAGCTAGCAGCCGTTTAGAAGTTAAATATACTTGGCTAGAGTGAACCAACACCCACTTGTGCACCAATCTTGATGGATGGTGCACTGATGGGTATACCCGTGCCTGTCCCTATGTTAACCAAGGTGGTCCATGATTCTCCAATTACTTGCGTACTTGAATGCAAACTGGTACTATGTAATTCGTGCTGTTTTTTTAACTCGGACAATAGAGCTTCCCGAGAACTCATCAATTGTTGTAACTCTAAAAGAAGAGCTTCGCTTTGCGTATCAAAAGTAACTTTTAAAGTTTCACCAAAGGTTTTCCCCTTGTTACTATGAGACCTCTAAGCCCACGCATCGTTTGTCAGACGATGTAAAGCGATTACTTCCCGAGCATAGGGTGACTTTTTTTTTCCTCATGCTCGCCTTAGTCTTACTTACCTACCTACACTAGACTACCACCTATGCACCAAAAAGGTCTACTCTCTCCCTTGCTTACCTACCTACCCACCCAGCTACCTTCCTATGCACTAAATGTGCAACAATGCAACCATGGTGATCACCCATGAGGGTAGTGCAATAAACAAGGTAGGTTGTTCCCTGCCCTTCCTACCTACTACCCATTGAGGTAGGTATCTTTTAGAACCAATATACCAATAACCTCCCTCATTAACACTCCAACCAACCACACAATTGCCAAAACGATATTGAAGGGGTGCAAAAGAGGGTATTGCAACTACATTGAATTTGTTTACTTTAGGATTATAAAAGACAACAATTAAACTACTTCTCAACACCCATATGCGACTATTGCAAAATAACCTGATTTCCTTACTTGAGTCACATTACTCCAGTGAAAAACCATTTTTATAGTACCCTCATTACAATTTCTCCTTGTTTCAAAGGTTCTAACCTATGCAATACCCTTATTAAGGTAATTCATACACACTGAATTCTTTTGTTGAATTGCAATACCCTCAAGAGGGGTTGACATTATTTTATATAATCCATTGCATTCCTACAATACCCCTAAGAAAAATATCATGTCAAATTCATTTGTGCATTACCCTGATGAAGGTAATGCACAAGCACTAGATTAATTTGAAAATATATAATAACCTCAAGCTAATTTTTATCAACCTAATTCACATCTACATTACCTTCATAAGAGTAATGCAAATGCACTAGAGGGATGCAATATCTTCAAAAGAGGTGATAATTATTTTATCTCATATATTTCATCAATGTAATACCTACATAAAGGTAACACCTAAGTTCTACATCATTTTGATGAAATGAAATATCTTTAAACGGGGTTTAACTTATTTTGTCATCTACAACAATAGTATAATATGCCTATTAGTGATATGTAATGATTGGAATATTTTTTGAGGACATGCAATACCTTCAAGAAAAAAAATTATCAACTTGATTCACTTATGCATTACTCTCACTAAGGTAATGCATATGCATTGGACACATGTAGTACTCTCATGATGGGTTTTAAATATTTTATATCATATACTACATCAATGCAATACCCTAATGATAATATATACATAAAGGTATTACATTTTGTTAAAATGCAATACCTTAAAGAGGGGCTTAACTTAGTTTATTTCATCTACAACATCAATGCATTACCTTTATAAGGGAAATGCACTAGATGATTTGTTGAGTTGCAATACCCTAAGTTAGGGTTCATATCATCTACTACATCAATGCAATACCTTCATGAAGGTAATATCTAAGGATTGCAATATTTTGAGGACAATGCAATACTCACACTAAGGTAATACTTAAACATTAGATCATTTTGTTGAAATTCATTACCCATAGAAGGGGCTTGAATTATTTTATCTCTTGAACAAAATCATTGCAATACCCCCATTAAGGTAATATTAAATCGCTATAATATTTTTAGGACATACAATACCCTTAGAAGATAATTAATTAATTTGATTCATTTGTGCATTACCTTCGTCAAGATAATGCATATGCACTGGATTAATTTGGTGAAATGTAATACCCTTAGCATGGTTGAAGTTGTTTGATCTTATCAATGCAATACCCCCATGATGGATTGACAATACTTATCTTTCCTAATTCACATTTGCAATACCCATATCAAACTAATGTAAAAGCATTGCATTTTTCTCTTGAAATGTCATCTTGGGACATATTAATAATATCATATTTGACTTAATTCATTTGTGTGTTACCCTCATTAGCGATGTTAAATCATCATGTCTAATTTTATTTTCTCTTATGTGAATATTGTGAAGAGTTTTGTGATCAATTATTAGGTTTTTTTAATAACTTGCTTGAAGTTCATTTATATCAAAATTGTTAAAGCTTCACCTACAACATTAAAAGAAGTTTAATCAATTGGCAATCACAAATGCGTCACACAACATACATTATTTATTTCAACCTCACAAATGCACAACATTCATCTATTCCTGAATCTTTGTCTCATGGGAAATTGCATGTTACAACATAGTTTTATGTTAATCTTTGAGGTGATTAACTAAATTGCCCAAGCCATCTTCCACTCGATTGAAAACCATGCTAAGGTGCATTGATTCATTGGCTTAAGTCATATGAAGGGCTTGGATCTCCAATGCAACAATTTGTAAACATGATGTTGCATGGTCACAAAGTTCGACACTAGCTAACTCCTTGCACTAGGAGGTGATCTCAACCATTGTATCTCATAACCAAGATAAAGCCCACTCCATGGGGGTGGATGATCCATGTGCCTCATCAATGTTAACATTGTCGTAAGAAAAGGGGCCATTATCATCCATGTCCAAAAACCCACAAATGTTTATTATAGTAACCCTTTCAATTTTCCTTGTTGTAACCTTCATTTTCTAAAATGTCGTCACCAACATGTGAGTATGTTAGGTTTGCAAACATTGCCTTGAACCCACTACAATTAATTCCATACCATGTGCCACAATAGTCAATCATATTGTTTGAAGTAAGGTCGATACACATCATGATAACAACCTACTGCTTGCACAAATTCCCATGCAATGCCCATTCACATGTGCAAGATGCATATTTAGTGAAAGGGGCATGAATATTATAAATAACACCAAGACGGGGTTGGCTTCACACCATCCATGCATTAACATTGTCTTCACCCACTAAAGTTTGGTGAATCACATCGGTGTGTGGGATTAACAATGCCACAATCTTGTTCTTTATGAACCTCAACCTCTTCATTTTCGCTTAGTGCATATAATGTCATTCCATAGTTGTAATTAGCCTTCACACCAACTAATCAATGTAATGCCTCTTAACACCTTTTATTTCAAAAGAAAACCATCACTTCAAGGCCCCATGGTAAGATTCTATGTTGGATTGGGTATTTTGATTTGAGTGCGATAACATTGCAAATCTTTGTTGAAATTTGAGTGTGATTTGAGGTGAGTTGCAAATCAAAGTTATCATATTCATGTCATCTATTTCATTTTTTTCCATATGTTTTTTAATTTTTCATTGACTCAAAGTTTTTTCTTATTTTAATTATACATTGTTTAATACTTGTGTTATATAATAAATATTCTATTTCTAATTGTTCAAGTTTTTGTTCTTGTTGTTTGATATTGTATTGTATTGTAATTATCTCAATTTCTTCATGCATCATGTTTTCAACTTGTTTTGAATAAAAAGGATTTGTCATTAATTTTTCATCTTCATTTTTACGAAACTTGTTTTTAATTGAAGTTCTAAATTGTTGGAGAGATTTGTGTTTTGATTGCAAAAATTATGCAAGATGAATCTATGTTCATTGTTTTCTTATTTTACAATTGAATTTTGTGTGTAGATGTCTATGGTACATGACATTAAGCATAGAAGATTGTTGAATTTTCTCAAGATTATTCAAAGTTGGGGTGGAAATGAAGACAAAAAAGTGGATATTGAATTTATAAAATTAAAAATTAAAAGTAAATTGTCCAATTTGCATGGATGAAATTAAATTAGAAACTTCAACTCTTTGTGGTCACTTTTTTTTTTTGTTAGGAAGTGTATTTATGGTGTGATTAATGCACAAAATAAATGTCCTGTTTGTCGAGAGAAACTTAGTTTAAAGAACATTGTAATGTATTTATGGTGTTAATGCACAAAATAAGTGCCCTATTTGTCGAGAGAAACTTAGTTTAAAGAATGCACATCGTCGTGTAAGTTCGATATAATCAAGAATAATTTTTTTTTTGAAAACCACAAGATCGCCTTCCAAGTTCTTTATTTGTAGATGTGAACCTTGGTGTGACATCACCCCAATCATAGGTTGCACCAGCAATTGGTATACTCAGTAATCCAGAACGAGACCTGGAAGCACAAGTGATAAGAACCCCTTCTCCCTCCCACTCTGCTTCTCTACCTTCAACACAAGATTTGCCTGCTGAGGAAGCAATGGCATCGGATGATGGAGGCCCAATGAATTACAGTCCCAACAAACTGGAGGAATTGTTAGTCCTGAACGTGGGCTTCGTGAAAGTCAGTTCGATGGCAGACTTATATATCCATCCCAGCAACAGCCTGTGGGTACCTAGAAAGGTATCCTCTCCTTTGATCTCTACAAGAATTGTTTTTTCTTTTCAAACTTCACAAGCTTGGAGTGCATGGTGTGCAGCTTTGTTGTGCCTGGCAGCTGGAGATGCTAAGTGCTCCTCAACTGTAGCCATGTTGATCACCACCCTCAGAATCAGTAATGGTACTTATGCAATAAATCCCTCATCTGACTACTGTCAACCTTGGAATCTTGCAATAATCAAAATGTCCCAATTCCCATGGTCTTTTCCAATGTCAATGTCATGGTTCTGGTTCATGTTTAACCTGTATTGAGTTTCTATCAGCAAAATCATTCGAGCAAAATGTAAAACATATTGCTGAGTACATGGACAATTTTATAGAATGAAACTGGTGGAAGGGTACCTTCTGATTGTTGCACAACCAATGACTTGTTTACAGACACAGCTGCTATCCTTGTTATGTTTGGGTGAGATTGGGAGGAGAAAAGACTTGAGTGCTTATGCCAACATAGAAAGGGTGGTGATTGTGTCCTTCCAATCTCCATCTAAAGAAATCAAAGCAGCAGCAGCATCATATGCTCTGGTGAACATTACTGTAGGAAACTTGGCACGGTATTTGCTTCTACACTCCTTAAAGAAGGTGAAAACCCCTGTCCGCCTTTGGGACTGATTCTTATGGCCCCTGGATACATGTTTCTGGTCCTTGTTCCTGTTTGTTTTGCTTTGATAGGGTACTGATTCTCTTTCTCATTCTCTGTTGTGGAATTTCAGGTGATTACACGTCAATCTTTGAGTGGAGAGGGTGAAGTTGATTTAAGAGATTCAGATGTCCAAAAGATTTTGAACCTTCTATTCACACACTGTAAGAGTGAAGAGGAAGGTGTTTGGAATTGGTGGCTGAGTGTCTGGGAAAGTTGGTGTTCATTGAACCTGAGAAGTTGGTACCTGCCCTTAAGGTAACATAATCTCTAGAACTTTGTGACTCTCTTCACACTGGCACCTTGCACCTTTAGTTGGGTACCATGGATGGGAATCTTAGGCTGGAATGATTGGCTAATCCACTGTTGCATGCATGGCTTTGCAGGACTGCACAGCTAGTTCCTCTGCCTTTACTAGGGCAACTGTGGTGATTGCAATAAAGTACACAATTGTGGAGCGGCCACAACCAATTGATGCATATATAAAGCCATGTATTGCTTCATTTCTATTGCTCTACAGATGAGGATAGGGTAAGTAACCTTGTGTCTCTTCCAAACCTGGGTAGCTTTAGGGGCAGGCTTGTACATTGAATGAAAGATTTTTTTTTTGATGGTAATTATAGAAACTGAATGTTTTGGATGTGCATCTCAAGCTCTATTCACTGGTCACATGAAATCAGAGCTTGGTTTTATTCATTCTAAGAATTTTTTTTGTATATAAGTAGTAGAGTTGAAACTTGAAATTGTGATTGAATTGGTGCAGCATGTGAGAAGGGCTGCTATGTCAACTTTGAGCACAGCAGCACATAACAAGCCTGAGCTTGTGAAAGACTTGCTCCCTACTTTGCTCCCTCTTCTGTATGACCAGACAGTAGCGAAGGTATGCCAGTCTAATTTCCAACAATTTTTAGCACAGCTCTTTCCATTATTCACAGCTTATAGATAAAGAGTACCAAGTGATTGTACTGCTCAAAACCATAGCATCTAAAAGGGATGTCTGTTGGATGGTGCAGAAAGAGCTGATAAGAATAGTTGACTTAGGACCGTTAAGCACATTCTGGATGATGGGTTAGAACTGAGGAAAGGGGTGTTTGAGTGCATGAATATGCTTCTGGACAGTTGCCTTGACCAGACCGACCCATCTTACTTCATCACCCCATTTCTCCTCTCTAGGTTATCAGGTGTGTTCCACAAGAGCCCAGTGCTGGAATTGGGAGACAATCTTGTGTACCATATTGAGAGCTTTTTCCATATTTCTTCTGTTTTAGCTGTATAACTAAAGTTCTCTGGTGGCATGTAGATCACTATGATGTAAAGATACCACGTCATCTCATCTTATCCTAATTGGCAAACAAATGTGGTGCAGCAGTTCTGGCTGGTACACAATTACTGGCATTCAACTTCTGATTGCATTTGTCATGCATTGAAGGGATGTGATATACGAACTTCCGATGAATTAATCTCTATTTTGTAGTTATGGATGCTTTGGTAAACCCTCTGGAGAAAAGTATGACAAATAAGAAAAAGCCAGATGTTGTGAAGCAAGAGGTAGATCGCAATGAAGACATGATTCGCAGTGGCCTTCATGCAATTGACTCTCTCAACTGGATCGAGTATGTAACTCTGAAGCTCACTTTTTTTTTTCCTTAAAATGCTCATGAAAATTTCTGCCTAATAGTTAATATTCTGACAATTTACCCTCTAGGGTTTGATGGTACTGAATAACTGTCATGTTGCTTGACAGCGGTGAGCTTACTACACGATTCAAGGCATTCATGAACCATGTGCAGAAGACAGGTTCACTTGCTGACAAGTACAGTATTGTGCGCCATGAGAGTGTAGGTGGTGGGGATACTATGGACTTCAACTAAGTGTAACTCCATGAGGCTATAATGTGCTGCTGCCCACACTTGGAACCATGGTTCTCATATTGGCAGAGTGAATCAAAATAGTTTAAATAGAGAAGCTGGATGGGACTTGCAGGAAAGTAGACTACAACATCATGGATGTTATAGTGTTTTATTGTGGGTGTTGGCAGGCAATATTACATGGCACATCACAACTATGTACAAAAAGCAGTAATATGATGTGGTTGCAGACTAAGCTGTCATCGCATTTCTGCTTGAAGTTTATTTTGCTGTCTACTTTGTTTTATGCATTTCATCTAATTATCCTCTAGGTGGTCATGTTTATTTTGTTTCAATCAGTATTGTATTACCTTGTGCTGGTTCATCATGTGATGTTATTTAGTAATGAAACAAGCATATTTAACATGGTATTTGGTTGGTCTGCATTCTAATCTCACTAACTGAATCCTGTGTGCTAGATCTTGTCTCTCACAAGAACTTGATTAACCGTGCCATTCTATGAGTCATCCAAGGTCAACTGTCCCAGTCTCACGCTTCATTGCCTCTTTGGACTAAAAATTCTAGCTTTATGTTTTGTAGGTTCAATGCTCTATTGTGTTGAAGTTAGCCTTGAAGCAGAAGGAATGTTTTTACTCGGTCTTGGTGATGTGTGGGTGAAGCTTTTGTAATGTCATCTCCAAAGAATGAAGATGATCTGCAGTAGCTTGTGTTTACAGTTTAATATAGTTGATGGAGTCTAAATGCAGGAAGTTCCTGTTCCATAGCTGATGTCTAGGTCAACAGGGAGATTTTTGGAACTCTGTAGCAAACATGAAAATTATCAATGCACTAACAGGTAGGGAAGACCCTGCCAGGAAACTGTGCTAAAGACCTGCAATGTAAAAGCCAATCACTTTGTGGTGGATGCACAGAGCGCTCTGCAATGCAAAGCCAACTCTGAAAACAGTACAATTGCACAATATAATGCATCAATCTCTAGCCATTGAAAAGACAAAGAGCCTTTCGCAACAATGATTGTAGAAGACAAATGCATGCCCTACCTTATTGCACCAAGAAATAAAGTGGTAAGGAAATTAAGAACCAACAATATTGATTGGCAAATGCAAAACCCTGGTGGACTAGAACAAGCTTTCAGAGATGCTAGGGACTTTTGTGTTGCTCATGAGGGGCATTAACTCTTCCCTGTTAGAATATCAGACAAGGAAACCTTTCATCCTCAATTATCACAAGAGTCTGTGCATTGAAGTACTTAAAATCGCACTCACTAACTTCACCTCCAAGCAGACAAAGTCCTATAACAAGGTCAAAAATAGCATTTGCATTTGGATGCAATTGGAGACATCATGCAACCTGGGCTATTCCGACAAATCAGTCATGCATAATTGAATATTATCCTTCACCATGGGGACTGCAGGTGGGAGAGAAAATGCTAAGGGTTCTCAAATAATAGATACCCACAAGTAGGATACTAATCTAGTCCTTCTCTATGGTCGTCCACCTCCCCTTGCCTCACCTTGTAAAAACCTTACATTGCTCTGGAAAGGGATAGCTCTATCTCTGGCAGCTGCCCCACAAGCCAGAAGAAGGTTACATAGATGCCCTGCTTGTTTTGCTGACTTTGTTTGCTGTCAATCACAGCTCTAAAAATTGCACACTTGCAGGTTCTCCTCTTGGTAACAGCTCTAAGAACAGCATGATGACCTCAATGCACTCGAAGTTGCACTATTTGATGCATTGAGCTTGATGCTGGTTTTTACAAGCTGCCATACCACACAACCAAACAACAGCCAAAGTCGGCATCATCTTGGTGTTACAATTTTAAATCCCCTTATGGTCAGGCTGCTTTGTCTTTGAGTGAGGAGCGTAGTGGAGGCATTCTTAGCAAAAGGAGACACTTCATGAACCATACAACTAATGTGATGCTTTGCTACTAGTGTGGTTCTCTTCCAACATGGAAGCAGGTCAAAAACTGACTTCCATTCCCTTATTTCACATCCTAACACTCCACCTATACCGAATGTTCATCTAGTACAATTGTCACTGGTGTTTTCATTCCTTTACTGGATGTCTCAAATCTCAATTAAATTCTTATATTGGTCAAATATCATAATGTATTCTCTGGCTGGCATAAGGGAACATTAAGGTAACGTCTGCCTTACATGTGATTCTAGTTGATCTGATTGACTGCAGGTTTAGGGCCCTATGAAATCTTGGCTGGTTGCACTAGCTTTAGAAGTAGTTCACAAAGCTAATCAAATCCTGGTTTCTTCACAGCCTGAGCTTACACTCTAGGCTCTTGTAACACCAAGAAACTATAATCGCAATCTTCCTCCCAGAAAACAAATTAAAAATTTGTCAAAGCTTTGATAGATTTCCACAAATTCCTGCCAAAGTTTTAGTTCTACTCAGCTTTCTTTTAAGAGGCGAAACAGCGATGAAATTTGGCACAGTGGGAAAAGTCACCAGATTGCAATCACTTGTTGCATTCTACACCAGTTTTGAGGAAAATTGAAGCAATTCGGTAGATTGTGTGACCTAGGCACTAGACAGTTAGATAGCCAGAAATACAGAAAGATGTTGATAAAAATGGATAATGCCTACAATTGTGTTGGTGCTCTAGCTCCTTTGGGAGAATGATGGTCACCACTGAGAAGTGAGGTTATGTCAAAAGCTGGAAAAGAAAATAATACACATTTGGAACATTTTTGAAGAGCAGGCTCTTGCAAGGTGTAAACTTTGTTTTTCAACTTCGATTCTGCTTCACTCTTTGCAGACAATTCCATGCGAGTAGTGTATTTTTTTTGGTGGCAAATTTTCACAACCTGGCTAGGGGAAAAAAAAAGAGGCCCCTGCCAAAGGTACAAAGGGAATTTTTTGAAAAAGATGGGCCTGAGTCACCATATTGTAAGGAAAAAATATCTAAGGCTGCCGTATTTAGAGGGTGGCTTCAAATAAGCCTCCAAATAATAAAAGTTGCCCAATTCTTTTGGAGGATTTGGGCAGCTTTTCAGATTTCTTTTTTTGAAATCCAATATTAGGTTAGAGGTCATAGAGACAAGTATAAAACTTTAGGATTCTCATAACTTTCTTCTTCCATAAAAGGTGGCAATTTTTTAGGAAATTTTCCAAAAAGTTCCCTTCACCATGTTGCTTGGGACCTTTTTTAATAGCAAAATGGCCAATGTCAGCCACAAAAAAAAATCACTAGTCAGCGCTAACAACCCCCAATTACAGCTCCTGACACAGGCTGTGCATTATCAAACAACAACCAAATACATCCATTCTGGAAAGGCTGAAAAGTTCACGGTCACAGGAAAAATTTCAAGTCCAGAACCTATACAAGCTTAAGTTTGGGGCCTAGCACTAACGTGGGGCATGTGCCATGACTTTACAGGGCACTAGAATTTTGAACGATGTTTCTGAGCAGCTAACCACGGAAGAAAAAGTTGGCCAAAGCAAAGAATTGAAATAATTTATATTAGAGGAAAGCTCAGACGAAGTGACATGGCAAGCTCAAACCAGCCTCAATTTTCTTTGCTGACACATGGTGGGAACCTTGGATCAGGACCACTTGCATCCTTTCACTCAACCTCTCTTCACAACCACCTTGCAAGTCTTGCATAAATGCAGGGAATCTGATGGACTAGTTCTCCCTTGGCTCATATTTGCATCCAGGAGTTTGCTACAAATTTTAATCAAGGTCGGCTCCCTTGTTGCGCTATTGTCGTCATTCTCCTTGCCTACATTTACAGGGCTTTGTGGCTCAATGCAACAACAAGAGTATTCATCATCCAATTGTCACATGCAAGTGCATCTCACATTCCATCATGTCTTTTATGTTAAACTTAGTATGTCAAACACCAAAACTTTGGTTCCATGTCCTTAAAAGCATTAGTAGTATTATGAATATTCTACCTAGCGTAACAATTGTATAATGACTCAAATTTGCATAAATTTTCATCTACCATGATTTTTTATTAAGGTGGGTTAACTTGGTGCTTTTCTTAATTGCAGCAATACTCACATGCATTTCATTGGGCTAGCAACTAGCACAAAAGGACAACAAAAACTATCAAGGTCATTCAAGTGTCATCTCGTTTGCAATTTCCCAAAACTTATAGGTATGTGCCTCACACACAAACATTTATCATCTTGAACTCAATATGTCTTGTAATGTCAAAACTAAGTTTGTGTTCTTATGCGAGGGTATGAAGGTTGTGATGAGTGGAGTTTGTTTCAAAACTCAAGTAGCGAATAATTAAAACATGAACATGATATTCTTGGGCTCAAGAGGGTTATACTAGAGAGTTTAATTTGAACAAAAGTAGCTACTCCAAGTAATTTTGCAACAATCAAAAGTTGTGAATTTTGCATAGATAGAATACTATAATAATAATGTTTGCCAAGGAAAACACTCCATTCAACCAATGGAATAAGGCAACAATAATGTTAAACACGGTTTGTGCACATGTATGTAGTTATGCAACAATATTGTTTGACAATGATTAAGTTTGTGATTCAAATCACATTGAAATGAAATATTAAAACGAGAACTAACTAAATTAATGCATACTCTAAATGATTCAACAATTTGTTCTTCAAATTTATCATTTGCCCATTTATGTTTGGACCAAATCAATTTTATACATTCAAGATGCCTAACAAAGGAATGGGAAGAAAGATTTCAATAGCAAAACTATGATATAATTATCATCAATCAATTTCTTTTGCAAAAAATCACCAAAGACGACACAATTATTTACATATATTATTTTGTTGCAAATTTTACTTTTGGAATTTTTTCCCTAAAAGTGAGAGGAATAAAAAAAACTTGGGGAAATTGTGGTTACATTTATGCCTATTGGTTATACTTTCAAGAGTTCCTTGAAGTAATGTTGTTAGTTAAATCAAAATATGCCTAAAGATGTTTGTTGCCCTAGCTCCATCAAGAAATTGAAAAAAAAAGGAATTAACATGCACATCATTTACTAAATTGAACAAATTGCATAATGTAATGAAATGTTTATTAACAAACCACATTTTTTATAATCATCAATGATAAGAATTATGTATGCTAATCATTGTGCAAATGATGATTGCATTTCAATCTATATGAAAGTAAGGTGAAATATGTTTGGTGGAAAATTCCAAATTTCTTTCTTTCTATCACAAATATTGTGTCTCATGTTGAATATATTGATTTTTATTTTTTTTAATTTCTATTATTTCATGTTGCTGACAAATGGAAGTATTATGAAGAAACAATGGAGGACCTTCACAAGGTTAGTGTTCATGAACTAAACAATGCATTCATTTAAATCACACTCGTGGAAATGTGAAAAAGGTGTTGAAGGACTAGCAAGGAGCTTGGTCGGAAGCTTGGGAGGACATTGACAAGGTTTATGTTTAATGAACAAAAGTGCATAAGTTTGTGAACTAGTGCACATGAAAAAAACATCTTCAAGGAAGATGAAAAAGCCTTCAAAGATCTTGACAAAGATGATGTTATTAAATCAAGCATTGCACACACTTTAAGGATTTACAAATATGTCAAAATGGTGTTGAAGGAATATGAAGGAGCTTTGGAGGACCTTCACAAGGTTGATATTCCTAAACCAAACAATGCATTCACTTTGAACAATTATGGAGATGTCAAAATGATGTTAAAAGATTATTAAGAAGCTTTGGAACACTTCAACAGAGCTAATGTTCTTGAACCAAAAAGTGTATTCATTTCGAAGATTCATGGAGGTGTCAAAAGGATGTTGCATGACTATCTATGAGCCTTTTAGGACCTTGACAAAGCTAATGTTCTTCAACCAAACAATGCATTCACTTTGAGGACTTGTGGAAGAATCAAATAGATGTTGAATGACTATAAAAAGCTTTGAAGGACCTTGACAAGGTTGATGTTCTTGAACCACACAATGCATTCACTTTGAACACTCATGAAATTGTGAAAAGGATGTTGAAGGCTATCAAGGAGCCTTCGAGGACCTTGACAAAGTTGATGTTCTTGAACCAAATAATGCATTCATTTTGAACCTCTATAAAGATGTGAAAAAGATGTTAGAAGACTATCCTAGAGCCTTAGAAGACCTTGACAAGGCCCATGTTCTTGAACCAAACAATGCATTCACTTTGAACACTCATGGAGATGTGAGAAAATTGTTAGAAGACTATCCTGGAGCCTTAAAAGACCTTGACAAGGCCAATGTTCTTGAGCCAAACAATGCATTGATTTTGAAGACTCATGGAAATGTGAAAAATTTGTTGGAAGACTATCCCGGAGCCTTAGAAGACCTTGACAAGGCCCATGTTCTTGAACCAATCAATGCATTCACTTTGAAAACTCGTGGAGTTGTGAAAAAAATGTTGGAAGACTATCTCGGAGCCTTAAAAGACCTTGACAAGGCCCATGTTCTTGAGCCAAACAATGCATTCACTTTGAGGATTCGTGGAGTTGTGAAAAAATTGTTGGAAGACTATCTCGGAGCCTTGGAAGACCTTGACAAGGCCGATGTTCTTGAGCCAAACAATGCATTCACGTTGAAGACTCATGGAAATATGAAAAAATTGTTGGAAGACTATCCCGGAGCCTTAAAAGACCTTGACAAGGCCCATGTTCTTGAGCCAAACAATGCGTTCACTTTGAAGATTCATGGAGACGTGAAAAAATTGTTGGAAGACTATCCCGGAGCCTTAGAAGACCTTGACAAGGCCCATGTTCTTGAACCAAACAATGCATTCACTTTGAAGACTCGTGGAGTTGTGAAAAAATTGTTGGAAGACTATCCCGGAGCCTTAGAAGACCTTGACAAGGCCCATGTTCTTGAACCAAACAATGCATTCACTTTGAAGAGTCGTGGAGTTGTGAAAAAATTGTTGGAAGACTATCCCGAAGCCTTAGAAGACCTTGACAAGGCCCATGTTCTTGAGCCAAACAATGCATTCACTTTGAAGATTCATGGAGACGTGAAAAAATTGTTGGAAGACTATCCCGGAGCCTTAGAAGACCTTGACAAGGCCCATGTTCTTGAGCCAAACAATGCATTCACTTTGAAGACTCGTGGAGACGTGAAAAATTTGTTGGAAGACTATCCCAGAGCTTTAAAAGACCTTGACAAGGCCGATGTTCTTGAGCCAAACAATGCATTCACTTTGAAGACTCGTGGAGATGTGAAAAAATTATTGGAAGACTATCCCAAAGCCTTAGAAGACCTTGACAAGGCCCATGTTATTGAGCCAAACAATGCATTCACCTTGAAGAGTCGTGGAGTTGTGAAAAATTTGTTAAAAGACTATCCCGGAGCATTAGAAGACCTTGACAAGGCCGATGTTCTTAAGCCAAACAATGCATTCACTTTGAAGACTCATGGAGATGTGAAAAAATTGTTGGAAGACTATCTCGGAGCTTTAGAAGACCTTGACAAGGCCGATGTTCTTGAGCCAAACAATGCATTCACTTTGAAGACTCGTGGAGATGTGAAAAAATTGTTGGAAGACTATCCCGGAGCTTTAAAAGACCTTGACAAGGCTGATGTTCTTGAACCAAACGATGCATTCACTTTGAAGACTCGTGGAAGAGTCAAGTACATGTTGGATGACTATCGAGGAGCTTTGGAGGACCTTGACAAGGTTGATATTTTTGAACCAAACAATGCAATCACTTTGAAAGATCGTGGAGATGTGAAAAGGATGTTGGAAAACTATCGTGGAACCTTGGAAGATTTGGACAAGGCTGATGTTCTTGAACCAAACAATGCATTCACTTTGAAAATTCGTGGAGATGTGAAAAGGATGTTGGAAAACTATCATGGAACCTTGGATGACCTTGACAAGGCTGATGTTTTTGAACCAAACAATGCATTCACTTTGAGGACTCGTGGAATAATTAAATACATGTTGGATGATTATCAAGGAGCTTTGGAAGACCTTGACAAGGTTAATATTTTTTAACCAAATAATGCATTCACTTTGAAGACTCGTGGAGATGTGAAAAAAATGTTGGAAGACTATCATGGAGCCTTGGAGGACCTTGACAAAGTTGATGTTCTTGAACCAAACAATGCATTCACTTTGAGTATTCATGGAGATGTGAAAAGGATGTTGGAAAACTATCAAGGAGCCTTAGAAGACCTTGACAAGGCTGATATTCTTGAACCAAACGATGCATTCATTTTGAAAACTCGTGGAGATGTGAAAAAAATGTTGGAAAACTATCATGAAGCTTTAGAGGACCTCGACAAGGCCAATGTTCTTCAACCAAACAACGCATTCACTTTGAAGGTTCATGGAGATGTGAAAAGGATGTTGGAAAATTATCAAGGAGCTTTGGAAGACCTTGACAAAGCTAATGTTTTTGAACCAAACAATGCATTCATTTTGAAAGTTCGTGGAGATGTGAAAAAAATGTTGGAAGATTATCACGGAGCGTTGGAGGACCTTGACAAAGCTAATGTTCTTGAACCAAACAATGCATTCACTTTGAAAATTCATGGAAGAGTCAAATACATGTTGGATGACTATCAAAGAGCCTTGGAGGACCTTGACAAGGCTGATATTCTTGAACCAAACAATGCATTCATTTTGAGGACTCGTGGAGATGCGAAAAGAATGTTGGAAGATTATCAAGGAGCCTTGGAGGACCTTGACAAAGTTGATGTTCTTGAACCAAACAATGCATTCACTTTGAGTACTCGTGGAAATGTGAAGAGGATATTGGAAGACTATCAAGGAGCTTTAGAGGACCTTAACAAGGCTAATGTTCTTGAACCTAACAATAGATTCACTTTAATAAGTTATGCTTTCACAAATTGGAGTTTAAACAAATATCAGGTTGCATTGGAAACCATGGATAACCTTCATCTTCTTGAATCGAATGATCATTTAATTTTGCAAACTCGAAAATGGTTGAAATGGATGTTAAATGAATATCAACCAACAATAGAATTGTTGCCATTCAATTTGAATATTCAATCTTTTACATACGATGAACTAAAGTTTGAAACAAATTTGGGGAAAGGAGCCTTTGGTGAAGTGTATCAAAGTTGTTGGAAAGGCACCAAGATTGCTATTAAAGTTTTAAGATGGAATGGCTCCCACAATGAAGGTGCAAAAAAATCTTTCATATTATAAGTGCATACTTTGGGATCAATTCAACATATCAATTTGGTTCATCTTTTGGGCTATTGTATCGAAGGCTTAAAACACATGTTGGTGTATGAATACATTTCAAATTCATCTCTTGACAAATGGCTTAATAATGATAACCTTTTGGATTGGGACAAACGAGTTTGCATCATTATAGGGGTTGTTCAAGGATTAACACATTTGCATCATAAATGTAGTCCAAGCATTATCCATCTTGACATCAAACCACAAAATATCCTTTTGGATAATGATTACACCCCAAAATTGGCTGACTTTGGGTTGGCAAGAATTATAGATGGCAAGGATGAAAATGTGGTATGTGCTCCACCATTTTTTTTCATTGATTATGTGCATGCACATTATATCTTAGTGCAATTGTGCACCTTGTAAATTTGAACACTCCTATGGGGCACAATTTGTTAATTTCATATTTTCATTGTTATAGGTCATGGAACAAATATGATAAACAATCATAATCTAAAATGAATATTTGCAAAAAAATTAATGTAATAATTCATGAAATTATACATTATATATTACAAAATTTCTTTGTATGTGTGCATAAGGAATGAAGCAAGGCTTGGAACTTTTGTGATTTAAAAAAAAATCAAAATAAATAATGGGTTAGTATTAAAGTTGGACCATATTGGGTGTGGGTTTTATGAATTTCAACATGTATATTCAATGCATGCAACACACATTGAAATTATTGGTTTTTTTGGCAAATTCAAATTCAAATTCCATTATCTTCAACTTCTACAACTTCTTCAAGTGGATATATGGTACCAGAAATTCTTTTAAAAGAAGCATCAACCAAAAGTGATGTGTATAGTTTTAGAGTATTATTAATTCAACTTGTGAATGGATCACCATTTATTTTAGATGGAGATGAAATTCACATTCGCAACTTTATCCAATGGGCACGAAATGTTCATGTGGAAAAAGATGGATTTCGACAAATTTTTGATGTTGTAATCAATAATTCAATTGTTGGGTTTGACCTCAATGAAGCCAAATTATTTCTGCAAATTTCCCTTCAATGCATCAAGGTAATATTTGTGCTGAATATTTTATGTTTATCATTCAATTTGTGGTCAAGTAAAATTTGAAAACCTATTATAATCATGGATTTGATGTAATATTTGAGATAATTTGAAATAGATTAAATTATATTATTCAATGAATATAAAACTTCGTAATAAGGTTTACATATGTAAATGGTACATTCAATTTCACTTGGAATTCATTTAGACCATTTGCACATGATTGATATGTATAGTCAAGGAATATCCTATTTTCAAAGTCAATAGATTTATGTTCTTGAAGAAAGATATAAGTTGGTTTCAACATTATTTTTTGAAGGATAAACATGAACATATGGTCCCATTTATTGGAGCATTTTTCCATGGTTTGATTATAATGTATAACAATTATATAATAAACATCTAAATTTTATGACATTTGTTTTTCATAGGAAGACCCAAATCAAAGACTAGGAATGCAAGAAGTTTTGCAAATTTTGGAAAGATTGAACAAAAAAAAAGGCATACAATATATTGTCACATCAGTTCAAAAATATTTCAATATGCTATCAAAAATATTTCAACATACTATCAAAAACATTTGGCTCCACTTTCAAAAGGACATGATTTGTGTATTTATTATATGATTAAATTCAACATGTATACTTAAAGTAATATTTATCCATTTCATTCCATTATCCTTTTTGCAAACATGGAAAGGCATTCCAATATATCCATAAACTCACAATTATTTATAGTATGTTGTCATACAATTGGGCAACTTGTGTGTTTGTATAGATGAAAAATTAAATGTTTATATATAAAAAATCATCTTTATAATCATTTGTGTAAGCTAGGTGTTATGGATTTATGTATATAAATGTACATACATAATTAGAATCCTTTCAAAAATTGGCCTTGGTGATGAAGATTGGCTCTTGTTTAATAATGTTTTACATGTTTTATTTAATAGATAAGTACGTGGTAGAACATTGTGTTAGCGATATAATTTCACAAGTGTTAAATCTAATATTCCATGAATGAATTGATTATTTCTATGTCATTATTAGGTCCTTGTCCTACTCCATTAGAATGAGTATCATGTAGACATACTAACTAGGACAACATTCAATCTAGTATAGTTTTGGAAATTAATTCAATTAAATCCACATACAATGCTAAACACAACAAAATTAAAGAAAGAACATCTTTTATATTTTAATAAAACCACAAAGCTCTACAATGTCTTTCCCCTTTTCTTCCTCACATAATTCCTATGCTTACTTCTTTTTCCTAATAGATCAATAGAAGCATATAGACAATCACAAACATAACCCCCTCCAAGTCAATCAAAATGTATTTTTATACTCCCTACAAAACGATTATAATTGCCTAACTATATGGCAAATCAACTTGCCACAAATCAACTACATTATGTTGTCATAACAATATGTTGCCATATCGATTGGCCTATATTGTCATATTGATTTGCCTACTCTATCACATTGTTTTGCCTATTATGTCATCTTGACTTGTCTACATATGTTTTCTAGTCATATCAACTTACATGTATGCTTACTGTTATATATCCTTTTCCTAACATTATTCCCCTTTTAATTGTTATAGTGTCCCCACACAATAACTAAACTTTCTAGATCTAGTTAAAATGTCTAATACTTTTAACATAGAGTGCCATTTGAATAGGGGTAAGATAGTTGTTTATCTCATTGCTAGACGACTTTGCTCCATCCTTAGTTATTATAATTCCTTCACCCCTTAAGTATTGGTTTATTCCATTAGGCTTCACCGAGTGAAACAAACATTGTTGATAGTGTGCAATCTTACCAATTCATGGTTGTTTTGTCAATTTATCCATCAAGCATCAAGTGCACAATATGGTTGTTTCCAAGTATAGTGCATCCTGGCAAAGGTGAACATTTGCTGCTTAAAACTTTGTGAATTCATGTCATAACTTTAATATTGAGTTCACAATTACATATGGAATGCAAAGGGTCATGAGGCCAAGAAAATGTGTTTAGGTGTGAAACATATTTTCACAAATGGGGGAGAGTGCAAGGTATGGAACCCAATGATTCCCAAGTGCACTCCCACTTTGGGAGTTACATTCATGTACGAGTTATGAATGTTTAAAACCTTGGTTGGAAAGGCAAAAAAACACCAAATTGAGCCCCCAAGACACCATTAGAAAGGTTTTGAAACGTAGATGCTTAAAGTGCCATTGTATTGTTCATTTAAACATGATTTGCATGAGTTATGATCAAAAGAAGGGGTAGGAATCAAATTGGGAATTTGAACTCCTAACCACAAACCCCTTGAAATCAAGGGTCAAACGAAATCCAATTGGGTCGTGTTATACATCATTGAGAAAATATTTTTAAGGGCTATAAGATATTGTCCTCGCATTCTCAAGATATATTTGATTTGAAAAAAATATGAGCATCCAAAGTTTTGGGACAACAAGAATCCCAATTTTGGGACTCCCAAGTCCACTTGGGAGTCTCGAAGAAAAGTGACATTTAGATGTAGTCCCCATGGAAAGGCACATAGTATACTATAGGGAGGGGAGTGGTGCCTCCTCCCAAAGGTTGTGGGTTGTGTAAAGCTTATGCTTGAGGTTGTCCCTACTAAATCCATCACACCATTTTCACTCAACTTGCACTAATCGCCTTCTTTTCTTGGTTGTATCACTACTACATATTGTGCCTTTTTACGAAGGGAAAAACAAAAAACTGGAAGGGTTTGCGAAGCAAAAACAACTTGCCATATTTGCGATGTGACACGCATTGCAACTTGTGGCTCACCAACCATCACTAATATATAATGTACCTTAAATCATCGCAACACTTTTGCAACATATACCACAACCAAAACTTTGCGACCCTCTTAGTCTCTGTGCACACTAGCGATATTCCACAGTTCGCACCTCTTAATCATACTCACAACATCGCAAATTTTTAAATACACAAACTATCACAAAACACTTTGAGACTCACAAGAAATCGCAATCTTGCGTTAATAGGCGCATCGCATTTTGCGTTTGAATATGTATCGCAAACCTCATCACAAATTTTTACAAAAGTTTTCGGTGTTGGACGTATCGCAAGTTGCGGTGTGCGTTAGTTCGCAAAGTAGTAAAAGGGATCCTAGAGAAGGAAGTTTCGCAAAAGGTTTCACAATGTCATCTGATTTATCACGGCCTTTTTTAAGTCGCATAAAATCTTGGTGACATTGAGGTAGTACATGCAATAGTGCAAAGGAGAGTAGTACAAAATTCCTAAAGGGCCTACTCCCGGAACTATAAAGGCTGAAATTCGCTAAAGACTTTGACACAATGAACATTGTGGAATAATATAGAACCACAAGCCTCAATGGCAATTTGCATAAAAATAATGAGTAGTA
>Ga0116227_10005089_pt1 | contig 28099 bp, 31 predicted proteins | sample S1TSphgellanicum_FD_89693 | JGI IMG/M metagenome (GOLD analysis project Ga0116227, IMG submission 89693) | Host-associated microbial communities from peat moss isolated from Minnesota, USA - S1T2_Fb - Sphagnum magellanicum MG | ecosystem: Host-associated > Plants > Peat moss > Unclassified...
AAAATTAATTAAAAAAGTAAATTTTTTGTAATTTTTATAAAATAATACACATATAAAAAATTAAAATAAAAAAATAAATTCCAAACAAAAAAAAAAAAAAAAAAAAAACCTCTGGTCCTGGGTTCAAACTAGTTAACTGATTTCGCTGGTTACAATAATCATCAGTTCTAATTCTGGTTAGTAAAATTTGAATTTGGAACTGGGGTCTAATTTCGAGGATTTAAATATTTAATTTTTGGGGGTGAAAAAGTCTGGAACCAGTGGTTAACTCATGGTTAACCACTGGTTCCAGACAGGGTTACTTGGAACTGGAGGTTCTCCATAAGCATTCAAAGAACCGCCTAACACTGGTTAAAAGAGGCTGGTGAGCAGGTGGGTGGTAACCATGTGTTGAGTTCTCTGTCCCTGGACCCTGACTTCAGGTATTGTCAACAGCTTGTTAGGTAGGTAGGTACTTAGGTAGGTAAATAGGTAGGTTGGTAGGTTGGTAGGTAGGTAGGAGGAGGTTGAGAACAGCTTCTTCTGTGTGAGGAGGAAGCTTGAGAATTTTGTGTGTGATGATCAGAAGCATGGGTATTGTTGCAAATGAAGAAGAAGGAGGAGGAGGAAGAGGAGGAGAACAAAAGGAAATTGTTTTTGAGAGCTTGCTACCAATGTACCCATTTGTACCAGGATGCACTATCCCACAATATGTGTTCAAAGATGTGGAGAAATTCTCAGAGAGAGTGGCAGTGGTGGATGCTGCTCAGGGTGGTGATGGAAGACAATACACATATGGCCAAGTATACACTCTGGTAAGGAAGTTTGCTGCAGGTTTGAAGCGAGAATTTGGGATTCGGAAAGGGGATGTGGTGTTGGTTTTGTTGCCCAATGTGGCAGAGTACTCCATCTTCTTCCTGGGCATCATCTCAGCTGGTGCCATCTTCAGTGGCTCCAATCCTGCTTTCCATGCTAGTGAGATCCAGAAACAAGTCTTGGCCTCTGATGCCAAGCTCATCCTCACCAGCAACAGCTTGCTGCACAAAGTCAAGGATTGTTGCCATGTACCCATTGTGGTCACAGGAGAAGAAGAAGGCTCTTCTGCTGCTCATCATGGTGATCAAGAACTTGCTGCTGCTGCTGCTGCTGCAGCTCATTCTGTCAAGAAGCTGTTTGAAGCAGCAGATGGGATTGAGGGAGACCAACATGAGGAGGATTTTGTGAGTATGGAAGATGAGGATGTTTGTGCAATGCCATTCTCATCAGGCACAACTGGGGTGTCCAAGGGAGTGATGATCACACATAGGAACATTGTCTCCAACCTTACTCAGACTCTCGCAGATTTGGAGAGAATTTCATTTGCAGACACGGCCAAGGATGGAGACTTGGTGGTGTTGGGACTCATGCCCTTCTTTCACATTTATGGTATCTCTGGAATTCTGTGCGCAACCATGCGTCTCAAGGGCAGAGTCATTGTCATGCCCAGGTATACAGAAGTGTATACTCTTCTGCTTCTTGTTTCTTCTTCTTCCTTCAGAATGTTGTAATGGTTGTTTCTTGTAAACTGTTGCTGGATGATTGTGAAGGAGGGCTGAAGAAGAAAGACTCTTGTGTGAGAATCTGATGATGTGTGTGTCTCTTTGGGTGTGTCTGTATGTGTCTTTGTGTGATCAGATTCTGTTTGCGGGAATTCATGTCTATGTGTGTCATTGTGTGTGATCAGATTCAGTTTGCAGGAATTCATGGAAGTGTTGTTGAAGTATGGGATCACATTTGCTCCTATAGTACCTCCCATCATTCTGCAGCTTGTCAAGAGCCCTGTGGTTGATGAATTTGACCTTAGCAGATTGAGACTAATGGCGGTGCTTTCGGCTGCTGCACCCCTCAGGACTGATCTTCAGATGGCTTTTGAGGCCAAGTTTCCAGGGGTGGATGTCCAAAGGGTACACAACAAATCCTTCTCCCTCCCCCACGCCCTGCAATTCTCTCACAAATTTTTTTGACAAGAGTTCATGATTGCTGTTGTCCACCAATCTGTCAAGCAGGTTTCCATTAAGTGTTCCTGAGATTCAGGAGCAAGAAATGTTGCAAGGAAATGATTAGGGGTTCCTCTGTTGTTGAGCTCCACAACAAACTCTTAGAAATGTTGAGCTTGAAATCAAAGTCTGAGAATCTTGAGCTTCAAACCGAAGGGTCTTAGACTGGTGAGCTTTGAATCAAGGGTCTTAGAATGTTGAGCTTGGAATCACAAATTCTTTGTAACAAACATGCATGAATTGTGGTGGTGGTGGTGGAGCAGGCATATGGTTTGACAGAGCACAGTTGTGTGACACTATCACACTGTGGGCCTGGACACACACGAGTGCATGCAAAGCCAGGTTCTGTGGGGTTCATACTTCCTGGCACACATCTCAAGTTTATCGACACTGACACAGGCTCATCTTTGCCTGCTAATACAGTCGGTGAACTTTGTTGTCGTGGTACCCCTACCATGAAAGGTCAGAAATCCTCTTCTTCTTCTTCTTCTGCAAGTCCCATCCATGAAGAAAGGCGGTAGTGAATTTTCAATTCTCCTGAAAGTTTCTGATGCTGCTGCTAACCAAGAAAAACATGACTCAAAATTTGTAAAACCCTACTATTGAACATGCAGAAAAAATTAGAATGAAGAACTAAGATCAGAGAGCATCAGAGAGTGACAAAATTTGATCCAAGCTAAAGATCAGAGATTTGGCATCATAAATCTAAGCTTTGTACTAATCAATGTTATGTGTATGGAATTTAGTGCCATATGTATATGCAATTAGCACCATTGTTTGTGGTGCAGATTTTGATTCTCTAATGACATGAGAGGAATCGTGCATCATATGAGTTTTTTTGGTTGTTGGGTGTGTTGGGACTGATGACATAATAGGATATTACAAGAACTTGCAAGCAACAGAAGCAACAATAGACAAGGAGGGATGGCTACACACAGGCGATGTTGGCTATATTGATGATGATGGCGATATTTTTGTTGTGGATAGGGTGAAGGAGCTCATCAAGTACAAAGGCTTTCAGGTTCTTTATATATATAGCTTGCTTCCAGGCCCATATTGCTTCTACTCTGCTTTACTCTGCTTTGACAAACTGGATCTAAGGTTGAGGGTTTTGTGAAGAAGAAGGTGTCAAAATATCATGTGGACGTCTGATTTCAATACAGCAATTCTTTGCACTAGGTCTGATAATGGGTTTTGCTGGAAATGCTTTATAAGGAGACTAATAAGAAGCGTAAGGGCTTAACGAATTGATAAACTGGATCTGAGGATTAGGGTTTAGAGTTTAGGGAAGAGAAGGCCTCAAAATCATACGGTGGATGTCTGATTTCAGTACAGTGATTCTTTGGAGGTCTGATGATGGGTTTGGCTGGAAATGCTTTTACAAGGAGACTAATAAGTAGTGTAAGGGCTTAAGCAATTGATATCACAATTATTACATTGATGGTCGTAAAGTACTTCAAATTGCGGTAACCTCAGAGACAGCTCCTGGGCTAGTATGATTTTGCCTCTGGCTGAACTTGCTGTTGCAGTCAAGAGCTGGGATTGCATGAATAAGTGGACTAAGTGTGCTGCTCAGTATCATATGCTTTGTTTTGTTGTGGTTTTCTGGTGCAGGTGCCACCAGCTGAGCTAGAGGCATTGCTTATCACACATCCTTTAATAGCTGATGCTGCAGTTGTGCCGTCAGTATTTCTCTTCACTCTCTCCACTTCTATTGCTTGAACCGAATAGAGATCATGATCAGCTTTTCTTTGGGTTTGGGTTTAGTAAAATGCTATAGGTCAATTTATCACTTTTTTCTCTCAAGTTCTTGAGACTTTTTGGTCAGTGAATTTCTACTTGAAGCAGCAGCAGCAGGTTCTTGAGGCTTCTTAGGAGTTTGTTTCACAACCCATCTTGCTTGCACCCATCATCATGGAAAAATGCATTAACACTTTGGGGAGATGATAACTTGGGAAAACAGACTTCCGGATGAAGAAGCAGGTGAAATTCCAGCAGCCTGTGTGGTTCTCACACAAACTGATGCACCTCTTTCAGCTCAAGAAATCATGCACTTCATTGCCTCCAAGGTACCCAAAAACCAAAGTTGATACAAAAAGTGAGAGATTCACCCCTTGAGCTTTTGATCCATCCAGATGGAAAAATATGTTCAAAACAAAATGCAAGGGGATAGATACTAAACAAATGGGTAGAAATATGACACCTTGTTAGGCTTTTGGTTTGATGCTTGCAGGTGGCAACATACAAGCAAGTGCGACGAGTGGAGTTTCTATCCTCCATACCAAAATCATCATCAGGAAAGATCTTGCGGCGGCTGCTTAAGGACCAGATACTGAGCAATGTCCAACCTTCCACATAAAAAAGCACACTTTTGTGCATCAAATTAGCAGCTCTAATTAAGGTTTGGAGGCCTTAATCAGACCCACCTTTCCAGGATTTTAGGGTGTTTGGCACCAATCTTTGAACTTGGTTTACATTTTGAAGACCTATGAATCTGAAGAGTTATATATAATGAAGATTCAAGAGGAGTGTGCAGGTAGCTGGTAATCCAAGAGAAGAAGAAAATGTTTGATTAGATGGTGCTACTTGGTGTGCATCTCCTTCACTAAACTTCCTTGATCCAAAAGCATTCCTTCTTTTCTCATCTATAGAAATTAGAGAATAGCTCTTTCTTTTTCTGGGGGAACCTAGAGAATCTCGAGAATTTTGGGAGAGGGGGTGAAGGGAAGATGTTTAGCCACTTCCAAAGTGGTCATGATAGTACTATGGGATTCGATCATGTTCTCTTTGGGACAATCTTTCCTTTCAACATCATTTTCATGCGCTCATAGACCCAAACTCCAAGATGAGATTTCAAAGACATGTCATGAATGTGACATGTCATTTATGTCAAACTTTATGTTTTCATTGTGTGTTTGTGCATTGAGCTTGGATTCCTACAATTCCAAGTTAGTTTCACTTTGAAACACCAAAGATGTGACTCTAAATACACTCCTTGGTGTAAAGCTTTGAAGTTTTTGAAACCTCATTCACACTAAATTGGATTCCCACTTCTGACAACAAATACCTACAAGAACTAATATTATGTAGCAAACACTTGACATCATTAACAATAAACCATGATGGAGTGCGTCATACCACTTAGCAATCTATACAATCCCACTTCATATCACATGGCTTGTTCCTTAAACAATGAATTGCTCATGACACAAATGTGGACATTGAACCATCACATGGTCTAGTATGGAACATGAACCATGAAGCTCATGGCAAAAACACCATCAATTATGACTTGTCACTTGTAAAACTTTAAACTAGGGTTTTGTTATGATGTGTATTGCCAATGGCAATTTCATTTAAGATTTATGAAGGTCCATTACAAGATTTAAACTAAATTGGACATAACAAAAAGGTGGGACAACTTATTACAAGATGTGGATATTTCTTTAGTATTTTTATAATGAAATGGTGTGGGCTTTATTGTTTTGGATATGATATGAAATATTCAATAAACAATTTTCATTGTCATTTACATTTTCTTGATATGTAAATTTTCATCATTTAAGAAAACACATTGAAGTTTCATTAAACGATACATACTAATTTTTTGGATATGAACATGTCATATTAATATTGTTTTGATCATGCGTGTCATTATTTAAACATTTTCTATACATTTGAACTTGTAAATCAACATTTTCTTGCAATACCACATTCATTGTCCTAAATTATTTTTTTCTATGTTAAGGTGAAACAAAAATATGTAATAAAAGAGACATGACAAAACCAAAAAAAGAATAATATATTCAAATTGGAAGAAGAATAAAGTTATACAAGTTTGGGGAAAAAAAAGGAATTTTTTGAAATGTTGGTTAAATTTGAAAAAGGAAAAGATGAATTCAATGTAGATTGAAAAAGAAGGGGGAAAATAATGAAGATGGGCTCATTGGTAGCCCACCTTTCAATTAAGGTTCTTGAAGGAGATTTCTTTTTCATGGGGTGAGGGTTGCCATTAGGTTAACTAACACTCACATTTGTATCATGGTGAAAACCTCATTATTTTTTAATTACAAATAATACCCTTGGCATGAAGATTGCATCATTTTGAAATCTTGTTTTCAACCAATGTCGATTTGGTATTGACATTTTGACATATTGGCATGGTCTTTGTATTAAAGGTTTTTTTTTTTTCACAATAGCCTTAGAATGATATTGGAAGATTTTTACAATTTTCATATTTACCTAGTATAAATAAACTTGGGTTTATGAAATGGGTGTGCAATGATATCAATAATATATGCTTTAATAATTTAATAATAATTAATATTCATAATGGACTTTGGTATTAATGCAAGAACCAACAAATCTTCAATTTATACCAAAATTTTGGTTTGGTTTTAAGGCTTTCATCTTTCATACTATATCATGGATTTAATCATTAAAGATGTCATATATTAGGAACACAACTTTACTCTATTGCAAAATGTATCACAAATTCAAATGCAATCAAAAGCGTAGCCATTCAAATGCCAAATGTCATGGTAAAACAAAATGCCTTAAACTAGGAGCAACTTTGCTCTACTATAAAATCCATCACCAACATTTAAATCATGATAACAAGCCATTGTCATGTCAAATTGTCAAAAAAAATGTTGAAAACTATATCAATTCTACTCTATTACATAATGCATCACTTACACATAACAACCAATAAAGTTCAATAGAAATGTACTATGACATGGTAGATTGCCCCCCCAAAAAATATAAATTGGGAATATTTTTGCTCCATTATAAATACATCACCGACATTAAATAGTACCCATAGAAATGTGGTGTGTCATGGTAAACTAGGAATTGTTTTGTTTTATTACAAAATGTAACACCCACATTTACATAAGCAATTTTTAAATCAATCATTGCAATGCCAAAAATTAATTATAGATTCAAAACTCAACATTAAAATTCCACTCATTCTATAATCATAAGGTAATAGTCTTCAAAGTATCCAACCTCTTCCAACTCCTCATATTTATCAAGTAGTTCCTTTTTAGATGTGAAGAACTTTTCCATCCCTCCAACAATAAGAAGGCAACCTAATCTTGCATCACTTAGCTAGTTTTTCAAAATCATAACAAGCTTGTCCAAGTTATGCACTCCCAATCAACATCATTACAAATTGGTCAATATTATGACAATACTAAAAATGTGTTTTGTTTCATATGGAACCTTGGAATACCAAAAACTAATGAACAAAAAAAATAATAGTAGGTTATTTTTTGCATGATATTTCCACCACACTAATGGTGGTTTTACATCATTCCTAAATATTTGATGATACAAGGATAAATTTGGTTTCACCAAGGATAGATTAACTTCCTCAATAGAAGTTACAATTCTTCACAAGGAATCATCAAGGTCGAGTGTCAAAGGCAAAATTTTCTTTACACATTTGGGGTCCAAATCCTTTAAGGCTTTCATTAAAAGAGGCATGAACATCTATTGGTCATATTTTTCCACAATTGTTGTTGTTCACTCATTGCCGACATGTTCCATGACACATTGAAACCTTTTAAAACTAAGATCAAGTTGGAGAACACACATGTTGTGTGTGGCAATAACATTGAAACACATAACAAATTTTGGAAAGTGGTTCAACATTATGATGACTTTGAGGACAATTCTTAAATACAAAATCTCCAACTTAGGCTCAAGCTTTCCACATGTCAAAGGTGGAGTTAACTACTTGAATTTGATATTTTTTATGATGTGCCCCCAAATTCCTCAAGGAACCCAAAGGTGGGTCCTAGAGTGAAATAGAGAAAGAATAATAGAGTTGGGGCACATTCCCTAATTTGTAGCATTTTGGGGGTAGGAGGGTGTGTTGGAGCTTTAGGATGGGACTAGGATGAACTCACAAGCGAGAGTTCAATATGATATCAACCTGCACAACCAAAAAAATAAAACAATTAACGTAAGTTGAATGGAAGTGATGTAGTGAATTTAATAAGGACAACCTCAAGCACAAGCTTCACATAGCCCGCAACCCTTAGGAGGAAACACCATTCCCCTCCCTATAGTATACTTTGTGCCTCTCCGTGAGGACTACATCCAAATGTCATTTTTCCTTGGGACTCTTAAATGGGAGTCCCAAAACTTTGGACGCTCATATTTTTCTTAAATAAAGTTTTTTTAAAAAGTTCAAGGACAATATCTTAGAGCCCTTGAAAATATCTTGTCAATGGCGTATAGCATGCTCCAATTGAACCTCATTTGACCCCTGCTTTCAAGGGATTTGTGGTCGGGAGTCAAATTCTCAATTTGATTCTTGCCTTTTTTTTTATTATCATAACTCATGCAAATCAGGTCTAAATGATCAAAGCGATGGCACTTTAAGCATCTACGTTTCAAGACCTTTCTAATGGTATCATGGGGGCCCAATTTGATGTTTGTTTGCATTTCCAACCAAGGCTCTGAACATTTGCAACTCCTGCACGAGTGCAACTCCCAAAGTGGGATTGCACTTGGAAGTCATTAGGCTTCATCCCTTGCATTCTCCACCATTTGTGAGAGTGTGTTTCACACCTAAACACACTTTTGGCCTCATGGGCCATTGCACTTCACATTTTATTACAAACTCAATGTTAGGGTTGCGACATTTTTACATTGTTTATTAGTGATTGAAAAAACAACAAATAAAACATATGAGAGCAACTAATACCGTTTAATTTGGTTCAACATGCATTGTTGCACAATAAGGCCCGAGGTTTTTATCATTGTTTTCGCAAATGCCCAAGTTGATCCTAATGGCATTTGAGTGTATAGCTTAAAGGTTTGTCAATTCTAGTAAAAGTTTATGGTTGCAAAATACACATGCCAAAATCTCTAATCCCAAATTACATCCATAATTAAATTAGTAGTCATTTAGGGCATCCATGATTACATGACTATGTAATCAATATGATACATCATATACGACATGTCTTTTATAATTATATTCATGAAAGGCAATGTCTTTTACAACTATAATCATGAAGGATATCAAAAATATATTCTTTTAGCCTACTAACTTAAGTTAGGTTACACCTATCAAAGTTTTGGATATCCTAAGCTAAAAACCTAATTCATATCCTAAGAATGTAGGCCTTAGCCCATCCAGGAATGTAAGTTAGCCTAACTAACAACTTAGGTTAGGCTAAATACTTAAGTTAAGTTAGCATTTTAACCTAAGCTAAAAACTTAACCTATGTTAATTAACCTAGGATTAGGTTGCAAGTGTGAATTTTTGAATTTTTCACCTCCACATTAAAGGAAAACCCCCCCGCACTTTAATTATTATACCACATTTTTTTACATGATAAAAAATTGTCATTGTATTATCATAACATTTTTTCTAACTTAATGAAATAATTTAACCTATTTACCTAGTTAAAATATGTACTTATATAATAGGTAGTAACTAGTACATACCTAGGGTAGGTACCTACTACCTAGTATCTACTTAGGTAATAATAAAAAATACTTGCCTTGTAAATACCTTGGTAGGTAATAACTAATATATATCTAAGGTAGGTACCTATTACCTTGTAAATAAACCTACTGATGTAATAGTTGTGTAAATAATGAGTATTGGGTACCTACTTACTATTTAATAGGTATGTAGGTAGCTAATAATTAACTAGTAGCTAGTATTTAAATAAACTATTAATAGAGGTAGGTTATTCATGTGGTTGCAAAATAATTATAATCATGTAATTGCAATTGAAGTGTAGTCATGTAATCATAATGCAAGTGTAATGTAGTCACAAAAATGACTAAAGGTATGTGATTAAAAACATGATTAAATTAGAGCATAATCATAAAATGTTTTAGTCATGAAAAACACATTTTGATGTTGTGTTCCAAGGTCTTTTAAAACAAAATAAGATTCGAAGCAAACTAAAAATTTATAAGCATCTTCAACTTTGTGGCTTCAAGTTAACTTTTGTACATGTGAGTTTCAATTCTTGCCTCCTTCCCCAACTTTTTTGTTCAAATTGTTATTTTTTACAAGGGATTTTGAACTTGTGCCACATTTATTTCCTTCATCCTATATTCAATTATAGTGTCATTACTGGTATTATATTAACATGTTTTAGACATTACATGCTCAAAACATGTGCCATTAAAAGGTGTAAAAAATTGCATTGTGCATAAGATACAACACTTGTGAACGCATAAGTAAAGGTGTTCAAGTTTGTGGCCTCATCCTTCACACATGCTATGATCTTATTTATGAGATCACATTCAACCAATAAAAATTTCACCTACCCAATTAATGTTATTTGAGAGGTGTCAAAAACTTCAAACAACCCTATAGTAGTGAGTAAAACACTTGCTCATCATTAATAAAATCGATAGTTAATGCAAATTTATCAAATCCAACTATGGACATCCAAAGGTCAAAACTAGTAATTTGGCTATTACACATTGTGTAATGTATGGGAACACATATTGTTCCATCACCTTGGCCAAAATAGTTGGGATATGCTCCTAAAGAACTTGCTTGCATGATGGAAATTTGATTTGATCATATTACCGCATCATAAGATGTCACAAACAAGGGTTTTCAACTAGGGATAATGGTAGGTAACCTTTAGTAATCAATAGGACAAAATCTATAATGAACCTTTGTTAACCAAGATCATTAAGTGTGCAAAGAATTTAGTTAGAGAATAACTCGTTAATGGTGGTAGGAGTCATAATCTTGTTTTTTTAAAATCTTTTTATCAACCATTTTTAAGGATTTCATCGATTGCTTTCTTTTGTGTTTTGTATTGAACTAAAAGAACACCATGTTCATCAACAATGTGTTCTTTCATGCTTGTGATGTTGTGGGAAGGATTATAAGAAATAAAACATTTCTTAGATCAAGTCATGTTGTTGGTATTGGATGTTTGACCTATGGGGTGGCACATGATGTAACTCATGTTGTAAGGAATTTGGATTTGGACAACAACAATAGGACCATTAAGGATGAAAATTGATGAAGTAGGTGGAATGTGGTTATGGGGTCGCTAAAACCTTTAGTTTTTTGGTAGTTTAGCAAATTGGACGTTACATGTTGCTTCCTATTCAACATCATTATCCTTGTTCATTGGGCTTGTGTAATTTGTGTTTTGTCCACACCAATGGTGGGTTGCTACATAGATTTGATTGTCACTTTAATGATGGAAAATTATTTTGTTTCCCCATGGAATTTTTCACAATCAACGTTGTAGAGAATCGTCACATGAAATAGAAACATAGAGGTTGAAAACTTAACAAAATGTCAAAATGTGAAATCGTGAAAGCCTAAAAATATTTTGAAACAAAATGTTATAAATAATGTTGATGCAAACACAAACATATCGTAGCAACACAAAAATTTGCCACAATACAATATCAATACAAAAATTTTTTTTGTTGCAATCACAAACACAAATTATGTGTGTAAAATGCATAAAAGCTCCAACATTTGTCAAAAGGAAAAAGCCAAAACATATTTCAACCAATGTTGGTTTGGTATATAAATTTATTGCTAATATTAATAATGATATCAATAATGCTATTGATTATCATATGTTAACCCCCCAAAGTTAACATGTTGTGAGAGTATCTAATTTGGAATGTTAAATTTGGGGGGTTCAAGTTTAAGTTCTTGTGACTTAGACCCAAGTTGGCACCTTTTTAATTGGAATTAACACAATAACTAAATGTGGAACTTAGCTTTTGTTAAATCTAGAATTGAAACCAAAACCATGAAAGAATAATATTGTAAATAAAGCCAAGTTTTTACATATGTAAGTTGAATTTTTAAAAAAGTTGACAAGTAGGTTGAACTTCACAATTCAGTATTAATTTGAAATTAGTTGTTGAATTTTGACCATATTTTAATTTGTTGTAAAAATTTGTAGTTATACAATCTTTAGCATTAAAAAATTTGTATTGCATATGTGAAATTGAACCATGTTCTTGAATTTGAAGAAAATGCCAAAAGGTTTTCAAAATTGGAAAAATTAGGTCCCACTCCCAAATAACCTTTGAATAAACAAGTGTCAAAACCAAGGTTAGAGGTTCTTTTAACAAGGAAGAACCACACAACATTGGTTTCAACCTCCATATGCAAAGTACAACCCATAATGTAATTGAATTGAAATGTAATCAAAGTAGATTTTGAGTTTTTCTCTTAAACTTGATCATGGAAATAATTTTAAAATTAATTTTTGAAAGCACATTACAATAATGATATTGGTCTTGGAAATGCACATTGAAATATCATGAAACATTTTTATTTGTTTCATGACAACTAATAAAATAAGGTTTTTTTTTCCCTTTTGATTGGTCGCAAATGATATCAAGCAAATTTTTGGAAACGAGAAAACAAAATATGGCAAGAATCATATGAAATGTAAATCTTTTAGAAGCAAGCCATGAGCATCAATTGAAAATTTGTAGTGTAAAAATTCAAACTTGGTGGATAAATAAAATTGAAAACATGTACTTGTTCTTAAAATATTCACATTAAAATTTTAATAAATGGATAATGAAAAGGGTTTTTTTTTTAAATGCTAAGAATTTATGGAATTACATAAAATTAAATTCAAAAGTTTGAAAGTTCAAGCAATCATTATTGAGCCCAAAAAAACCAATATTATACATTATAAATGAATCATGAATTTTTATTTTGTCCAAGTCAACAATTGCCATAACTTCACAATAATGACTAAAAAAAAAATCAAACTTGCTAGAAGGATTCAATATTTGATTCACCTTCAAAAGAGACATAATAAGTAGGTGATATTAATATTAGATTGCTAACACATTTTAAGTAATGCATTAATTTCAAATATATCATTTAAATGGAAATCCATAATTTTCAACATTGATCAAACTAATTGTTTACTAGCTAGTTAATACATCCTCTTGTGAATGTCGTAGTTTGCCATATGGAACTTTGAAATTCCAAGTTGATTCACATTGAAATTTTGGCATTTATTCTTTGAATCAATCTTGCCAATTGTTCTTAAACCTTCATCAATTCATTGAATTTGATAATAGAGCCCACCCATGAAATGTTTATTTGTCACATGCAAATGGATGTTCAAGTCTTTTGCTTCAAAGATAATTTGGGGCTAGCCATTCATAACCCTACTTGAAACTTAAATTACTTGCTACCAAGTTTAATTGGCTAGCAAATGAATTAATTTTGCTAGCAAGTCCATGCATTTACTTGCCTCCAAATTTTAATGAAGACATATTGGGTTGTATTCTTTCAACATTCAATGGTTTTTTTTTTTCAATTTTGTGATGTTGCCACAATGTTAGTGATCATCCAAAAGGAGACTTAGCCACATTTTGCTATAGACCAACTATGTAAATAAACATTTATTAAAAACCCTTTGTGTCTTGGTTACAACTTATTTCAACAATGTATAAAAACATCGTTGTTTTTCGAAATTTTTCCCTAGAAATTTGGGAATTAAAAAAAAAATCTATTTTTTTCAAAAACATTGCTAGATTGTAGGAATTCATCACTAAAAAATAGTGGTGCTATCATTGTCACCTTTCAAAAACAATTGCAATCCCTTTTAACAACTATTTGTTTTTAGGTGATCAATTCATGATTTAACCACATCATTAATGCATGGACCAAATGCAAGGCTATTCTCTCAATTGGAGTTGACATTTGTATACCTACATGATCAACATTATCTCCCATTTAAAATTTTAAAAATGGATTTTTTTCTGTGAATTCATGCATTCACCCTCTTAGTTTTTTCATATCTTCCAATTCTTTGGCATTATTACATCCTCTACAAAAGAAGACATTTGTTAATCTAATATTAACTTGAAAACAAGATGAAATACTCAAAGTTCATTGAAGTGAATCCATGGTCATTATGTTTCACTATGGCATTTAATGAACTTCCATAGTTTGGCACCACCTAATTGCAAGGAAGTACAACAATTTGGAACCTCCTAATCTATGTTTAATATATTATGATTCCACCCAACATATTCAAATGATACCATGAAGGGGTTCCCGATCATTGGAATACATTCTTTTTCAAATGTGATTGATACCATTACATCTAAGGTTGATAGATGTAATTTTACACTTACTAGCTATGATTCCCAAAAACACACATAAAGTAATACATGCTACCAAGTTTGAATGGGGGAAAAACTTATAGGATCACATCTTCTTGAACATTTTATCTTGTTGTTACTATATTTGTAACAACAATGGAAAACCAAGCTTCAAAGGAAGGCAATTCCACCACAAATTCTAAGAAAACCAACATCTTGTTCTTGTTCTTTGTGAATTTCATACAAATGCATCCCTTTTCACTATTCCTTTTTTTTATTGAACTATTAAATCCCTCTTACACACATTATAACCCCATGTTCCATTTTTCATGCCATTAAATAGTCTTCAACAAGGTGATGTGCAAGTATGTGGTTTTGTAATTTTTCAACCAACTTAACTAAATATATTGAATTTTAAGTGATTTTCATTTTAAAATTAATTTAAAAAATACAATGAATTTACCAAGGTTCCATAAGAAATTTGAAGTTAATCCTAATTCAATCAAAATAATATTTGGACCTGATAAGATAATTTAAAATAATTGGGTCAATGACATAGGGGCCCATTAATATTCGTCAATGCAAATTGATGGTGAAAATACCAATGAAACTTTGAAACAAAATTTTTGGCATTATTTACAAAATGTTGCTTGTCTTCTTGGGCTTCTTGTATTCCTAGGAAAAATGGGATAATGTGACCCAACACCCACCAATACACCATCCATTGAAAGCCCATTAGTAATTAGTTGCCAGAAGTAGGTTTCCAACAATGTTGTATTGACATATAGGTGAAACCTTGGTATTGATATTGGTAAGGCGATGAATATTTCACATTTAAAAAGCTTGGTATGATCCATTTAACATACCTAAGCTTTCTTCATGTTGCTTCTAATAAGATGTTTCATTTCTTCCCTAGGGTGTTATTAATTAAACTAGTTTATATTTTGCAAGGTAGGTAAGTAGGTAGATTGTTAATATGTAATTAACCACCTTAATGAATTAGGGATATAAATGAGATGAAAAAATGCTTCCTATCCACTCAACATTCATCTTACACGTTGTATTGGTGGATGGTAGTTGATTTTGTTTAATGAAACGTGTTATTCTATGTAATGGGTTTATGATGAAAACCAAATCAATCCAAAACTTGACTTGTACATTTCCACATTTTGTCCAAGTATGTTTTTGAATATTTAAACCTGAAATCATTTGAAATATCATTTTTGCACGGCTATAGTTTTTCAATTTTATTTCCACTTTGAACTCCCCTTTTAATGTAAATGTCATAAGCATGAATTAACAATTATGAAATATGTCGAAGGAATCCATATATATTTTATTGGATGCATTTTATTTATTTATAAATACCTACATTGACATTATATTACATAGTTATGAAGTTAGGTATTTCAAACCCAACCTTTATGCATAATATTTGGGTATAATAAGAAAAACCAAATAAATTGATAATTCAAATATTGCTAAAGTTAGCAAATTGACAAAAGTAGGGCTTCAAAAAAATTTCAAAATTCATGTGTTTGATATCATGTGGGACCCAATTTTTTGTCAAAAAAGACCTACCCTTTTTGTTTTGGAAAAAAAAAAAAACCAACCAACATTAGTTTGATTAATGTTGGCCAATTCTTCATTTAAAAAAAACCTCCAATCTAGGTTTGAAAACTTTGCTAAATTCTTTGCATGAAATTTTATCACAAATTTTCAAACTTTTGAACCTTCTAGTTTTTATTTTGGCACATTTTTTCAAATTGTAAAACCTTCAAGCTTAGTTTTAAAATTAGGTCCAATTCCATAAATATATCACATATATTCCCAAAGATTGTAGATTATATATGTGCAAAGTTGTACAACAAATTAAAATTTAGGATTATAAAGGTACATAGTTTTACAACTATCACATTAATGGATTCAACACTTGAGTGTTGAATAATTAATTAAGTTAGTAAAATGCACTTTGGGGGCATGTAATATAAATATTTTCTGAGATTTTTGGGTTGTATTTAAAAAATATTTTGATATATAAATGAAGATTTTAATCATTTTCATCCATTTTGAAACATAACAATGATGATTACGTTTTTTGATTTTTGTTTGCATTTGCATTTATGTTTTTAAATTGTTATTTGCAATGTTTCAATTTACCTATAAAGACCTCAAAATGGTTATAAAATGTGTGAAGGATTTGTGCTTTTGACGATGGGTGAAAGTTTTAAGTGGTGATTTTTATGAATTCAAAAATCTTGTGTTAGATTTTGACATTTGCCCTCAAAATATTCCATTTTCCACCAAAGTTCAAGGCTATATTATTGGCAAAACATATAATTGTGACCACAATGAAAGAACGTGTTAATGACCATAACTTATCTTTTAGGTTTTCAAAAAAATTGGCATTATGTAAATTGAAATTTCATTGTTTTGACTAGTTTTTAATTTTTAATTTTGTTTTTTTCCAAATTTGTTAAGTAGGTCCATTGGTGAGGATCCCCAACTTTTAGTCAACATTAGATTGCAATTGTCCGAGGTGGGTTGTAGATTTTTTTTCAAAATCTTGCTTTGTATTAGCAACCTCCATGAAAGGAATGTTTAAATGTGGCAAATATTGACAATTTTCTCTCAAAATATGGTGAATTTTGTAAACCCTAAACCCAAAACATCCTTTGTAAGTTTGGCAACGCCTTTTGGCTATTCACCAAGTGGCAAAATTTCTCTAAAACAACGGACACTAATTTCGACAATGTTAAAATTTCCAAAAAATTGATAATTACAAAAAAAAGAAGTTATTAACCGTATTACTTGAATGATTTTAGCATAAATTAAAAAGATTTTGAGCCAAATTCATGAAAAATTATTTATTAATTGTGTCAAAAGTTTTATAAAATTAAGAATATGCAAGATTTCAACTGTTAGGTTTGAATTGCAAACCTTAAAATTCAAGAATTTAAGAGTGAAACAATTTAAACACATTAGATTCTCCCATAAACTTAAAAATAATGTGTTCATAAATTTTTCTAATCATTATTTGTGAAAATTTTTAGAATTAAAAAACCAAGTTAAGATTTAAAACTATAACCAAGTTAAGATTTGAGATTTAATTAGTTATTTGACAATTTTGTTGCCGAATTTGATTAAAAAGTACGATATTGAATCCAATAAAACATTAAGGTAATTGAAACTAATTAGTTATCTATAATGTTTAGCCTACTTGACAACTTTTTTAATAAAGTTCAATTTGCTTATCTAAAGAACTCGAACTTGTGTGAAATGAAATGTCTTTCATAATTTTGATTAGCTCTATGGTTTGGTTCATATGTTGGTTGCATCAAAAGGGGTTACTATTTAGGGTTTAGGAATGGAGGGTAAAGCTTGGGGTGCAAAAATTTCCAACTTTTGGGGTACTATAGGTTTATTTTGAAATGACACATGCTTTGGAAAAAAAAAATTTTGAATTTAAAAGAAAATTTAAACATAATTTTTTTTGGGGAGAGATGGGTTCCAAATGCAATTTTTTGACCCCAATTTTGTAACGGATTCGTAATTAAAAACGGAGCAGACGATTCCCAATGGGGGTACCCACCTCTTTCCCCTAAAAACCCTAATTAGGGTTTTCTCTTATTTCAGCCCACATTTGTAATGGAAAGGACAGCCGGGTAGGTAGGAAAGTAGGTACCTAGGTACTACCTACCTACCTACATACCTCAACGACACGAGTACCCAAATATTCCCGAAACCCTAATTACCCGCCGCTACAGTTTCATGATGGAATGGATAAATGTGTCATTTACTTTTTTTACTACGCTAGGTACGTCGGTAATGTAAATTTTGTAACGACTAGTTATGCTACTTTTTTTACTTTAAGATAAAAAAAAAGTCACTAGTCCCTACTCTTGTGCCAACTCCTGTTCGAGGGTTGTTGGGTGTTGGAGGGAATTTTTTTTGATCTTTTGGTTGTTCCCAATGTGTTCCCACAACGTTCTCACTTTGTTCCCTTCCTGTTCTCGACATGTTCTTCAAGTTCTCAATGTGCTCCCCCGACATGTTCCCAATAGCACCTCAGCTTATTACCCCCCCCCCCGCACAGTCTCCTCCATTTGGGTTGCATTATATAGGTTACAAAGAGGAGAACTTAGGCCAAAGCATAGGTTTTTTTTAAAAAAAAATTTTAATTTATAATTTATAGGGTGCAGATTGAACCAATCAAAGATGCCCATTGCAACCAAAACAAAAAATTGAATATTGGGTGTCCCCACAACTACTTATAATAATTTGTTTTTTAGGTCATTTAAATTTGCAACTTAGGGCCACTTTAGATGAGGGTCCAAAGTCAGGTGTCGAATGTAAATAAATAAAGCAATCCTATTGGATGAGAGCCATGTATTGGACACCCGGTTTTTTAGATGAGGGTCCGAGACCAAAAAGTGGAAAATTGAGGATAAACTTAAAATGGCAAACACAATTTGGGGGGGGAAAATCAATCGGTTCAAAACCAAAAAAAAAAAAAGAGCTGCAAAGAGAGCTCATGATTTGGGGAACCATGATGCAAGCTAAGGGCCACTTTAGAAGAGGATCCAAGGGCCAGGGTCCAATGAAATATAGCAATCTTATTGGATGAGGGCCATAAAATAGGACCCATGGCCTTTCAATGAGGGTCTAAGACCACCAAAAAGTGGCAAATGGAGTTATAAAAGGGAGCTCATGATTTGAAGAACCAAGATGCAAAGCTAAGGACCGAGGCAAGGTCCAACTCAAGGATTCAATTTGGTTTCAAATGAGTCCAAATTTGGTTCCTAGGGATTTGGATCCTCTAGGACCCCATCTCAAGTGGGGCCTAAAGCTACTCTCGACCCTACAACGGTCGAGTTCCGTAGGTAAATGGGTCACTAGTTACTTACTAAAGGGCAGTGATATTGGCGCCCTTTTTCTCTTGTGTTTTCGTTGGCTTCGTTTTCCCGTCGTAGTCGTCGCCGGCGTCCTATTCGCGCTTGTTCTGTTTTGCTTTGCCTTGCTTTGCTTTGCTCTGCTCTGCAACGCTACTGGACGCAAAACTCCATCGGGAGAGCAGCATCTGTTTCGATTACTGTTAACTGGTATGTAAGGAGGAAGAAGAATTAGGATTGGATCCTTGTCTTGTTGCTTGCTTGCTGTTGTTTCTTGAATTTTTTTCTTTACTTCTGATGGATTGTTTCGGGGGGACTGATCAGTTGTAATTTCGGGGATCATTGTCTCTTTGCCTGTATGATTTTTGGCTCGAGGCTCATTTTGGTTGCTGGTCCTGCGGAAGTCTTGGTGAGTAATTGTAGGTCATTTGGAGAGGGGTGGATCTCTCAGCTTGTTTGTTCGTTGCTTCGGTTTGTAGTGATTTTGTGCGTCATTTTCATATACACTGTTCTTGAGACATGCAGAAGAAACCTATCTATTAAAGTACTGAGGTCTCGACGCTTTTTTTTTAATGAAGAGTTTTCTGCTGTTCCGAGTTGCATACATAGTGTCGATGATCGTGAGAATGCTTGTTGTTGGATCGTCTGTGCTGCACTGAAGCGGTTTTTCGTTAGCATCCGTCCCGTGGAGATTCAAGGGAGCATCGATAACCTGCTTGTTCTTTGTCTGATTTCTACATAATTTTGTGAGTACTCTTTCGCTGTTGGCTATGAATGAAGTTCTATAGAGGCATGTAGGCTGTGCACGGTTTTCCGGTTTTTAAATTTTCTCTAGGCGCTCTTCATTGGGCAAGTAGTCGTTTCTGTAGGTTTTAGCAATCATGTGTCCTGGAGTTCTTTCCAACATCGTTTGATGAGATTTTTGTTCCTTTTTAGCAAATGTTGTGTTGTTTTTCCAAAGCGTCCGCTGTCTAGCTTGTCCCTCTCATTTTCTCTTGTCTTACAAGGCTGCAGCGACTGGTCTGCTGAGCAATCCTGTAGGTGAAATTTGTTGTGGATATGGCTCTGTTGTATATGGCGATAAGCCGATGGTGCAGCCATAATGCACATTCGGATTGTTTTGTGTCCAGCGTATGTATGTATCGTTCAGCGTCATAACTTTTCAGCAGGCTTGCAGGAAGTTTTTGGAGCAGACGTTTCCACTGCTGCATTTGCAAAGTTTTGTCTCAATTGACCATCATCTGAACAGTTCTCAACACTTGATATGCTGTATTCTTGCAATGTGAATGTGAGGATATTATTCACGAGGATATTTTTGGTTTCATTTTAGCTTGAATGCCTCTTCAATGCTCGCCAATTCCCGATGCCTTCGGAAATTCAACGGTAACTCTTAGTCAGGTTATATTTTCTCGTTGGGAAGTGAATTCAGTGGATGGTTATGGCAGTTCATGTGACGAAGGTATCGTCTGAAACTGTGTGAGTGACTCCTGTAAGGTTATGAGTGCACTTAAACTTCTGTAGCAGTTCTGGCGAGGCGTTTCATATCTTGTCATTTGCACAGAAACTTAAGCGTTAGCAATACTGCTTGGTGGTGCTGGATAGGTAGAACCGTGTCAATATTCTGGTGGCTGATTGTCTGGGGCATGGTGAACTTGTTTTCGTTTCCTTCCTCGTAGAATTACTTCAGAATGATGCTTTTGTGGTGTAATCTGGAGGGTGCAGGATGCTACAACCATCACCCTGTACGTAGGTCAACCTAGCTTACATTCTTGTCTTTACAGGGATAAGCTAGTATGAAATGAAGCTTAGCTTCATAAACGTGTTGTGCCTTCAAAGAGGCTGACATGAACTACTTGGGTTCATTCTTTTTTCTGAATGCTTGTCAACATCATGGAATGAACCTTCCTAGTACAGAGATGATTTCTCTTGCATTTTATTTGCCTCTCTTACCAATGGGTAGGTGCCAGAAGTATTTGCACTGTCGATTTCATGTAGAGAGCATGTCCAGAGTGATATTTGAACACTCTTTTTTTCTCTAATTTCAGTCTTCCCATTAGTTCAATTTACACAATTAGTTGCACAAGTCATGATTCTAGGTGGAGAGCTGAATTTGATGCGACAGAATTGAATGATACCAATTTGGCCTGCAGAAGCCAAAACATAGTAAGGTTCCTCAGCACTGCACATATGATGGACAATCAAAGCATGAAAGATCACATGGATTGTCAGGAGAAGGATCAGGGTACAGAGAGTGGGCACCAGATTGTGGAGGGTCCATGCATTCCTTCTGTGGAATTGAAGTTTGGGAAGCTGGCTTTGGAGTCTTCAGGTGGTGTGAATGCACACTGTCCAATCAATGATGTGAGGGGGGCAGGTGGATCAAATATCTATGCAGATCACTGTACACCTTGGGAGCCCAATGAGAAAAGCCTGAGGACGAAAGAGATTGATGAAGAGCCCAATATCACTGCTTTAGCCGGGCAAGTGACAGGTGGCAACCGATCTGAAGAAGGTAAAATAAAGCGCAGACAAAAGAAAAAAAACAATGGGAATAAGCGTGCATCCCAAACTAGTGTTGGTGTGGTATTTGCATCCAAACAAGAGCCTGTACAAAATGTACAGAGCCTTCAAACAGGAAGATCATGTGGTAAGAACTCTTTACATTCCATGTTTTAGTATTTACTTTGAATTGCTATACATGGCAAAAGATCAAAAGCACATACACCTTCTTGAAGATGTGCTGCTTGCAAGAGTGATGGTGATAAATGAAGCTTTTGTCTGAAGAATGGCATGTGCCTGCATGGATATGGAACATAAGATGTGTTGCAATTGCACATGCACTGCTTATGCACTAGTGGCAACAGCACTTAATCTCAGAGGCAGAATTGAAAGATGTTGCTTTAACCCTCACCATGTAACCAGCAATGCTTGGTTTCTTTTTTAGTTTGCAACTTCTGGTTCATGTGATACTAGTTTTCTATAATCACGAGGGCAGACCGAGGAAGTGACAGAGTCTCTACAGTGAATGGAGAAATTCATTGCAAGAAAATGAGTACTGCTGGTAATAGTAAGAAGGATGCTCAAGGAGGATCTGTTGGGCTAAATCAGAAATTTCCGCCAACTGGAGGTTCTTGTGGCTCTGTTCTACCTAGTCTGCAAGGACCTCCAGGTAAATGAAGACACAAAAACTGTAGGCCTTCTGCATTGAGAATTTTGTAATATTCTAATTACAACAGCTCTGTTGATGTTTTTCTTGAGCACTATAGGAACTAACGTATTGTCATAGGTGCATGAGGTACTAAGGTGAAATTCTCTGGCGTGAACTTTTGTTTGTGTTTGAAGTGGCATCCATAGCAGCAGGACGCAACAATTTTCACATAGAGAAGCAAGAGCGACTAATTTGCCAAGATCATCAAAGTAGTCTGAGAGATGCAGACTGGGAAGTTGTTTTTTCATCCTGCCACCAGATGTCTGAGCAATCTCAGCTGAATATACACAACCTGTCTCACCCTGCATTTTCTGCCTGGGATCAAGAAGAAGAAGCAGGTAGACTAATTTCCCAAGGTGTGACTGATTGCATGCATTTTCTCTACATATTTTCACACTGTTAGAGAAAGAGGTGGGGTGACTACCAGATGTTCTTTTAGCACCCTTCCCTTCTGTTGTTTTATGATACTTTCCGTGGAAGTTATCTATTTGAAAGTCATGGTATCTCAAGTATTTAGTTAGTTTAGGGTGTTGGTTGTTGTATCTTTCTAGTCATCTGGCATAAGGATCTATTTAATGAGGAATCCTTTCATTGTTTTAAAGTGTTGGTAGCAGGCAGTCTTTGCTAACTGTAAAATGCATTCTGTTGGTGACGCTATCATCTTTCAGATTCCTTAATTACAGATGGTTGGGATAATGTGATTGAGGCATTGGCTGACAATGCAGTGGAACCTATAAATGGAAGTGGAACATATTCAGAAAAAAATACATATTCTCCTAGAGATGTGGGATGGGAAACTGTGACAAGAAGTAAAGGAAAGGCAGTTCGTGCACAGCAGCAAGCTGAACCCGAGCGACATACTGGTGGAGGAACTTTGCTGAATGGAAAGATGGCAAATCAGATCAAAGTTGTTGGGATTGGCTCACAGAGTACTGTGCACCCCAAATTTAATGGGGTAAAATTGGGTGGGACTACTGTCTCTGCAATACCAGATGGACAAGCTCGTGGGAATGACAGGCAACCAAAACAGATCTCAACCACATGTGTATCTGGAAACATCACAAAAGTGCATGTCCATCCTGACTTACATGAAACTGAGCAGCAGAAACAAGAAATTAGCAGCTATAGATATGCTGCTGATTTATCTTCTCTATCTGGCAATGATTTCTTGATGCCATGCACCAAGGTGAATCCTGCCACTGTGCTCCAGAGTCTCTTATCACCAGCGAGAGTTAAAAGCTCAGATGAGCAACATGGTTGCATTTCAGGTACGCATTGCTGCTCCTGCAGCATAGTCCATCTATGTAATAGCTCATTGCATGTGGTTTTTGTCAATGGCCTTTGATTACCGCAATGTTCATGCAATTCACAATGTGGTTCTTGAATCCATAGAAAGCAACTCACTTTATGCCTGACAAGCTCATTTGTGTCAGGTGTGCATAATGGAAGCATTCCATCTGTGAAAGCTGCTGATGGAGCAGAGTATGAGGCCTGGGATCAATCAGATGACCAGTACTCGGACCTGGATGATATGGATGATTACAGTGATGACATCCTCAGTGATGACTATGCCTCGGATGTGTCAGAGCAGAGTCACGGAACACTGAAGAAGTGGAGATGCTTTCAAGGGTTTTTCCAGGATCTTGAATCCTTGAGCACTGACCAGATACAAGAGCATGACCGGCAGTGGCATTGTCCAGTATGTCAGGGTGGGGTGGGTGCTGTGGATTGGTTCCGTGGATTTGGACCCTTGATGGCACATGCCCAGACTATGAAATCCCGTCGGGTAAAGCTCCATCGAATCTTCAGAAAAGTTCTGGAAGAGGAGTTGCGACAAATAGGTGTGGGTGCAAGTGTAATTGATGAAAGACCCTTTGGTGGCAAATGGCATGGGCTTGATGTTGATGATGAAGCACAGAACCCACTGATAGTCTGGCCACCGATGGTTATTGTTCAAAATACACAGTTGGAGATGGATGACCAGGAGAAGGTTGAATGCCCTATCTTTTATGTTTTTGTACCTCTATGGTCCCGAAAGTTGCATTTGCTGGTCTTGAAAGGGATTGTAGTGTTTGTATAGACTTCAGAGTTTGAGGCTGATCTATATCTAGATTTTTCCCTGCATCAGGATTAGCAGGATTCTCTGGTATGGTGGTCTCTCCTGTATACAGTTTTAGTTCTAGGCCATTGGAAGGAGTGTCCAGAGTATAAGAAGTGTATGTACCATTTGTACGCGTGTGCTTGCAGTGGGTGGGTATGGGGAATAAGGAGCTGCTGGAGTACTTCAAGGAGTATAACCCTATGAGACCTCGGCATGCATATGGGCCTCAAGGTCACCGTGGAATGAGCATCCTGATGTTTGCAGAGTCTCCCGCTGGTTACCATGATGCTCAACGTCTGGATAAACATTTCAGAGATGCTAGACGTGGAAGGGATCCATGGAACAACATTGGGAAGCTCCTTTATCATCCAGGGGGAGGTGGAAAACGTATCCTATATGGCTACATGGCAAGCAAGGCAGACCTTGACATATTTAATCGACATCACAAAGGTGGAATCAAGTGCAATGGCTGTGGCCAACATTAATTTGTGATGATCCTGTGTCGATTCTCATTGTTTAAAATTCCAATGTTTCTCTCAGGTCTCTGTTACTGCTTCATCCATGAGCAACATAGGAAACTGCTAAATTGAATTTCAAAACTCCCATATGTTTTTATCTTGAATTCACAGCAGTTTGTCAAACTTTTTGTCTTGGAGCTTTCTTCTGCAGTGATATTTAATTCTCTGATCTCCCCTGTTTGCCAATTATATGCAAGCCAAGTCTGTTTGGGGTTGTGACCATTGCAGGAAGGACCCTTCTAAAATTTGCAGTCAAGCGGTTACAAGAGGTAGTGCTAGAGCCAATGCACCGGATGCATGATCAAGACAAGAAGGTATTGAAACTACAGAGCAAAGTGGATAGAGAGAAGGAAGTTTGTGAAACTTTGAAGAAAACAGTGAGCACAGTGTGCCATAATTTGGTGCTACGAGAGCAAGAACTCAAGGTCCTGCGGAAAAGGGCGGAGGAGCAAAGTATCAGGAACAAAGAAGAGGTATACTTGCCATTTGTATACTCTGCTATGATGATTACATCAGAATACAGGCAATGTATTGAGATGATCAGACGCATGCCATGGGGTTGATGTTATGGGAATATGGAGCACTATGATTAAGCATCTTACTGACCCAGTCATTGCGGAAAGCCAAAATGACTAATGCATACTCAATATGTTAATTCCAAACCATAAAGCTTGCTGCACATGATGAGATATAGCCTTATGGTGGTTGTTCCAGCCGAAATGCTTGATGCAGACACATGTTGATAAGTGGATATGAGCTGAGCATGATACTACCATGTTGCATGCAGCAAGATGAGTTGGAGGAGTACTTCAGAGTTGAGAGAGATCAGCTGATGGTTGAGGTCACTGGGAAGGAGGAAGAGCTTGTGAAGTTAAGGGAGGCTTTTGATCAGGCTCACTTGCAGCAGTGCCAGAAACTGGAGTTGGAGCGACTTAACATTCCCAAGGAGGGGCTTTCCAAGGATGACCAGGAGCAACAGCAGTCTTTGTACTATCTACAGTCTTTCCTGTTCATTGATTTTAGACCCTGCTTGTTGTTTTGGTCATTCTGTCAAGTTCAAATTGGGAATATTGGGAATCTCAGCCATTAGTGCATTAGAGAGAATTCCTTGTAATTCCCATTCTGACTGAACCATTAATGGTCAGTCATCTTTTGAACTCTTCAAATTTGCATGCAGGAAGGAAAAGGAGATTGCAAGAGAGAGAGAGATGGTTGAAGGGAATCTGTGTGATGCAAAAGCTTTTGAAGCAGAGCGAGAGAAGATGCAACAGCGACACCATGAGCTGCGTTTAGAGTTTCAGCGCCGGCAGCAAGCAGCGGCACTTGCATTTGAACAGCAGCTACTGGATGAAAGGGCGAACTTGGTGAAGATTTACCAGATGAAGAGCCTCTGCTGAGGATCAAAGTTCTGGGTGAGAACCAATATGTTGAAAGCAACAACACCATGTCCTGCAATATGTCAGTTCTGGTGTGGCAGGTTTAATATCTTCAGAATGAAGATTGAAATAGATCTCTAGATCAGGAATTTTCCAATAATGCTTGCAACATAATCCGGTCATTAATTATGTGAACCAGTGTTGATAACAGTTGTCTCTGGAAGTCTTACTGCCTCGTTAACTGGTTTGGGATGCCAGGACAGCAAAGGCATCTGAAGTCAATAGTATCTCACAGGTTATGTGTGGAGAGTTCCAGCTTTCAGATGTGTGATTCTAATTCAAGGTTTTCTTTGCTCATGTGATAGGAATCAATCTTCAAAATGCTACAGAAGGGTACACGGGGAATCAGTTGGGAGGACGAGCTGTGCATCAAAGCTTTTTGGTGGTTTTGCAAAGCAGACTTAGTAGCGATTCTGGAGCAAAACGGTTCACATGCTTTGGCACCTGTTTTCAAGCAAACAGAAGGGGAAGGTGGGGGCGGGGTTGCAGGAGGAAGGTGGAAACTATTTGTGGGAACTTGTTTTCTACATGTGTGAATTTGAAAGAATTGTTTCTTGGCTTTCTCTGGGGTGAGGAAAAATGGCACCAAACATTCTTGAATGGAGAAAAGTGTTCTGTGATGAAATATGTGAGTTTCAAGAATGGCATTCTACTGAACTTAGAAAGCACTCCAAGAAGGACTTGAAAGGGGAATGTGAGAAGCATGAACACGTTTCCTGCCTTACTATTTATGCATGTTTTGGAAGAGAAGCAGAAAAAGTATGAAGCCCATTATTTTAAGGGAGAGAGATGACTGTGAGTTATGTTGATTTTATTAGGTCTCACATTTTTGAGGAATGCCCAGGGGGATGTGTGTTGACCAGAAATTTTCCTAAAATGTCAAAAGCGCCGCCACACACCACACTTCTTTCTCAAATGGTGCCCAAAATTCTGCTCTTTTGTACAATACGCAACGAAGTTAGTTGTGAATGTTTTACTTGATTGAAAATTCGGTATACAAGTTCTCTTCGAAACCGAGTACCTAGTTCCATGCAAAGAGATGTAAGCTTTTTCCATGACACTATCATAGAAATCATTTAGTCCTTTTCACTATACTCCAAAAGTCTGAAAGATGTAAGACATCCAAAAAAAAGCACTTACTTATTGTCGAAAGCAACAAAAAATCACCACCTAGTGATTTTATCCACCAAGCAAAAAACCAATTCCATGAGCTAGTGTTTTTTTTCAATTTTGTTATGTTGCCAAATTTGCCGTCATAAGCACAAAAGTTAAGACAAATCTGGCAATGTACTACTAGGTATGAAAGTAATTTTGCGAAAAACATTCTTTAATATATTGACTACCTACTACAAACTGTATAAATCTAGTGAAATTTTTGTTAAAAAAATTGAAACTTAGTGATTTAGGGTCATTTCAAAAATCCTTTGCATGTGTGCAAATTATATTTTTGAGGTTCAAAAGAACCGCAAATATGTCCCCACAAAAAAAAATCCCAGTAGGAGGAAGAGGAAACATGATTTCTCACATACCCACTCATCATCATTAGGACCTTTTTGGGGGTCCACATGAATGAAACCAAACAATTGGGAACAAGTCCGTTGTTGTGCCTGCCTTTTTTTTAACTCTCCTTTTGTGCTCCCATAAGGATTCCCCTGAAAAGCTCCTTATAAGAGGATCATATATATCGGGGGTAGGGGGGGGGGGGGGGGGGGGGGCGGGACACCCCCATTGCCAACACGTTTTCTTCCCATTTTTTCTTACCTCACTCCTTCTTTTTCACACAAATAACACCAAAACAACCAAAACTTTTTTTTTCAACAA
>Ga0116227_10005091_pt1 | contig 28085 bp, 20 predicted proteins | sample S1TSphgellanicum_FD_89693 | JGI IMG/M metagenome (GOLD analysis project Ga0116227, IMG submission 89693) | Host-associated microbial communities from peat moss isolated from Minnesota, USA - S1T2_Fb - Sphagnum magellanicum MG | ecosystem: Host-associated > Plants > Peat moss > Unclassified...
ACCCAGAAAGGGCACTGGGAAGAGTTGTGGGGGGGGAAATTCGGGTTCCAAGGAAAAAGCGCCCCCCCCCCCCCCTCCTTCCTCCTACTTCAGCAAATGCTGCCAAAAAAAAACACGGGAGGGCCTCTTCCTCTTGCTGCTGCAAGCCCTGCCATAAAAAAAAAGGGGACCCACACATCACTACTTTAAAGACTTTCTTCATTCGTTCCTCTTCTTCATCATAGTAATTGGTACCAATGTGGGTGTGGTTTCACCTTGGCCAACACCATTGACCCTCCCTTCACCTTTCTGCAGTCAATTGCAACCCATTTGAGCAAACTTTTGCTCTGCATTACAATCCTCTACAAAACTTTAGCTGCCTAGAGCTATGTTTTGAAATGATGGCTAATTTTAGCTGATTACGGATAAGCTCCATGGCACGCTACAAACCAAACTTTACAACAGCCCGCAACCTTGGACAGGTAGCCATAACTTTCTTGAGATTTTTCTTCTTCTTTCGATTTTCAAAATGGAAATTTTTAGTATGTTTGGAGAACCTTTGACACAAAATTTCAAAAAATTAGTGAACCATTTATTGAGAAATGTCTCAGTTGAAGCATTGCCCTCTTGTTTTAAGTGGGACTCTCAACTGGGGTTCAAAGGTTCAGTCACTTAATGGGGATTCCCCATTGAAAATGGCATTTGCATGTACATTTCTTCTTCTTCATCCTAACTAATGTTTCAATTATCTCTAATGTATTCTAGGTTCCACAGAGGTTCTGTGTGCCATTTTAATTCTCTATTAATTTTTATGTCCAAAGATTTAGGGTTCAAATTTTGTAATGGCAGGCCCAGAGTACAATGTGGTTTTTGATGATTGTGGAATCCCAGAGATTATTGAGGACACACCTTTCATTTCTTCTAGAAAAAGGGATTTGCTGCAAGCTTTGAAGGCAACTGTGCAAGAACCTCCCCCTGGACCTTTTCAAAAATTTGATATTCTATGGCTACCTTATGTTACAAGTGTACATGGATTGTACAACAATGCTGAAATTTCAGTCATCCCATGGGATTGGCTCGATGATTTCATAGAAGGGGAACAAAACAATCTTGACTTCCCGTGCAAATTTATGAAGACAAAAGGACCATGTTAGGTCATCTGCCCCAAACACATTAAGACATCCTTGAGCGATTATAGGTGAGACAAGATTTAGGGTAACATAGACTTAATACAATTGCCATTATGTTGTTTGTGAATGTATGCAATTTTGTAATGTTTTGTTTTGATGGACAACAATGTTTTAAATTGCAATTATGTACATCATTTTGCATCAATGAATATAAGCTATAGTTTTCAACCTAATCAAGAATCTATTTTTTATTATTTTTCCTCTAGATACTATTTTCATTTAGAAATGAATTATTCATTCATAATCTATTAATTCAGAACATAGTGACAACCAAAGCCTTCTCATACCATTGTCCACTCTACACATTATGTTCTACAACTTCTTTTTGTATTGGTTCTTGGATGTTTTAGTTCTAACAATATAGTTTATGTTTTTTTTTCAATTATCATTGTCTCAAATTCATAGGAAATGTAAACTTCAATCCCAATTTCATTATTCTATAGGTTTTCATGTAACTTTGGACTCAAAGACAAAACCAATGTACTTTTTAAGGACATACACAAGCTTTTCTTGTCTACACAACAAAAGTGGAAGCAAAATAAAGTCCATGATACATCCACCAAGAGGAAATGGAAGAAACCCATGATGGAATTCCCAAAATCTAATCAACAATCACAACGAATGACTAAGATTGGAATGACAATGGCAGGTATGTCTATTAAACGTGGTTGCCAAAGATCCTTTATTGCAAAACAACCCTATTTGGACCATAGTATTTTCCAGTTATATACTTGCATGTAAAACATAAGAACAAAATGGGTGAACTATGCTACGGGAAAAATGTTCTTGGATTTTGCCATGCTTTGGGTTCACAACTTTTAGATGCTATGAAGGCACATCTCATGGGGCTTATAAGGCAAGGTTTGTCCCATACTCAAGGTATGGCACAACATAAGGTGTATGTGAGGGAGTAGGCATTGCAAAATGAACCCGTTACACGTGATACATTTGTTTTGCCCTCTGATGTGCGGAACTTGGCAAAAAAGGGTAGATGAATTGTTGCAAAAACATCAAAAAATCCCAATTAATGTGAGAATGTGAGTATTAAAAAACCCTAATTCAGTTTCTATTATGTTGAGCATGCCCCTTCATATTTGAATATACCAAACCAAGATGATACCCCTTTCACCTTGGGAATCCAAACTATGTGGCAATGTGAAATGATGTCAAAATATGGACAAGGGAGTGCAATTGCATTTGACGCAACATTTGGCACAAATCAATGTAGGGTATGGCAATGTCTTCCATTTTGTGAAGTTCTTGACAATTTTTAAATGTTCTACAACATTCAACCTACTAATTGTGGATTGTGTTTTTTGTAGTACCCTTTATACACAATGATGGTGTTTGATGAATGGCAAAATGGGGTACCCATTGAATTCATTGTCATGGGAAAAAACCAAGAAAGTGACTTCCATCTAGTCTTTTTGTCACTATCACAAATAATGCCAAATGATTGGATGTCACCTACTATCATTGTGGACAATGTTCAAGTTGAAATCAACTTCTTGAGGTAAGATTACTACTTCTACAAATAAGTCATAGAAGCTAGATATACCTATTTGGGAATTTTTGACACCTATAGTGCTTCTAATTCTACCATCAAACATTATATTTTCCATTATATAATTTCAACTAAAATATACTACAAGTTGTCAACTTGTGTTCGCAAGTATTGTGTCCTAAAAATTCTTGCTTAGTGCTCCCAAGTACAAATTATGTGTCATAGTTTACTATAGAACAATATGTCATGTGTATGTTAATGATATTGATATTAACAATATTTCATTAACAGTCTCATACAACCTTTTCACCATTGCAATATATATAACATTTTTAACAAATGCTCCAAAGCAAAACATTTAATCATTAAATGTTATTGTGTGACATTGCTCCTAAGCCCATTTTCCATTATAGAACAATGTTGAACTCAATGTGAATTTAATTTGTTCTTGCCATTGTGTTGTTGTTTTTATAAATGTTAATATATTTTATTGATATTTTTTTTCATGAAGCAACATTTGGTCAAGAGAAAAAATATTTTTATGTTTGTGGCATGTGTGCAAAACATGGGCTGAAAATGTTGTAAAACATATTAGATTTACAAAAGAGCAAGCAAAAGTCTTGTGTGCCCTTGGGAGGACAATGTATTCAAAGGGATGTCCCATTGATTCTAACCTTGTTCTATGGGTAGAACAACAAATTGATTTGTTGGAAACGAGTTTCCCCAATGTTGGTCCCTTCATTCAATACCTCAAAGAATATTGGTTGTTAAAGGCAAGGATGTGGTGTGTTGGGAATTGAAACATTCCACATGTAGGGCAAGACACCAACTCCTCTGTGGAGTCATTCCATAACAACATGAAGAAAATTTTATATTCTTCAAGAAAAAAAATCATTGGGTGTAGAATGGAATGGCTGATTTAGCATCTTGTTGGTGATGTTCTAACACATTATTGGTATGGTGTGTAGTGCAAAATCTTTGGGTTTGTACAAAACAAAAAAACCTCATTCTTAATGTTATACTAAAAGCTTGTGATATTCCAAACACAAATGTCATGTTACGTCCAAATGGGGAGGACATTGCATTAATGGCATCCACCAATCACCCGTCAAAAGTGTGGATTGTACACATTCCAGCTTCTAAATGGCCATAATGTAATTGCCCTATTGCAAAACAAGAAATAATTTATAAACATCTTATGAAGATTTTCAAAATGTTCCACCCTCACATTCTGGACAGTGCAATTATACGAGAGACAAATACATTCCATGGGGTACAAAGGGATCTTGCATTAAATGCTCACATTAATTCCATTGACATGCTTGATCAAGAAATTGGTGTGAATGAGAAGCTCAAAGATGTTGATGCCTTCAAAACAACAAAAAAAATGAAGCCTACAAAACTTTTAGCCTAGGCGAACTCATTGATCAGGTTTTCACCTAGCTGAAAACTATAGCAAATGATTTTCCCCCATTCCAAAAACATTTATTATGTGGTTTGAAGGTTTTGAGAGGAAAACAACAACATATGTTAGCATGAAGCATTGCAAGTTTAAAACACCCTAATGCAAAACCAGTGCTCCCAACTGTGCTTGGTGATAATAGTCTCAAAAGACACAGAGGAATGTTTGAAACTAATGCTCTGAAAAACAATTAACTAAAGGATAAAACAACAAAGTATATTCACATATAGAGAATTCTAAATGGTTGGTAATATTAAAGGTGGTCACTGCCTAATCATTACATCAAAACAATTGTGAATTTTACCTTATTTAATTATGCTTCATTTATGTGTGAACATGTGTTGCCCTAAGTGATAGACATGCATGTTGTCCTTTCAATTGTAGGTAATTATGTCGTTGTTGTGCTCGAGGATTGAATTTGGTTGTAGTTGTGATACATTTAAAGACAATTTAGACTATAAGACATAACATTTTTTTGCAATACAACTAGACAAGATTTAAGTCAAGGCATTGTCTGAAGAACAAAAACAAAACCTAAGTTAGTTTGTTATCTAGTGAACATACACATAACTTCTTATTTGCAGAACATTTACGTGTATGTTTATAGAACATTTTTTCAAATGTGTTATATGTGATTTATGTTATTAATTGTTATTGTTTAGAATTACATATTTTGTAATGATGGGCAATTCAAAATGTACAATGTTCTAGGATTCTATTTTGCAATCTTCATGTTTTTGTACCATGAAAATTTTGATATTAACACTAAAGCCCATAAACACCACAATTTCCTTAGTGGGTCTAGGTAGTTGTTTCTAATGTACAATTTTACCAAAAGTTTTGTTGAATATACATTTTTTTCCATGTCAACCTATGGCCATTATTAAACATGTCATTACAAACTTATTAAAAACAAGGTGGCATACAAAACATTCAAATTAATTGCAACTATAGAATGGGAAATGTAATGGGTTGACAAAATGTGAACTATAGAATCCATTATATAATATAAAAACATCAACAAAATCATGGGTTTGAACTACACTTTTGCATTAAAGTCATACACACCAACATAAATCAAGTACTAATCAAAAACAATATTCTCAAAAAGACAAACCTTAATCAATTATCAATGTTCTATTACAATTGTTTCCAACCTAGGCAGATACAATACTACGATTCATTGAAGCAACATGTAAATCTTTCTTCCTATGTGAATAACCCAAAACTCCAAGCATTCACAACTTGTCCCAAAACAAAAGCAAAATAGTCCACCTACACCTCTTGATTCAAACTTTGGGAGCTACAATTTTTTTGTCGAGCTATATTTATACTAAATTACTTTCTTCATTTTGTTGCTTTTTCAAGTTCCAACTCCATTTATAGACTGTGTAGAATTTGACTCAATTATTTCCCCCAATTCTTTCAAGTTGACCTTCCAAGGAATGCTAAATGGCCCTATAGGATTGACAATGTTGTAAATTGCACCATGAAGTGTGTCCTTGCACTATATGGCTTTAGCCTTTGAAAAAATAATGGGTGTAATTTGCAAAATTGCACTATCGTTGCTTAGATTGTAAACTAGAAAACCACTTTTAGAACTCAAAGTTTAAGGGTGTTAGTGTTTTGCATACCTTGAAGCGACTAGCAGTGGTGTCAAACACGTTCCATTTGACATATTTTGTTATGACTGTCATAACATAAAACCCACATTCCTAGTCGGACTCCTGTTGTGGTCCAACAGGCCAAACTCAATTGTTGGTTGTTGTAACTTGTTTCCAAGCTACCCTTTGAGTTACTAGGCCTTGTCTAATTGCCCACATTTTGGCAAATAATCAATGCACCATTGTAGATGGGAAACAATTATGGCTAATAAGAAGGTCATAGTGTAGAAGTTGGTCAATGTTCATCACAATGACACTCCAATGGTTGGCATCGTGTAATGGAAAGATGAGGTTTTTGACAAAAAAAACTTTTAATGTTTTTTTCAAAAAATGCACAACATTCTTTTCTAATTCCCCTTTCTCTTTCAACCAATTCTTCACAATGTCCCAAAGGTGTGGGTGTGTGATTCAGAAATTTTTGGGTAGTGTGCAACAATGGGACAACCAAGCCCTAAAGAAGTTCATGGCATATGTGCTTAAGTGCCTGGTGAGGTCAATTAGGAGTCGAATATTTGCATTGACCCTAAGTTTCAAGTATTCACCTTTAATTTCAATTGAAATTGCTAAATCCATGGTCCCACCATTGTTAACAAGGAAATCTTCCACAACTTTGGACAACCTACAAAAAGTAGAACATTCAAACAAACAATTATAAAAACCTTGTTGACACTAATCATACTGCTCTATAACTACATATGATTATAGGGTACATCTAGTCATAAGAATGGGCATGTAGACAACCAATTGGCAAGGTAAGCATATAAACCCTACTGACGAAAGCAACATCTTGAAACTTTCCTGTAGAACTTACTGTATTTGTGTACAACCTTCTCCTACACCCTTTGTTGCATCATTTTTTACAAGGTCTTATGTCTTCTCCTCTTGGGATCCAAGGTCATTCAGGTTGGGGATTGTTCTTACAGGGTTTTGTGAATAGTGCCTTGGAAGGCACAACCTTAGGGAAAGGGTTGGTGTCCTGGTAAATGATTGCAATGTAAGATGCACAAGGTGTGTGGCACAAGGTGTAGTTGGGCTAGGATTAAATACATAGAATAAGAGGAAATCTACTTCATGTTTACGATCTGCCTCCAATGTGCCATGGAATTATACATGGAAAACATCTTGTAGTTGTTCTAGGATAGTGTCCTTCAAACTTGGGGACTGTTCCATTACATCCAAGTTCAAACTTGTCAACTCAATAGCACCTTGACTTTGCACTTCTATGGATGTTGTTAAGAAACTACCATTTACAATAGTAGACAAAAAATGCCTAATAAAAAATAAACACGTACATTACCTATGAACATGCTAAGTAGAACAATAGAAAAAAAACAATGTAATGCAAGACTATAGAAATATGTTCCATTGCCTATGGCAATGTGCATGACCTTTTTGATATCTCCATTTACATCATGTGGGTTCATTGCCCTACCCAATTTGGCCATCAAGGCCTGTAGTTGGAAGTCTCAAAGTTCCATTAGCAAAGATTTGCATTTGATGGCAATGTCACGGATGTTGGTGTCATTTTCAAAATCAACATTTACAATAAAGAACCATCCACTATCAATGTCCTCCCTTAGCAAAAGGGCTTCATTCACTACCTAACCAAGTGTAGAACATTCAAAGAAAATTAAATTATAGATCTTACTAACATGTTGTGTAAGGTATAAACTAACAAAACAAATATTTGTTTGTTCATGCAATAACTAGTAGAGGGAGGATATAATAGAAGTGGGAAATGGAGTGACTGTAGATGTTATAAACAACAACATATTCAAATGCATCATTGTTGTGAAGTTAGAAAGTAAGAACTAACACCTATTCAAGGAGGTTGCATTGGTCATTAGTTGTCATGGCCTAGATCCGACAACACAAAAGCAGGGTACAACAATGCTACCATGTCTCAGTAATGTAGCAATGCAACCACGTCTCCAAAGTGGCTGCACTCAGTGTTGCCATGTTTCAACATTGTAGTAGTGCAGCCACGTCTCCAAAGTGGTTGCATTCAGTGTTGCCATGTCTCAGCGTTGCAACAATGTAGCCATGTCTCCAAAGTACAGCAGTGCAACCACGTCTTAGCATCTCAAGATAGGATGGTTCAAGGTTATAAAACGAGATGGTCTAGGGGACAGCCCTCCAACAAACCAACACCAGTTGATGGATCAATAGAGCTCTTAGTCCTCCAGTATTGTCCTATCTTGTCTTGTCTTGTCTTGTATTTCCCCGCTTGGTTGTAGTCATGTTTTCTTGCCTTGCCTCACACTAGTCTGGTCCATAACAGTTTCGTTTGCTCCTTCTTCTGTTCAGAATCAGTAGCCTCGTTGTCGTTGTCATCACTAGCAGTAACAGGATCTATAGTAGTTTTGTTGTTATTGTTGCGATGGTGGTGCAAATGTCCTGGCAGTTTTTACATCATCCTCGCCATCATGCCTTCTTTCGTATGTGCCTATTGTTGTTGTTCTTCACGATCTTCTATAGTCGGGTGATTAGCGTCTGACTTGTTTTTGTTTATTTTTGTGGCTTGCCAAATGCATCTCCACCAGCCTGCCACAGAAATCCATCTGTGCCAGCGCCAAGCTTAGTCACATTTTTTTTAAAAAAAACTTCTGCAGAGTTGGAATTGCTAACTATAGTAATTTTCGTGAGCGCTGGAAGATTAGACTTGCTCACTGCTCTTCCACCGATTTTCCCTACAACCTTCAACCTCATCGTTATCATTGATAACTACCACCATGGACAACTCGGAATCAAACATCGACCTCAATCAAATCCTCGCCGCCCTTCAGCACCTTTAATAAAAAAATGTCGCGTTCAGAGACTCAGTGAACCGCATGCAGGATCAGCCACAACCTCATGCCCTAATACTCGCTGCCCTTGCAATGGTCGCCCCAGAGCCCAAGATTAGCCTGCCAAAAAAGTTCGACAGAACACGCCCCAAATTTCGAGGTTTTGTCAGCTAGGTACGCCTGATCATTCAACTACACACTCGTCGTTATTTGGATGACACCACTCGTGTAGGATTCGTTGGAACCCTACTCACTAGGACATCTGCAACATGGTTTGTTCCCATCCTGGAAACATCATCCCCTCTCCTACAAGATTTCGACGCCTTTATGGCGGAATTTGAAACAGTGTTTGGGGACAGTGACAAGGCCAGGACTTCAACCAACAAGCTGCGTCGGCTCCAGCAAGGGACACGTTCAGCCATTGTCTACGCCTCAGAATTCAAGCAGCTTGCCTGCAACATCAACTGGGGAGAAGCTGCCTTGATTGATTAGTTTCGCTGTGGGCTTCGTGACGATGTTCAAGATCTTTTATTGACATTCGCAAACCCTTCTTCCTTTAGTGAAGCCATCACCTAGGCAATTCGGTGCAACAATCGTCTGTTTAAACGTCGCCAGGAAAAGAAAGTCACCTCTAACGCCTAATTTTGGAACAGTCGCCCTACTACACTCCCCTTAGTTCCCCAAACAACAACAGTTGCCCGACCTGCCTCTTTCGGACTTGCCTTGATGCAGATCGACGCAGCCAAGTTCAAACCTTTGACAGAGGCCGAGAAACTTTGCCGACAGATAAACAACCTATGCCTCTACTATGGCAACCCAGGGCACATAGCTTGCCAGTGCCTTCAAAAGCTTGTCAAACTTCAAGTGCAAGTTGTGGAAACTCCCCAAGTATTAGAAAACAAGAACATCCAGTCACAGTAGGAGCCGTGCGACTGGATCTCACCCAGCACCACCTTTGCAAAAGCTCCTATCCAGTCGTTGGTCTCAGTCCCAGCTTCACTCAGCATGTGGACATCATTCGTATTCCAGAAGAAATACCACAAGTGTCAGCATTGGTGGACTCCGACGCCACCTCTTCTTTCATCAACCAAACATTTGTCGCCCAACACAACATTCATGTGGTCAAGAAGTCAACCCTTGTTCTGGTGGAGGTTATTGATGGGAGAACCATTGCTTCTGGTGCAATCACACACGAGATAACCCCTCTGGAACTCCGTATCGGCAAGCATGCGAAAAAGATTGTTCTCAACATCATTTCAACCTTTCACCATCCCGTCATCCTTGGTCTGCTTTGGCTAGAAGCGCACAACCCTATCATCGATTGGCGATCTAAAACCCTCACCTTCAGCACAACGGTGCACTTCTCAAAAACCCCAAGCCCAGAAAAACACCCTATCAAATCTTGCCAAGAACCATGTGGTCAAGAACCCAAAGAGGGTCGAAACCAATTCCAGTCTTGTCAAGTCTGTTCTGTCAAGTCCTACAGTCAAGAACCCCCCGGTGGCCAGAACCAAACCTTGTCCTGCCAAGAATCTTGTCGAAAATCTTGCCCAGAAAACCAACCTTGTTCAGATCTTCTTTGATGGAGCCGTACCTTTCTATCGGGCTACTAAGAATCTTCAAGTCTTCGCCATCCATATTAACGCAGCCAACAACAAAAACCCCCAAACAAAACCAAAACCTTTCTAACTTCCCGAGAAGTACAAGGACTTTATTGATGTTTTTGAAAAGAATAAGGCTAATCAGCTCCCCAAACATCGTCCATATGACTGCCCGATTGATCTAGAGGAAGGACACTCACCACCCTTTGGTCCTATTTATGGCCTATCGGAACCAAAACTCTAAGCCCTGCGTGATTACCTTACTGAAAACCTTGCCAAGGGGTTCGTCCAGCATTCCAAGTCTCTAGCTGGTGCCCCAATTCTGTTTGTCAAAAAGAAAGATGGCTCCCTTCGACTCTATGTGGATTATCGTGGACTCAACAAGATAACCAAAAAGAATCAATATCCTTTGCCCTTGATTTCAAGCCTCATGGATCGGTTACGTACCGGGAAGATCTTCACCAAGCTTGACCTTCGTGGAGCCTACAACTTGCTTAGGATTCGCCCCGGTGATGAGTGGAAGACAGCCTTCCGCACACGTTATGGCCACTTCGAATACACAGTCATGCCTTTCGGCCTCACCAATGCACCCGTAGTCTTTCAGCATCTAATGAATGAATTCTTCCGGGAGTACATGGATGAATTTGTCGTGGTCTATTTGGATGACATTTTAATCTTTTCCAAGAACCAGGAAGACCACGACAAACATGTACGATTGGTGCTTACGACGCTACGAGAGCATGGCTTATACGCCAAGCTGGAAAAATGTGAATTCAACAAATCTTTAGTGGCGTTCCTCAGCTACGTGATCTCTCCAGATGGCATTTTCATGGACAAGTCAAAGGTCGAAACCATCCAGTGTTGGGCTACTCCAGCCTTGGTCAAGGACGTTCAACGCTTCTTGGGGTTTGCTAATTTCTATTGTCGGTTTATCAAAGGTTATTCCAAGATCACAACACCTGTTACAACCCCACTTTGGGGCCAAATGTGAGAATGCAACTCACACTCCCAAAAGTGGAAAAATGGAGTCCTGCAGGACTCCCAAAAATTCAAAAGACGATTTGAGGGGTCAAATCTCCTTGCCTTGGTGCGTTCTTTATATCAATGGAAAGGTCTTGAAGTGTAAATGCCCAAAATGGCCTCGCATTGGCCATTTGGACATCTTTAGCCCAAGTTATGGGCAAAAGAAGGGCCGGAAGTCAAACTACCAGTTTGACTCCCGACCACTAAAAGTCGGGAATTGACCTCTTCTCGACGTCTCCTCAAGGCGTTGGATAGCTCTCGATGAGAGCTACAACTTTGGTTCAGACCTCGTCCCAATTCGAATTCGGGGCGAAGAGCTATGACCGTCTAAAGTCCCGGGACTCCAACCCGGGACAGTTTCGGGACTCCAACTTGGGAGTCCCGGGAAAAAGAGCCATTTGGATGTAACCTCGGCGGAGAGTTGCAGAGTATACTATATGGGGGAAGGTGATGGCTTCCCCCGAGTCCGGGCCGTGGTGAGTCTTATGTGTCAAAGTGCCCGTGGCTTGTCCTAACACCTAAGGGTGTTCCCGAATGCTAACTAACCCTCTTGTGGTTGGTTTTGGATGTAGATTCAAGCTTGATAATCTAGTCCCTCTTACTAGTCTAATCCCGGGACTTCTTGCACGCCCCTCTACCCCCTTTTAGTGCTGGAAGTCAGGAGCGCCCCTCAAGTCCTAACTTTCCGTAACTCTACATAGTTGGACCCTCAAGTGGGTTCAACAAGGGACTTGGGAGTGCGTCAACACCGTTAACAGCCCTGACTTGCAAGGACAAGCCCTTCTCATGGAATCTAACGGCCCAGGCTACTTTTGATACTCTCAAGATGGCATTCACCTCTGCACCAATCCTAATACATCTTGACCTTGCCAAGCCATTCATTGTGGAAACGGACGCTTCGGATTTTGCCTTGCGAACTATCCTATTTCAATTTGGAATAGATGGGTTGCTGCATCCGGTTGCTTTCTATTCATGGAAGCTGATTAGTGCCGAAATAAACTACCAGGTCTATGATAAGGAACTCCTGGCAATCATCACAGCATTCGAGCAGTGAAGACCGTATCATGTCGGAGCTTAGCATCGAATCCAAGTTCTGACAGATCACAAGAATCTCCTGTATTTCACAACTACCCGGACCTTGAATCGTTGCCAAGCACGTTGGTTTATCTTCCTAGCTGATTCCGATTTTGAGATTCAATATTAGCCCAGCACCTAGCAAGCGAAGGTTGACACGCTATCTCGCCGCTCAGAATATGAGCTTCGAGCGAGGGATGAGGCCTACGGCCAGCTAACCCAGACCTTACTCAAACTCGAGCAATTCGAGTTGCAACAATAATTAGCAACCTCCCAGATTCATACCTTGTCAAAGACATCAAGATGGCAATTGAGGAAGATACCTAGGCTACCAACATCAAGAAGGAACTCCAGGAACGACCAAGGAACCCAAATCGTGATGATCTGGATCAGTTTGAGCAGCAAGACGGACTTCTCTTTTGAAACAACCTAATTTATGTACCCAAAGGACCTATACGCCTAAAGATCCTGAGAGAATGCCACGACAACACCCTGGCCGGTCACTTCAGAATGGCACGAACTCACGAACTAATGTCAAGGAATTATTGGTGGCCCAAGATGAACAGGCTGCTATGAGAGTATGTCAAGTCTTGTGATACATGTGCTCAATCCAAGGCTCCTAAGCATCGCCCGTTTGGACTCCTATAGCCCTTGCCGATTCCTCGCTGACCTTGGGGATCTATTGCAATGGACTTCATCACGGACCTCCCTATTGTCAAAGCCTAGAACTCAATACTGGTTGTGGTCGATCGTCTCACCAAAATGGCCCATTTCACCCCTTGTTCCAAGTTGATCACGGCAAAAGAGATAGTTCAGTCAATTTTGGACGGGATTGTTCGACTGCATGGACTCCCCGAGGAAATTGTGTCTAACAAAGGCCCTCAGTTTGCATCCAAGTTATGGGGGCGTCTATTCGAGCTCCTTGGAGTTAACATTTGGCTATCCTTAGCTTTCCACCCCAAGACAGATGGATAAACCGAACGGACAAACCAGACACTTGAACAATATTTTCGCTGCATTGTGAGCTACCAACAGGACGATTGGTTGGCCCTGCTATCTCAAGCAAAATTTGCTTATAACAACACAACGCATGCATCGACCGGTATCAGTCCGTTATTTGCCAATTACGGCTTTCATCCCAAGTTCAGCCTTCAAATTCCTGGAGACTCGGTAAACCCCTCGGCTGAAGAAAGGGCCACGAGGCTTGGACAGGTTGAACAGGACCTTATGGCAGAACTCAAGCTAACACAAGAGTGGCAAAAGAAACAAGCAGACCGTCGACGCAAGGACTATCCAAACTTCAAGGTTGGAGATAAGGTCTGGCTTCTCAGAAAGAACATTGCTACCATTCGCCCATGTGCCAAGTTGGATTACAAGCGCCTTGGACCTTTCAAAATTGCCAAACTTGTTGGTCTAGTGGCTTGCCACTTAGAGCTTCCACCCCAGTTCAAAATCCACAATGTTTTCCATGTCTCCTTGCTTGAGCCCTATCATGAAAACCAGATCCCAAAACGTCATTGAGAACCCCTAGCTCTAATCAAAAAGAGTTTGAAGTTCAGGAGGTCTTAGACTCCAAGAGGATTCGTGGAAAGCTCCTGTACCTTGTCTTTTGGCGAGGCTACCCTCCTTCTGAAGCTACTTGGGAGCCTATTGAAAACCTAGTTCATGCCTAAGACTTAGTTAATTGGTTCCACCAACAGTATCCTTACAAACTGGCTCCATCTAGAAGATGTCGCTTGAGGAGGGGATAATGTCATGGCCTGGATCCGATAACACAAAAGCAGGGTACAACAGTGCTGCCATGTCTCACCAATGTAGCAGTGCAGCCACATCTCCAAAGTGGTTGCACTCAGTGCTGCCATGTCTCAGCATTGTAACAGTGCAGCCACGTCTCCAAAGTGGTTGTAGTCAATGCTGCCATGTCTTAGCGTTGCAGCAATACAACCACGTCTCCAAAGTACAGCAGTGTAACCACGACTCCGCAATGCAGCCACGTCTCGGCATCTCAAGATAGGATGGTTCAAGGTTATAAAAGGAGATGGTCTAGGGGACAGCCCTTTAACAAACCAACACCAGTTGATGGATCAATAGAGCTTTTAGTCTTCTAGTATTGTCCTATCTTGTCTTGTCTTGTCTTGTATTTCCCCGCTTGGTTGTAGCCATGTTTCCTTGCCTTGCCTCACATTAGTCCGGTCCATAATATTAGTAGTAGACTCATTACACCACATGTCTTCCAACTCTTACTTTCCTACCAAATGTATGTCAACAATCCCTCTATGACATATTTTGGAGATGAATGCATTGATTTTTTCAATGATCAGATGTTGCTACTTTTTGTCAAACCCTAATAGCCCCAACAAATCGTGTTGGCATTCTTGCATATCTTCAATGCATTCATGGATTTTGCGGAAACATGTATAGTCGTAATCAACATCCTTAACTGCAATTGTTAGGTGGACAAAATGACCCAATTCACAATAATAATGCAATATGTTTTGTTGGGTTAGTCCACGAGTAAGGTGAGCCACTAGATGCAACCTCCCAAATGTAATTCCACAAAACAATTTTAGTGCCCTCATTATATGGGGGCATTCCAATTCAAAGGAAAAGGGATTGCTTTCACTTTGCAATTCTACCAAAATGTTCTGCAACTCCTCCTTCATGTGGAGCCGTGGGCATTGTAGACTTGTTTACAGGGGTAACACTTCAAAACATTATATAATGGTGACCACCCCCACTATTCCTTCTCTTATGTAGCCCTCATCCGTAGGCAACAGAACATACAAAAATAAACATTGAAACTTGAAGATCCATTCACTAGTGTTTGAATTTTAACTAATACAACACCAATTGATAATCTATAACAAAAATTCAAAACACTAGGAATCTATGTATCTTCAACTTATGCTTAAACCACACATGATGAAACAATAACACCTAATTATTAATTCGGACTGTGTTTGGGAAAAGAACCTGGAGTTCAAATCCTATGGAATTATTCTGCAACATATTCATTTTTTTTTTCTAAAGGGTCAAGTTGGCAACTACTTTGTTTGCCTCGTAATCATTATTCAACTTCAAATATTGAAAGTAATCTTTGAATGTTTTGATTTCTCGGAATCTCTCCATAGTCATAGTGTGAGGCGACTTTCCGTCCCTCTACTCCCGATTCTACAAGGTGACTATGCTTGAAAGCACAAATGCTACCGATGAAGGAAAAATACAAGTGTATTTCAAAATGCTAACTTGCGTTTATAGTTGAAATTAAGTAGCTTGCTTCCTATGCATCATTTGTGATCAAAACTGATAGATATATTTTTCAAGCTCGCACACTCCACATTCTAGGACTTTCAAATGTCATTCATTTAAACTAATGTTTAAGGACCAACACCATGTCCAACATAGCTGCAAACCATTAGTCACTTGAAATATTATTTCTAATGCACAGGTTATTCAAATATGGCTTGCCATAGCTCATTAGAAAGCTAACTATGAGGCACATCTTACTACGAAATCCTAAACTTTCCGGTTAAACTAGCAATAAGTTATGCTACGAAACCCGAGAGGGATTTACAAAGGTGATAATTCAACTTGGTTGTAAACCACCAGTCACTTGAAATATTATTTCTAACACATAGGTTATTGAAATCCAGTTTGCTTTAGCTCATTAGAAAGTTAACTACAAGGCGTAACTTGTTACTAAATCTTAAGCTTTGTAGTTAAACCAGTAAGGAGTTATACTACCAAACCCAAGAGGGTTTATGAGATCTTTTTTAAAGTTCCAACTTCCCAATACTATCACTACTCACTTCCATTCCTCCAAAACTATTACAAGATTTCCATTTTACTTTCCTTCTTTTTCCCACCTCCCAAGACTAATCATTTTTTTCCTCCTCAAGAAACTTGTGGGAATAAGTATTCGAGATTGAATTGAAAATTATGTCCGGGGAAAGAGAGAGCACCCAATGATCCGAATCCGCCTTTTAAAGAGAAGGAGAAGGGAAGTGAAGGTAGGTTCAAAGCTTGATGGCTAATGGAAGGTTCCATGCTTGGTGGCCAATGGAATGTTCCAAGCTTGGTGGCCAATGGAAAGTTCCAAGTTTGGTGGCCAATGGAAAGTGAAAGAAAACACCTTTTCACCTCTTCTCATTTTCCCCCCAATAAACTTTACTTAAACCTTCAATTTTTTCCTTTGACCTATGGTTTTACTTTACCATGGTTCTAGGCCGTTACTCCCGCCTTTCTTTCCTTTTCCTCAATCTATAAATTACGATGGCGCACTTCAATGTAACAAGTTTTTCACACCTTCATTGTTAATTTCATTTTGATTGAAGATCTGACCTTTTTCCTTCCCTTGAAATTATGGCATCACACATGGTCAGTGTCGCAACCCCACTTTGAGGGAAGTGTGAGGTCGCCACTCACACTCCCGAAAATGGGACTTGAGACTCCTCTAGGACTCCCAAAAATTCAGAACACGATTATAGGGGTCAGAACACCTTGAATCAAAGTGTTCTTAATACCGGTAAAAAGGTCTTAAAGTCTAGATGTCCAAAATGGCCTCGCATGAGCCATTCGGACATCTGTAGCACAAGTTATGGTCGAAAGAAGGGCCAGGAGTCAAACTGGCAATTTGACTCCCGACCACTAAAAGTTGGGAATCGACCCGATTCCGGTGTGTGCAGGTAGAGTGCGACACATTGTTGGAAAGATCTCAAAGAGAGCTATAGGTTTGTTTTAGACCTCGTCCCAATCGGAGGTTGGAGGGAGAAGTTATGAATGCCCAAAGTCCCAAGAGTCCAAATCGGGACAGTTTCGGGACTCCACTTTGGGAGTCTCGGGAAAAAGTGTCATTTGGATGCAAGTGCAGTGGTAAGACGCAAAGAATATTATATGGGGGAAGGTGGTGGCTTCCCTCGAATCCGGGCCGCGGTGAATCAAGTGAGTCCAAGGTTGCCCATGGCTTGTCCCAACACCAAAAGTGTTCCGAATGAGCATTAACCAACTTGTTGGTTAGTTTTGGATGCAAAACTGAATAACTAAATAGCTTGTCCCTCTTCCTAGTCTAATCCCGAAACTTTCAGCATGCCCCTCTTACCCCCTTTAGTGCTGGAAGCTAGGAGCATGCCTCGAGTCCCCCACTTTTGTAACTTGAGTGATTTAACCCCAACTTGGGGCTAACTAGGGACTTGGGAGCGCGTCAATCACATCTTACGGGCCCTAGGCTGCACAAACGAATGAAGAACTGCCTCCGAAGTCATCTTTAAATTTGACCCTAACAAAGCACCCTCATGATGAAAAACCCAAACCTTAAGAGATGCGTGTTCGTCTTGAAGTTAAACCCCCTCAAGCCTGGTACTATCGTATTTCTCCAAACTTTCGCACCCTGGTGATCTTGTTGCAAGTCGACCCTGCTTCTGGTGATGAACATGAGATCGTTTGTGAAGGTTATTACGAAACTGAAAATATTTTTATCTTTGCATGGTCTTTAGTTCCCGACATTGGACATTATCGTTGGTTGCATGGTCTGATTCGTCGACTACCTCCTAATAATAAGGCAGATTACCTAGTTCGCACCATCCGAAGCATCCTAAATTTCCTATAGTTATGAACTATCATTATGGCATAACCTAAGATTTCACATGTACTTGCAGCTCCTTGTTGAGCTCATTCACTACCTAAATAAATGTTTCAGTTATTATGAGACTCATGTTTTCATTGGCACACTATTATACTATATATTTAATCGTTTAGTTGTCACGGATTAACCTTATGTTCAACGGCTTGAAGATTGTTCTATTTCTATTACGCCTTTCATTATCATCCCTGCAACTCCTTGTTGAGCTCATTCACTATTTAAATAAATGTTTTAGTTATTATGAGACTCATGTTGCCATTGGCACACTATTATACTATCTATTTAATCGTTGAATTGTCACATATTAACCTTATGTTCAATGGCTTGAAGATTATTTTATCTCTATTAGACCTTTCATTAACATCCATTTAACTGCTTCAAGAATTTTTAACATCCTCGTTATTCATTAAATAAGAACAAGACCAATGTTGCACTAAACATCGCGAATTCTAGTGTCTATTTCAACCCCCAACCCTTTAAAAATTTCTCACCCTTAATTACGCAACAAAGTTCTCAAAACTATGGTCACTAACTTTTTATTGAAAAAAAAAACTAACCCAACACCTTAATCACCAATAACGCATTTCATAAAAATGAAACAACCTTTCCACGCACCAAGTGCATTCATCATTCCCTATGAAGTTGCTAAAAACCCCTTAATAACCTTACCCTATTCAAATAACCCTGACGCAACTCTTAAAAATTGAGACTACCACACATGGTTATGTTATTATGGTTCACACATAGCTCCCCCCCAATTTAATGTCCATGCATTTAATGACTTAACAATTTTTGTTATTTTAATAGTCCTTTCATTTCTTCTTTCTTTCTGCATGATGACAATCAAAAGTTAATAACACCATTGTAAACTTAAATTAAATAATAGAACATGGTGTAGGGATGGCCGAAAACTAGAACAATATGCTGGGAAGATACTTAAAAGAGGGTATAAGAACCATTCCCCAAATGTAACAACAAGATCATTGCATAAAGTGCCCTCTATTTCCATCTTCATGAGGCATGACATGCATTCCTTAGGTTCTTCCAAAACTTGCTTGCTCATAATAATGTTAATTTCCAAAAGTAAAATATACAATCTAATCATTTTTTACAATTGTTGGAAATGGAAATAACTCACACTAGTAGAAATTGGCCAAAATGTAACCATTATATTTGTGATTACATGTGACTATTAGTTATCTGCAACTACATTTGGACATTTTTGCATCTATTTCTTATGTTGGTCATATTTGTGATTACAATGTAATTAATTTGTGACTATTTTGGTGTTCATCCTTCCATGTGAACAACATTTAGTTTAATTTTCATCCAAGAAGAACAATTTATGTCCCATTAATTACAAATGTGACCAATTTAATTGTAAGTTTATGAGTATACAAAGGTGTATTTGTGAATTCTAAAACATATAGTTTGATGTATTATAATTTATAAATGTATATTTTGAATTTATATGAACAACCATATTAAATGTGCATTCAAATATTATTATTAGCATAAATGGCTTTGATATTATGGTTACATTAAATAGTGTATATTTTGAATATATTAAATTTTTTTGTATAATATTTGCTAAATATATTTTGCCCATATTAAAAGTTTATCCCAACCATCCTAATATATTTCTTAAAACTATTACAAATGACATTTATTATTATTTGTATTATTATATTATGTATTTTTATTAAATTCATTTCAAATGATTAATGTACTTATTAAAAATTATTTTTTATTTATTAAAAATTTAAAAATTAATTAAAATAAATCATAATAGCTCTAACAAGTCACATAATATTATATGATAATAATAAAAAATAACTAACCTATGTTAGCTACAAGTTACATTATTATTATTATTATTATTATAAGTAAAAAATATGATGTATTATTAGATCAATATAATAATTACTAATAAATATAAATATATAATTTTAAGTTTTTCTATTTCAAATTTATAATTGATATTTACTAATTATTAATAATTCAATGATTATAATAAATTAATGATATATTTATTTATCTATTTTCAGTTTTATTATTTTATAAGTTACAATGGAAATCTAATAAATTATTATACAAATGCAGAAAGTATTTTCAAAGGAAAAATATAATTATTAAAAACATAAGATATTTATTGTAATATTTCATAAATAGCTTTAATGAATGAAATAATAATATGAATAATAAAAATAAAATAATTAACCTTGCCTACCACCTAACTGTAATAATAATTGAATTAATGTTATTGATATTATTAAATATTTACATGTACATTTATTATTAACTATATAAATGAAAATAATAATGGGACGAATAATATTATTAGATATTAAATAACTAGTACAATATTTATAATTAATATTTAATAATTATTAAATATTGAATATTTCAGTTATTATATTAATTTATTTGATTATGAAATAATAATTTATTAATTATAAATAATTAACTAATTATTTCAATATTAGCCAACTATTAGCTAATTAAATTGGTTGATAGATTATTTTATATATATAATTAGATATTATTATTATTTATCTAGCTAATAAATTAAATAATATTAATAACTAATAATATAATTCATTCAGTAATCATAAGATGTTAATGATTATTACTATAAATAATTAGTTAGTTGGATAGTTTATAAATTTTATTAATTAGCTAGTTAGTTATCACTTACCTACTTAATTATATACTTTTCAAGATGAGAATGAAAGCTAAAACATATGGGATAAAATTTTTAGTTACAAGTCATTTGTGATTAAACATTTTTAGTCGTAAACGACTTGTAATTAAAAAATTTATCCCGTATGTTTTGGCTTTCATTCTCATCTTGAAAAGTACATAAACAGGTGTTTTGTCTCACATTTTCATATTTAAAAAGATGGGTATATGGGATGAGTCAATAAAAATGACTGAACCAAAAATAAAATAAAAATATTCATGTACTTACATTTAACTACTTACTTCCTTAATTTACCTACCTACCTACTTAAGTAGGTATTTGGTCTAGGTAAGTAAATAGGTTTTATCTAAATAGATGTTTAGCCTAGATGGGTAGGTAGGTATATAGGTAGGTAAATACCTAGTTCAACCTACATACCTAAATATTGATTTAAATTTAATTTGGAAAATTTCAATTAATATGCCACATGACAATTTTCTATTCCACCATGTGTCACAATCTAAACCATACAAACATACAAATTAAACATCTTAGATTATTTCAAAAATAATAATAAAATATTTTGAATATTTAAGAGTTGGGACACATGGCAACACATAACTTGTTCCCGTTGTTCACTAAAAATGTTACATCTTAGTTGCAAATGACAATATGTATATGACTAGTCAAAGGATGAAGGCGTATTTCGTTGACTTTTTCATTTAGCCAAATTTTGTTATTGTTTGCGATTAGTGTCAATGCAACTATTGATATTTTAGTTAGAAATGTCATTTGCAACTAAAAATTAATCGCATGGACCAGTTGTAAAATGACCATTTTCTACTAGTGTCAAAAAACTTCTTTACTTTGAAAGTTACTACAATGGCCTGGGCCTTTGTCTCGACTTTAACCCTACTTCCAACAACAACTGATTATTGTATTATTGTAGCAATAGAATGCTGAGATAATGTCGTAGAAAGATGTGAAGTTGGTACAATTGTTCTAGTAGACCTTTTTTTGTGCATAAGAAGAATTATCTTCTTTTGCGTTATAATTTGGGCAAATGTGTTTTTTCTAGAAAGGAACAGGTTAGAAACAAATCCATTTTTCCCCTTTTTATGTTTTGGAAACAAGATGAAACCATCGTCATTAGCATTAGACAAGTTAATAACCTCCTTGTGTTGTGGTGCTATTGCTTATGGAGGTGGCATTGCCCCCTCTACCCCAATTTGGTTACCATTTGTAACTCATTTGTTTTTGAAGGACTACATCAGAATTACGACGCTTATTCTTGCATGGTGTATCTGTCACAACCTTAGCCTTAGGCTCACGACCAAGGCAAGGGTTTACAAAGGTGCGGGCCAAGATTGAGCCCGAGAGTTACATTTCATGCTTCTGGGAGTGCAAAAGAGTGTGAGGGAATGAACCCTCACACTCCCAAGTGAACTCCCATCTTGGGAGTTGAAGTCCCAATGGACTCCTAAATCTTTAGAGGGCAATTTCAAGGGTCAAAAATCGTTGGATTGAAACGTTACTTATATCATTGGAAAGCTCTTGGAACGTAAATTTTTAAAATGGGCTCGCATGACCCATTTGGACACCTAAAACACAAGTTATGGCCAAAAGAAGGGTCGGGAGTCAAATTGGCAATTTGACTCCAGATCACTAAAAGTCGGGAATCACCTCAATTTCCTTACGTGTAGGTGGCATGCGACATACTATTGGAAAGATCTCAACGAGGGCTATAACTTTGATTTAGACCCCATCTTAATCGGAGGTCTGCATACAAAGTTATGAGCCCCCAAACTCGCAAAAGTCCCAACTTTGGGAATTTCGGGACTCCCACTTGGGAGTCCTGGGACAAAATGCCATTTGGATGTTGGTCCTGTGGCCAGCTACAAAGTATATTATAAGGGGGAAGGTGATGGCTTCCCCCAAGTCCGAGCCGTGGTGAGTCTTCTGAATCCGAGTTTGCCCGTGGCTCGTCCTAGCACCAAAAGTGCTCTAACTATGCATTAACCAACTTGTTGTTTGGTTTGTGTAGGTCCGTGTGAGTGATTGATCACTTTTTATTTTTCCTAGTCCCATCCCAGAACTCCAACACGCCCCTCTAACCCCAAAGTGCTATGAACTAGGGAGCGTGCCCCAACTCCTTACTCTTTTGACGTTTTCACTTCATACTCACATTTGAATCCATCAAGGAGTTCGGGAGCTCGTCAGTATCCTTGCCATATTTCTCTTTGAACGTTAAAATTTCCTTTGTTTCACTCTTTGTACAAGTTGGGTACATTTTAAATAGTTACTTTCCCTTGTAATTAAGGCACAACTTCATCATCATGAGGTAGGAAAAAATGTTATTATCTTTCATGCATTGCTTGGAGAATTTGCATTGGAGGGTAGGTTAATTGCACATAAGTATGTTTGGTTGTTTGCATTCAAAATGCACTTCAACTGCAAGTTCTTCATACTCCTCCTCTTGGTATAATGCAACACAAGTTTTCCTTCTCTATTGCATTGTACATTTGTAAAGTTTGATGTTGCTTTTAGGGCCTCCAAAAACCTATAAAACACAATGTCATTACATGGCATGTAAGTGTTAGTTGTAAATATCTAAACATCAAAAGAATTTGGGAGGACAAATAGCCAGGATAGTTGACAATTGTGTTCTTACCAATTGAAGAGCTAAAGTTGACAGAAAATTAAGGATGGTAAGTCACTTTTGTTATTCAAAATGTAATAGCAGAACATCATATGATGTTATTGTTAAAGAATTTCATTTTTACATAATGTTTCAATTGCCATTGAAAATTTGCAACCTTAACATAATCCCCTTATCAAATCAAGCTTAAAAGGTGTGATAAAGCAAAAGATAACAAAAAGAGATATAATTTAGGGTTTTAAAAGGATACACATTGAAGCTCACCCTTGGAACCCATCTAACTAGTGTTGTGCTGATAAGATCAACATACTTCTTACACCCAAGCAAGTTGATTATGTTAGGGTTGGCAAAAGCAAGGGTGGACAACACCTCCAAACACAAGTGCTCTTTGTATCCTTCCTTTATAAAGCACATTGTAACAACTCTTTGTACTATTCTATCAATGTCCTCTACAATGTCCAAATCATTTCCAACACCAGTTTCATTTTCCACAAATATGGTAATTAGAATAAGGGGGCCAACATCTGTGGTAACTACATTAATTGTAGTGCTTTGACTAAATTCGGTTATAATAATAGTAGCAGGGAGAAAAGACACAACATTTCCCTCTCTCACCTCCATGCCTACCAAAACCCTAAATTTCTACAAAGAATAATGCAAGGCAACCTTTAAGGTGTCTATTTCAAAAGACAATGTACTTGAATGCAATATTCATGTGCATAAAACCCTAGACTATGTATTTCTCCAGTGCACCTCAACTAAAACCTTCCAACAAAATAATGCAATAGGGCAATGAAATTCATTGAAATTCATGTCACTTCACCAAATTCGTTCTTGTAATTCACATGGTTCTACACCCTCCCTAAACCCTAAAATCTTCAACCAAACTAAAGTTATTTTTAACTCACATTTGAATTTGAATGTTAGACTAAGGCTAAAAAAACTTGTGCTCTATAATACAAATCAAAAAGTATGCTCAAATGGGTTGTAGTTGATGGCAGAAAGGTGAAGAGAGGGTCGATGGTGTTAGGGATGTTCTATCAATGGTGAAAGGAGGGCCCAACTATGTTGGTGGGGTTAAAGCTAGTGGTGGGTTAGGGGGTTGGATACTATGTCGGACAAAACTCATTAGGGGTTATTTAGTGTTTTGCCTTGAATTTAGGAGATGCTTTGGTTTGTGGCTTTAATGTGCCCACTCACTAAGCTACAAGCATTCACAACTTAACCCAAAACCAGTATCCAGAATAACCTTGCAAAACCCTCGTGATTCTCAATTCAAGATTCTTAGTTATATAATTATATTGACCTTGAAATTGTTATTAAAACACATATTTCCCTTGACCTTAGAGCAATACTAAAATGTTTCAAGGATATCAATTTCTAGAAGATTTAAGCAAAAGTTTTAAGCATTCTTAAATTGATTATTGAAACTTGGGCCAAAAGCCTACAATTACCTTGAGATTTGTTGATGGTATTGATCATCTTTTAGTCATGAATCATAGGTTGGTAATTGCATTGCGAGTCCTAGTTTCATTAATTTCTCCTTCTCCATTCTTCTTTGGATAAATGTAGACTTTTTATCAAGGATCATGGCTAACTTAGTTTTTGCCTTGCTTCTCATGTATTTGAAAAATATAAGTCACACAATTTTCAACATATTTTCTCTTTCAAATGTGCATTTTTCTTGTTCCTCTTCAACCTTCTTCACCCTTTCCTCTTGAAGAAATACATCCCTAGCAAGACTTGTGACAATTGCCAATTGTTGCTAGTTACTAGTTGCAACCCATCTACATATGAACAAAAGTCATGTTAAAGATGGTTTGTTTCATTCCAAATATATTAATTGTGATGTCAATGGAATTCAATTAATTATTGGATTTTGTAGTATTTTGTAAAATGGGCTTTGGATGTTGGTTGAAGCTTCATCTTGAGCTTCAATGGTGAGCTATTCCTTGTATGGATAGGAGCATGTGTTCCATTGTGTAGCTTCATAAGTGCAGTTTGATATTGGAATTATCATTAGGGCTTATAAACAATTATTTATATTATACTTCTAATTACTAAAGACTTTTAATCTTTCATTTATTTTGAAGACAATCAATAGCTTTGTCAACCCTCCATAGAGATCAACAACTAGATTTGTCAAGTCAAGTTGTTAACACTAACTTCTACAACAGTTTATTAGCAAAATTAGTTTTGATTGTCGATTTTGGGGTGTTGATTCTCATGTTAATTCTAAGCAAAGACCGAAAAAATTGAAAGATTGACTTTCACTTCCTTATGGATCCATTATTAGAAAACATGGTCCAACACCACTACGCACTTCCACTCAAATTGGATTTGAGTGAAATGGGACTTGCCCATTCCACTGTTCATGGATTATAGTGAAAGTGAGATGACAATGTCACCTTCTTAACTATCTGAGTGGGTGGGGCTTGTGCCATTCCACCATACATAAACTGTAGTGGAAGGCAACTATGATAATGCTACCTTTTTTACTATTTAAGTGGAATGGGACTTGTGTTAGTATACAATATATCAAATATAGTGAAAGGCAACATGATTATGTCATCTTCTAGATTACATAATTAAGTGGAATGTGATTCATTTCATTCCACCATATAGGCTTATAATGGAAGGCAATTATGATGCCCATTTTTTGAATACTTGAGTGGAAAGTGAGTGGGCATGTTCACCATTGATTATGTACAAAAATAAATTTTAAGTATTTAATTTTCTTATATGTATGTCACATGCATCTATAATTACATGCTAGATTCTAATGGAACTAAATTGAAACCCAAGAAATTTCAAGTGCATGGGATGGACATATGGGAAAGGTGTCATAAAAAATGTGCATTATGTGGAATTTCCCATAGTGCCCTAAGACCATGGGTAATTTACTGATGGATGTATTCGTACCGCGAAGACTCAAGTGATGCATTTGAATACATTGATCTAGTCATGAGAAATCTAACATGTATATATGGATTCAAGCATCATAAGATGATTGAAACCACCATAAACACAATTATATTGGTGTAAATGTATATGTATATTATTGTTAAATGGGATGGCCATATAACATCAATGTTACCCGATCATTGGAGTGGACATTGGATTCACCATTACATTACTATTAGAAGAAATGGTAATGTGTTTCGAACTATTTTCACAAAGTTATGCCTTGAAAAGGGGCTATTTGTACTTTATGAATAAAACTCCAGCAAGTTAAGTATGTCCTACAACAACAAATAAAAGCTAGAAAAACGACATGCAAGGCAATAACATGTCCAATAGGGTGTGAACAACAACCTCTTTTCATTCAAGCCCAAACAAAACCCTTATTTAAAACCAAATACAAGTACAATTGTAGCCTCTACTACTAGAATCATGTAGCTTCTATTATTGGAACTACCTTGTTGTAGCCCTATGGCTCTACTTCAAGTCTTTTCTCCTTCTTTCACATAAATGCACACATACACAAACACAAACATTTCTTTCTCCCCCTCCTATCTCCAATTCTAGAATCATGTTCCTTCAAGTAGCCATACACCACCAAGGTAAATGGTGGCTAACATCACACAACTTTGATCCTATTTCTTTTCCATTTTTCCTTTCAACTATCACTACTATAATAGTTATCTCCTAGATTAAGGTAGTTAGGTTGCAAATTTGACCTAAATCCCATTCTTCTTGGTTAAACTCAAATTGTACTTAATTCCCACATTATAGAACATTCTAACCTACCACTTGATGGATGAATAAAATCAACCACAACCTAGATCAATGGATAGAATGGCTTTTCAAACATTTAAATCTAAATATACTTCTGGTAATTTTGCACTACTAGACTACAATAAATATTTAAAAACCAACTAAGGGTCCAATAATTATGCCTTTAACAATGTGTCATTAAACCTCTATCACTAGGACCTAGGTTTACATCACTATAGCCCATGTCACTAAAGTGTAATATATCAGTAGTGCCTATGTCACTAAGGTGTAATATTCAACCTCTGTACTAGGACCTATGTCTAAGGTCTTCTTTTAATCATACTTTATTACTAGGACATAGGTCTATATCACTACGGCATATGTCATTCAACCTCTATTATGGACCTAGGTCTATATCATTAGGTCCTTTTTCACTCATCCTCTATCACTAGGACATAGGTCTATATCATTATGACATGTGTCATTCAACCTATGTCACTAAGGTGTAATACATCATTGGTGCCTATGCCACATGGGTTTCTTACTACATTTTGGCTTAATGTAATATATCATTATGGCCTATGCCAATAAAGCCCATCCCATTCCACCTATGTCATTCAAGTTTATATTTTCACTTGGGTTTGTTACTAAGGGGTATGTCAATAAAACTTCACATGTGTCACTTAACATATGCCACTCATGTCTACATCTCATAAGGGCTTGTGTTAATTAGACACGTTTCCCTAAGTTTATTTGAGGTTTATCATTTAAACCAAGTTCATTTCACTAAGGTTTGAGGTTTGTGCATCATTTGGCCTTGTATCATTAAGGTCAAATCACTTACATCTAGTCTTAATGCCATAAACTTTACTTGTCATATACACTAGCCATGTGAGCTCTACCGACATGGCCAGGGCTAGTAGTTTCAATATTTAAAAATTGGGTTAGGAATATGTGAGTGTGGTGAAGTTATTAGGGGGGTTTAACAACTTTGTGTTAGAATAGGGGTTGAGGAGTGTGCACAAGGTGGGAGGGGGGGGGTTTAGTTGTCTGAAATACGATGTTAGTTGGGTTAGTTCTTTTCTGCAGCAAAGAGTTGATAAAC
>Ga0116227_10005093_pt1 | contig 28082 bp, 19 predicted proteins | sample S1TSphgellanicum_FD_89693 | JGI IMG/M metagenome (GOLD analysis project Ga0116227, IMG submission 89693) | Host-associated microbial communities from peat moss isolated from Minnesota, USA - S1T2_Fb - Sphagnum magellanicum MG | ecosystem: Host-associated > Plants > Peat moss > Unclassified...
CAGCGGAAGAAATCAGCAACTAGCAATCTTCTAAGCTCTTCTGCATTCTCCAAAAATCTCCTACTTCTTCTCTGTTGATCTCTGTTCTTGCAAGCAAACAGATCTACTCATTGACTATACATTTTCTGAACTGACTAGCACGATCTGCCTCCGCCAAAACTCTCAGGACTCAGACCTCCTCTTCAGCTCCTCCTCGAACTTCCCGGATCTACCCTTCAACGTTTAGCCTCCTCCTCTTTGAATTGCCAGCTCCCGCGCCGTCCTGCATTCCAACCGCCTCAAACCATAAATGCCAGCACCTCCTTTGCCATAATTCTGTGCCGCCTTCCTCAAGTGTGGTGAGCTTCCATGACCAAACCAGAGCAGCCGCCATGCATTGTTGCAGTAATGAGACGTAATGCGTAGCCAACCTAGTGACGGTGCAAAAATCAGGATCAGAATCAGCATAGCTCTATTGTTCGGTCACCCCATGTTCGGTTACAGATATTCCCAACATAAGATACAAGCAAGAAGAGGTTGTGAATCTGTCATTGCTTGATGAGATTTCCATTTTCCACACAAAAGAGGCTACCATATTATGTTACCAGTCACAACAGCAGACACCCAATTGGAGGAATTTTATAATTCTCCGACATGTGTTTGCAGAAGTTGGGATACTTGTAGTCTTTGCAAAGAAGGAATAGGCAATAAGGGTGCATTCAATTGAAGCTGGTTGGAAACTTTGACAAGGGATTAAAATTGTCAAAGAATCCAGAGGTTGAGAACAGGCCCAGGATGTTTCCATTTTGAAATTTTCCTAAGGAGTTCCCATTTGCATCATTTCAAGCTAAACATGATTGTATACAAGTTTTTTAATTTTAACCTTCACATGTTCAAGTTTAGTTGTTGCAACTAGTCCTAATACTTTTGACATGGTAATGAGTTTGACCAGAAGAACTTGGACCTCAAGGTGCAAGCAGGTGCAGACTTTTTTAGAACTGTTGGTGAGAGTTTCTAAGAATATTCAGCTGAACTTAAACAATTGGATTCCGACGAATGTACTGAAGGTGAGTAGTGACTACATGATTACGAAGGGGCATTCAGATAGACAACGTAGAACTAGCTCAAGTACAAGATTACCCAATTCAAAATATCCTCTTGTGGATCCCTGTAAAACAACAAGGAGCAACCGCCTGCTGTCGAAAAGGCAAGAGCATCACCAGAAACTGGTGTGCAGACAGAACTTGGAAGGCACAACAAGCTATGTACCCTGACTTTGTCAGTTGATGAAACTTCAAAAAGGACAAATCCACAAAAAAATTGTCACTTTGTTTTTTTCCAAGCTCAAAATTCCTACCAAAGCTCTTGAAGGTAGCAAGTGGGTCTTCTTGAATTACCTCTTGGTGTATTTGCCTCTTGTATTGGGTGGCCAAGGAACACATTTTAAAACATACACAGAAGGAAATGATTTGGTGATTTTGTAATGTAAAATTGTACCAAGATTTAACCTAGATTTACCATGCGTTCTCAAACCTGCTCTTTGTGGTACACTCGTTTCCCGACACATGGCCTTATTACACTTTGAAAGTTCAAGAAAAGGCATGGAATCTGGATGCCTTACTAATCATATTCAAAATAGTTTAATATTTTTCTTTATTGCTTTTTTATGTGATTGCATTGAAAACAAACAATGAGAACTTTATTTTCGGGGGTGGCATACTTGACCATCTTTTTACTCACATACATAAGGGTCTTGAAATATTCAAACATGCTCAGTTCACATGTGGGTGAAGGCTGTTAGGTCTTTTTTGTTTTCATGCTAGTGAAAACTAGGGTAATATGAGCTCCATGTAATTGATATATGACGATTACCCTAGGGATGTAACACAACAAAATGTTTAATATTATCATAAGAACATATACGATAAAAATTTCCATAATATTAAAATTTTATTCCAAAAGTGGATAGGTATGAATTCATCTATTTTGCACTACGCAAGCGCCGGGCATAAATGGGAGTAAATTATGTTAATGTCATGTGTTCCAAACAAACAAGATTCTAGGTTGATGATGCAAAATTTTTATAAAATTTCATTTTATGATATGAATGGACAATATAAATATTCATTTAAAAATCCTATCATTGCTGCTTCTTTATTTGCATCTAGTGAAACTCTTTTGTTCCATTTACAGGTTTAATTCTATTTGATTTACTCAGCTTCAAAAGATTTCAAAAATTCGGTTTGTTTTGGTATAATAAAACTACTAGTATATAAAATTAGTTTTGGTATACAAATAAAAGCCGATGCATATAAGACGACTCATCCTCAGTCATAGGCCCCATAACAAGTTAAAGTGAAGCTACTAAAAAGTTATTGAAGAAATGTTTACAATGTTTGAAACCATATGATTCCCGAATCCGAATACAACTGACAAAATCACAGTCTTTGCAAGCATAGATTTGCATTACTCTCTACCTAAACACTTTGTTAGCTTATGAATTGAAAAGTCTGAGATCAGATCTCATAGCCACAATCTTTTTCTCGTCATTAATTGAATTCTAGACATGAGCACTTTATGTAAGGTTTTAATGTAGTTCTTTGACACTACCAAAGCCAAGATCTGAGTGTCGCTCCATGTTCATGACCTCCATGCATTAGGCAAAATGTAAATTTAATGTTGTTCGCCAAAGCTCCAGGTATGAAAGCTTGAGGATGTGGGTATGTAAGGAGGCTCAATTGGGACGTGTGAGATTCTAGAAGCCTGGATGCCCTATTTTGTTGATCACATTCTTGGGTATTACATGTTATGTCTTATGACAAGGGACAAATGGGTGACGGTTATATACAAGACTCTCCCTTCTGGCACCTCTTTTCTTTAAGCCTATTTAATTGTGCCAAATCTACTCGAGTCGTAGATCCAGCCAGGGTGGTTTGATCACCTAGGCAAATTTTGTGTAAATACGTGCCTTTACTTTGGATCCCCTGCTGTTAATGGCTATGGCTGATCCCGCTCCTAGCCTATGCCTAGTGGCCTCCACCATGGACTTATTGGGAGGTGGTTTCATGTATATTGGTTTCCCCCCTCTCTAGCGGTGTTTTTTTTTTAAAGGAATTTTTGTTTGTAGCCAAAAGTGGCCATCATCTGTAGGAAGACGTAGAAAAAGTGACAATCATCCTTAGGAAGATTTAGCCAAATCTGGCTATAAGCCATATATATGAAATAAAAATATTTAAACATCTTTCTATATTTTGGGCTCCACATGGAAAACCAAATACAGAAAACTGGTTACCTTTTTTTTTCATAGCTCTTGGTGATTGAAGATGTTCAAAAACACTTCATTTGATTTTGTCAGCGCTTGACTCTTTCATCATACCGAATGAACAAAAAAACTTCACACTACACAAAATGACAACCAACTACAAGTTGCTCTCCTTGCCTTTACAAACCTAGCAATTACTCACTTACACTCGGGCTTCTAGAACCTATCATGATTTCATTCTTGTCTTTGTCCCACCTGGGTTGCCTCAATCATGGCCATTGTCCATGATAATCATGTGCTGATTTTTGATCTGGTTAGGGCACCCATTTCTCGTCCCCTAGTTTAAGAAATAAGAAAAAATGTTCCATAAAGTATAAATTCCCCAAAAAAATGAACTCTCAAGCAGTAATTCATGATAACACCTACTAAACCTTCCTCAAAATGTGGGACCACAACTAAAAACCTAGTTTAGAAAATAAGAATTTAGAATGTTCCATGAAGTTAGTTCCCCAAGAAGTGAACTCCCAATAAAACAATTCACAATTAATACCTGGTTTATCCTCAAAATATGGGGACCAAATGGAAATTAAACTTAGTTTGAAAGAATGGGAATTTAAAATGTTCCATGAAGTTAGTTGAAAAGTCCCTGACAAATGAACTCCCAGTAGTACTTCACAATTAACACCTAGTAAACATTCATAAAGAAAAGTGGGACCAAAGGAAAAACCCTACCCCAAAATGTGAGACCCAATGAAAAACTAAATCATTGTTGTTGTTTTGTTATAGATCTCCACTTGTAAGAACTTGTTTAAGAAAAAAGAAAAAAAACACAAATGTTCCATCAAGCTCCAAAAAAAAAAATCTCACAATTCGACAATGTTTTACTTTTCCAACAAATTTTTGATCAATTTTAGACATAAAGGGTAAATTTTTTTTTTCATTTTTTTCATGTAAAAAAATATAAGGTTGACTAAAAAGATTTCCTAATTTTTTTGAAAATTTCATCAACTTCTCACTATCACAAATTTAAAAAAAAAACACCCCTGCTAACTAGTCACAATAGTACCATAGTTAACAAAATATAAGAATCCAAAAAATAAAACAATAACAAAATCACATCAGTTGTAGTTTCACAATTGAAAAAAACACCAGCTGAAAATTCCTCAAAATGTGGGACCAAACCAAAATGGGTTAATGTGTTTCAGTAGTCTCTCTCCCTTACAGACAAGCACAACCAACGAAGAAGAGAAAGACTTGAGAATAATAGATAGTAAAACAAAGAGAAAAAGGATGAAAGTTGTGGGGACAGAGAGTCTTGAGCTGGAAGGGACTGAAGAAGGAAGGAACTCATGAGAGAGAGAGAGAGAGAGAGAGAGAGAGAGATTGTTGTTGGTGTGTGTTGTATGTTTGGTTGGATTGTTTTGTTTGTTTCCCAGGTGATCAAACTATTTGGAAGACAAAACAGAGAGACAGAAGAGACTCTGAGAGAGAGAGAGAGAAAGAGAGAGAAAAAAAAACCAGAGCAGGATTGTGAACTCGACTTCAATCTTACTTACTTTCTTGCTTTCTTTGCATTCATGTGCCAAGCTTGTAGCCAAGGAAACATTAGGCAAAGAGAGATTATGATGCAGCTAGGAGCGACATTAGAAGAAAGATGTTTTTTATTTTTCCATTATTATTGTGCAACGGGATTGTGGGTGTTTTTTTTTTCCCCCAATTTTCTCATGTTGCTCTAAATGTGGGCAATCAGTCATAAGAGGATTTAGCCAAATCTGGCTACAAAACAAATTAGAGAAGATGAAAACTCTAGGAATCCTATTACATGTTAATGATGACGGACCACTAAAACCCATTAGTTAAATATGGTGATTTCTTTTGAGTTAAATAGGGCGATTTCTTTTTGAGTTAAATATGGCACTTTCTTCAAAAGAAGAAAGCTAGAAATCTGCCCAAATCTTTCAAAAATCTTGGCAATCGATTTCAAAACTTTTTTTCTTCCTCGAAATGTGACGTTTTGTTTTTTTGGAAAATCTTCTGAAAAGTTCCATTGACCATGAGTCTTGGGAACTATTTTTTTTTTCTTAAAAATAGAGAAAATTGTGAATTTTCACCCAAATACTTCAAATCACTCACTATGCTGCGACAAGTACTAATAGTATTTGGCCTTGCCTACCAAGGCAAGGATATTGTGTTTAGATTCATTATAGAGTATAGTAGCTTAAGGGATTTTGGTCCCTAGGTAATTATAGGTCAATTCTTATATGAGGATTTTTGAAAGATGATATTTTGCCTTGTGTTGACGCTTGAGATTAGCTATAATAGAGTTATGATACCTTGAAGGATTTTGGCTTCTTTAGAGGATTTTTTTGAAGATTATATTTTTGCATGGTGAAATATTGGTGAAATTTTTCTAATTCTTCTTTTGCATTAAGATGCTTTGTAATGTAAATGGCAAGGTCGTAGTGTGACACACCCCTTTATTGGCCTTCTTGCCTACCAAGAAGAAGGCAAGGATATTGTGTTTAGATTCATTATAGAGTATAGGTAGTAGCTTAAGGGATGGGATTTTGGCCCCTAGGTAGTAAGTAGGTGTATTTTTGTATGAGGATTTTTTGAAAGATGATATTTTGGCTTGTGTTGAAACTTGAGATTAGTTATAAGATAGAGTTATGATATCTTGAAGGATTTTGGGTTGAAACTTGGGAGTAGTTATAATAGAGTTATGATATCTTGAAGGATTTTGGTTTTCTTTGAAGAGGATTTGCCATAATTCTTTCTTTTGCCTTAAGAGGAGACTATATTGTAATGTAAATGGCAAGGCCACAGTGTGAGACACGCAGCCCTTGTTTTGTTTCTGGAAACCCAGCGCCATGTACAGGAAGACGCGCACACATTTAAGAAGCGCATGTGATTTATGCCACCCACACACGAATGCACTCGCTCACTCACTCATCAAATTTGCCATCAGGCCCCACATCAATTTGCATCTCCTTGTCTTCGTTGCTCTTCATCGATCGCTGGCTGCGCGCACCTGTTGTTGTTGTTGTATAGCTTGGACCTAAGCTGCTGCTGCTGCTGCTGCTGCCCACAGCTGAATTTTTTAGCTCCCCAGTGCAGTTGTTGGACCAGCTCGCCTATCATGATCTTGTTGTTCTTGTTCTTCAGCTCTATGACATTTCACAGTGTTTTTTTTTCCCGGAAGTAGGCTAGGAGGTGTTGCTGGGGAGTGAGTGTGGGAACTTGTTTTTGATTGTGTAACCATTGAGCTTCTTGTTCCAAGACAGGTTTTGATCTGCAGCAATAATATGATGGGCAACAAGCTGCTGCTGCTGCTGCTGCTGTTGCTGCAGGACTAGGAGCAGCAGCAAGCAGCTTATGCTTTTGATCTGTTGCAAAGCTGCTGCTTCATATTGCGCCAAATGGGTTGATGTTTGTTTTGCTGCAGGAGGTAGGTTTTTTTCACCAAAAAAAAGAGTTAGAGTTCAGTAATTTTGGTAGCTAATAAGCTTGTCACGAGATCTGTTTTTCCAAGCTGCTGCAGCTTTCTTGGTACTCGCGGACTAATTTCTTGCCAGATTTATATTGAAGTGTAATTATGTACCAGCTCTTGATGATCCCATTCAAGACCTGACAGAATTAGAAGCAGCAGACTAGTAGTGTTTTGATCGCGGATCCTTGATCATCGCAGTGACCACATGATCAGAAGGAGCTGCTGATCACGAGTTGTTTCTCAAACACTGCCGGGGTTGAGTTTTTTCTTTTTCCTGTTGTTGCTGCAGCAGCTGCAGTCTAAGGAAAAATACAGGGAGCTGCAATGGAAGACGTGGTGGCAGCAGTAGTGATGGCACTCGCAGCACTAGTACTAGTAGCGGGTGCAGGTGCAGATGCTCCAGGAGACTTAGTAGTACTACCTCCGCCATCGCCTGCAACAACAACAACAACAACAACAACAACAGCTGCGAATACGACGACATCGATGACGGCAGCTGCAGCTCCAGCAATACCAACACTGGCGTGCAGCACGTCGCCGGCGAGAGACTTGACGGTGTGTCAGTTGACGGATTGCGGAGAACGCATGCCGGCGCTGTTTCCGTGTCTCTCCTATCTGCAAACCAACACAGCCTTACCTAATGCGGAGTGTTGTGCAGCGCTACAACAACTGTCTGTTGCGTCGCTCATCTGCTTCTGCGACGTAACTTTCTATCCTCCTGCGGGACTCAACATCTCTCTTCCTCTTCAGTACGCCATGCCTTCTTATTGCAACATCAAAACCGATGTCTGTAGCGTCTGCCCTGCCAGTCTCACCACTCCTGTTTCCTTGCAAGTCACTTGCAGCAAAGCTTATGGTCCCGCTCCTGCACCAGGTACGTGTAACTACTACAATCCTTTGCAGAAGACAATTCTCAGAAAGATTTTGTTTTTGGTGCAGCAGCTTGCAACCCAAAGCTTCAACACTAGATCTGGACAGTCTTTCGCAGAATTTTTTTAGAAAGATTTTCTTTTTCTGCAGCAGCAGCTTGAAACCCAAGAATTCAACACTAGATCCAGTCTGTTGCAGCTATTGATCAAATCCTTTGGGAAAAAAGTTTCCTCTGCAATCCTTTGGGAAATTTTTTTCCTTTGCAATCCTTTGGAAATTTTTTTTCCATTGGGAAGCTCTCCTTTGCAGAGTTTGTATGCTCATCACTACTGCTGCTGCTGCTGCTGCTGCTGCTGTGTCTAGTCCTTCTTCCACAGCAGCTGGAACTCATGGAATATTCTATGTCTCAAGATCCAATACAGTATCTTTCCTGAAATACTAGTATCTCAAGAAATACTCCAGCATCCCAAGAAAATACAGAAAGTGATTATTGTCACCTACTGTAGAGTACATTTTATGTGGAGCCTTTGCTTTCTGGAAAGTTCCCCCATGTGAAAGTCATTTTCCGGAAGCTGGATTCTTCATGTACCGTGGAATGGAGTGTTCAAGCAGCCCTGCCCATTATGTTGGGGTAAAGTGCCAGATGAACCGTTTCAGCGAACCGTGCTGGCTCATAATGGGCAGGGTGGTGAGGCCATTTCATGACATGAGGGTCTAGGCTGGCACATTCCATCATACATTACAGAAAAAATATCATGTTCATCAGACACATTTTTGGTCACTATTATTACAAGTGTATGATCATCTGAACTGGAAGATTATGCCATGTAAACATGTGGTCAAGAAAATGATAGAATCTGCCATCCCAGAATCTTGTGCATTCGCTCTTGTGACATAATGGGTGGGGTGAGGCCATTCCATGACATTATGGTCTGGGGTGGCAGATTCTAGGATTTATTACATAGAAATTCGTGTTCAATGTAGACACATTTTGGTCACTATTAATATTGTGAGTGTATGATTGTTATGCCAGAAGATTATGTCATATAAAATGTTGTCAAGAAAATGACATAATCTGCCACCCCCTGAGACCTTAATGTCTTGTGAATTGGGTCTTGTAACTGACTGACTGACTGACATGGTTGTGAAGTTAATAATATGGAAGGTTTGTGATGGTTGTTGTCATGATCTGCAGCAAGAGCTTCGAAGAAGCCCATCAGTGTACTGCCTATAGTGGCAGGGACCATCATTGCTCTTGTGTTGGGTATACTAGCTGTGTTCATATGGCGGTCTTGTTTGCACAAAAAGAAATCTTTGAGGTTTCCGGACTCAACTCAAGAACTTGATGGTAAATATATATTGCAGAAATGATCTTTCTAACACCATTGCCAATTTTGAACTTCCTGCTAGATTTTTGCAAGAGTAACGAGTCCAATGCCCATTGGAAGTTTTGGAGGGTTTGTGGGGGGTCATGAAGAATGTGTGTGTGTGTGTGTGTGTGTGTATCCAGAGATTTTGAAGATTGAAGGAAAGCCAACAGTTTATTCATACAGTGTTTTGAAAACTGCTACCAGAAATTTTCATCAAGGAAGCAAGCTTGGGGAAGGTGGATTTGGTGCTGTTTACAAGGTAATATCCATTCTCTTTGAGTACTATAGAAAATGCTCAAGCCCCCGCCCATAATGTTGGGTATGGTGCCAAGCAAGCCTGATCATTCATTGAGCTGGGTGACACATCCAACATGATGGGCAACCTGGGCAAGATCATTCTGCGTGACATTTTAAGGTCTGGGGTGGCAGATTCAACAATTTGTAAAACAATTTCAAGTTCAGTAGAAATTGATAGTAGGAGTGTACAATCATTGCTGGAGGATTGTATCATATAATGTGGTCAAGATATGACATAATCTGCCATCCCAGACCTGAATGAGTTGCCAATTGCATTCAACAGACAATTGTAGATGTGACTGAAATTTTTGATTGACAGATGATACTACTTGATCAGTAGTGAGATTTTTTTCCGTCAGCAGTGCAGCAATAGTTGTGCAAAACTTTCATAGGAATTTGAAAAGTCTGTTACATCCTTTGCAGTTGAAATGGTATGACAAAACAAGGTGGTCCCTAACTCTACCATGAGGTCAGAAGAAATTTGTAACAGCCATTGGGTTGTATGTGGACAGGGGGTTTTACCAGATGGTACAGTAGTAGCTGTAAAACAGTTATCAGTAAGCTCAAGACAAGGCAAGGAAGAGTTCTTGAATGAAGTGATGCTCATCACAGGTGTTCAGCATCGTAATCTTGTCAAACTCCGCGGCTGCTGTCTAAAAGGGGACGAACGCCTTCTTGTGTATGAATTCCTGGAAAACAGAAGCCTCCACCAAGCATTGTTTGGTATGTCTTGATCCTTTTTTGATATGACATTGCAATTCTCAAATGAGATGCTCAGAAACACTTCTATCTATCTTGAAAACTTGATGGCCTGGCCTGAGAGTTCTGTTTAGAGCCCAAATAGAAATTTACTGAACTTGCTGATTTTAAGCTTGTGATGGTGGTGCCAGATGAAACACGTGTGCTGAAACTTGATTGGCCAACAAGGCTGAAGATTTTAGTGGGAACAGCAAGGGGATTAGCATATTTGCACGAGGGGTGTTCAACCCGTATAATCCACCGTGATATCAAAGCCAGCAACATTTTGCTGGACACGGATCTGAACCCCAAAATTGCCGACTTTGGATTGGCACGCTTGTTTCAGGATAATCAAAGCCATATCAGTACCCGTGTTGCTGGGACTGTGTAATGTCTCTAATAACCCAGCTGCTTTGCCATCCTTGGTTGCATTTCTTCCATTGATTTTTCACTTCCATATAGCTGACTTCCATGTGTTGGAATCTATATCTACATCTCAGAACCTTGCATTCTACGTGTATTATGTCAAGTTGGGTATTGATCATAGCCAGATACTTTTTTTTTGCTAAATTTTGGACTTGGGTATGTGGTGAATAATTGTTGTATTTTGCAGTAGTAACATATTTATGCAGAAATGGAAAGGATGAACCAAAGCACCTACCTTAACATTGAATGTGTGGGTTTGGGGTTCAGAGGGTATTTGGCACCGGAATATGCAATGAGGGGTCAACTCACTGAGAAGGCTGATGTATTCAGCTTTGGAATTGTTGCCCTGGAGCTTGTCAGTGGTCGAGGCAATTTAGACCTTCGCTTGCCTCCTGAAATGGCATACCTTCTTGACTGGGTATTATTATGCGCCTCCTTCATTCTGCGCTGTTTTGTGGGTGCAATCTGCTTCCTATCAAATTTAACATATAGCTCAATTGTTTGTGTGAAGTTCAATTGTTTGTGTGAATTTGACCTCATTTGGTTCAATTTTGTTTTATTACAAAAAACTCATAGTTTTCCAACTGAAATCATCTTGAAATCTTGTATGAAAACATGAACTTTTCTTTCGTGGTTTACGATAACAAGTTTAGTACTAACTTAGGATTCCATAGAACCATCAAACAGAATTTTTTTTGTTGAGATGAGAGTGCTTGCAAGTTCATAAACTAACAATATCAAATGGGAGGCAGACATGGCACTTGCACGAGCAGAAGAATCTAATTAGCCTTGTGGATCCAACGCTAGTGCGGGAAGGATACTCAGATGAGGAGGCGATGAGGGTGGTAGAAGTAGCTTTATTATGCACACAATCGGTTGGTACAATGCGTCCAACAATGACCCGAGTAGTCGAATTGCTGACTGGTGGTGCTGAAATCGAAATTCCTGAAGTTGCTGGAAGTTCAAAGCCACGCTTATTTACTCTCAACGGTCTTGGAGCTGGCACACTAGCATGGAAAGAAAAATCTTCTTCAAAGGACATTAAAACTGGCTCTTCACCAAAGTCAGATGAGCAAGGATCACGATGTGACTCCAGTGCCACGGCCACTTATGTCAGTGCCATTGAGCCTAGATGAACAAACAACCCAGTAGAGGAATAATGCCCTTAATTTGCAGTAGCCACAATCTTGGGAATTTGACAAACTGCCATTTTAGTCACCACCGCCTATCGCTACTGTTGCTTCTGTTGTTGTTTGTTGCAGATGAATTGTACAACACAATACTTTTGCAACTTGGACTACATTGCCAAAACATGGCTTATATAGTCTTTGAGAATGGCAGGGATCTGTATAGAGTTCCTGCAGGCAGGTTGTCCTCAGCAATTTCTCCATTCCAGTTTTGGGGGCCCTCTCTTGAGCTTTGTGGGGGGCCAAATTTGTTTATTATGCTCCCAATGTGTTCATTGCTGTAATCTTCTGCTCTACCTTTCAGAGATAGTCAAGGCATTATTGATCCTTGTCTGCTTTCATAGTGTTAAGAATGCATGCATACATATGTATATTTTCATGGAAATGGAAGAGTTGCCAGTTGAAACTTCATACTTTCCCATTGTTTTCAGTGTGATTGGCAACTTGGGTAGAACTTGGATCTATTGATTTTCAGTCGGATGTTCTTTCCATTCAGATGCAAATGTTTGTAAAAAGGGAGGATGGTGGGATGTGTAAAAGTCCAAAAGCAAAGTAAAACACATGAACTTCAATAAGTTTCAATAAGTTTTCTCTATTGGTCTGAATTTGCCAAACAACAAATGTGCATGCTGCCTTATTGAGGGCTTTTCAGTGGCACTGATAGGGGCCCCATAGTTTGGGAGGGTTACAATGTAGTCACATCCAAGCAAGCAAACAAACAAACACCTATATGAATATATAGAAGATTGTTTCTTTTAATTTTAAGCTTTATCTTTCATGATCATTCTTTTCTGGTTCACTTTTTTCCTCCCTAAGCAAGTCATGACTAAACACTTAGTCGATAAGAAGTCCCCCTCTTACTTATGCATGGTCCTTCATCTCTAGGTTTCAAAGAAAATGTGTAAAACATTAGAGGGTGGACTTATTATAGATTTTTAAAATCATTCAAAAAGGTTAAAGAAATGAAGAAGATTAACCTTGAAAGCAAATCTATCAAACACATGGCAATTTAAGAATGATGCATGTTGCTGTCTATAACCAAATAGTCAAATGTTGCTAAACAAATGTTACCTGCTTTATCACCAAAATGGGTAAAACAAAAAAATGAACATAATCTTATATTTTAACATTCAAATTTGTATGCGTGACAAAGATCTAAATTAAAACTTGGTTTAGAAATTGACATCATGGTGTTTAAGGTTCCATAAGCTCTAAATTTATAGAAAAATAGACATTGCCACAAAGGCTTTACATATGTGGTGTTTCTATTCTTGTAGAACCTTCACGATGTTTAATCTTGTCCTTGTGCCTTAATCTCTTAACATTCCTTGTCATTCCAAACGTTTTTAATTGTGCACATCTTTGTTTTCCCTCTTATGATCATGATGTTGTTCAACATTTGGCTTCTATTCCTTTCATGATGCTTGGAGGAAGCCTTTGATTTTTGGTTCTTTTGTAATGTTTTGTAACAACTTCCTATTCTAGTCCTTTTTGTGATGCTTTCAATGTTCCTCTTCTAGTCCCTTTCATGATCATCCCAATTTTCCTCTTGGGTGTTTCTCTTTGTGATGCTCTTGGTGGTCCTTTTCTTATTGGTACTTGTTGTGATGTTTTTAACATTCTTTTCGAAGTCCCCTTTGCACCATTTTGTGGTGTTTTCTTGCTTGATCATCAAAAGGTTGTAGCCTTGTTGCAACATTTCCTTGCTCACATTTAGCCTTTACCCATTGTTTAACCTCTTTTTGAACTTTTGTTGTGATTCTAAGGAACTCACACCTATGTACTTTGATGAATATGTTCATAAGTATGTTTTTGAAGTTTTATTGGAAGCAATCACTTATCTCCCTTACAACCATTTCAAACTAAAATGAATAATGTTATTGCACATTTCTCAACTATTCCTCGAATTACTTGGTCTTTCACAGTTAAGGAATCCACTGCTTTTCTAGCCCGCTTATCCTCCTTTTCCTTTTGCTTTACTTTTCTTATTTTCTTATATTGTTGCCTTGTCCATGACTTTTTTCATATGATATCTAAGGTACTTATTGAAAGTCACATGTGATTGTGAATAATCAACTAACAACTCTTTGCCCTTAATGTGCATTACATGCAAATGGAATAGTGACATCAAGTTGTGCAAGTTCATTGGCTTTCAAGTTAGATTCGAAAATGTTTAAAATTCTTATAATCATAGCTCAAAATTAGAACCATCTAGGTTGACTACAAGGTGAAAGCACTTTATGGTGACTCCCTTTACGTAGTCACATTATATTATTTTCTTGGGTGGATGTTTTTGAGACTATACCATGTCAACACTAAAAAGGAATTTCACAATTTTTTTACATACTATGGTAGAACATAACCCAAACGATATAATTTTTTAAAATTAATTATTTTTTATGTATATCTTGGTGAATTGGAATATATTTTGTGTAGAATATACTTGTAATTGTGTATTGAAACATGCAAATATATTTCAAAAACTATTGAAATGATTTTTAACATCTATAAAATTTGTAGTATCTATTTCATATGTGATGATTCCACATGTTTTGAACCATATTTGTGAACCATGTGAAGAATTTGATCATTTTCACGTCACAAATGGGGTTTTTTCAAGGTGTTGATCATTTTTTGTAAACTTTCCATTTTATGATTCGGTAATGGAGATCATGTGAAAATTTGTCTTCCATGGGTTCATATTTTATGCACACAAATGTTGTGCATTTAAAATACATATGATGCACATATAAGTATTTTAATTCATAAAATATTTCATCCTACTTATACATGCATCATACATGTGGTAACTTGAAATTTGGAGAAACAACCACTCTGAAATGGAAAGTGACAAACATTTGAGTTGGGCCTATGCATATCATCCATTTCAAACATACATTTGGATGATTAATGAAACCAAATACTTAATGTAATTTGAAATGAAAAACAAGCTTTGTTATAGGTATGCCATAAATATACCCATTGGTTCTTTGAATTTAAATGATTAAATTTTTTTTTCAAATAATTTTGAATATCATTAACATAATGAAAATAATAATCCTAAGGCTTTAACACCACAAATTAAACCCAAAATTAAATGCACCATGTTTTGATAAATATATATTATAATATAATGCCCAAAAATGCATGAAAGACGATCATTGGATTGTGTTTTCATCTTACATTGGTTTCTTTTGGCACATCTTGTTTCTACCTTGGGCCTTGAGGCATATCTACTCAATAACATTTCTAAGTTTTTGACCTATATATGAGGACTTTTAATTGGATGAAAACACATTACAAGTGAGTCACTTTTCATCATTTTTCACCAAAAAAAATGATGTATAACAAGTATGATATGTATACAATAAGTTAGAATTTTGAAGAGATTTTTTGAAAACCCTAATTAATCCAAGATGTGATGTCCACATGTACCAAAAAAACCCAAATGCAGAATTATTTTTTTTGTGACTATAATTTTTGGGGGGCATAATGTGCTTTCACCCAATTGTTACATGAATTATTATTATTATTTAAAATAGTTCAATGGTTATTGATTATGATCAACTTGATCATTTGATGTGTAATCATTTTCACGTCCCTTGTTGTTACTTGCTACACATGTAAATGTTTGTTTAAGGCTAAGTCTTGTTGTCCATTGCCTTAAGGTTAAAAGGCAATATACCTATAACCCTAAATCTAGACTTGATATTATGTTTGGTGAATGATTAGTTTTATAAGATGTTGTCCACCTATCTACTTAAATTGATCAAATGTTTGGTTCCATATAATTGTTTTTCACCATAACCCCATTTCTCCTTTTTTAAAGTTGTTTTAAAGGTTAAGTGAAACAAAATGTAACATCTAGAAGTTGGAAGGCATTTGATGTGTGAAATGATAAGGTGATAACATCTAGAAAATTTTGCTCTATTGTTTCTAGGGTAATATGTGGATCATATTTATTCAAAACTAATAAGTGATGAATTATAAAAAATTCCCATTGTAAAATTTTTCCACTTGGATGCAATCATGTTAATACATACCAAATCAATAGTAAACATTAATTAATATTTCATATTTTTAAATGATAATTTAAGTTGATGTTGAAACCTTTAGATTTATTTATATAATAATAATCATAATATATCATAAGAACATTTGAATCAATTTAGAATTTAATTTTAAAAATATAAACCTCATCATTTTAATTTCATATATATATATATATATAAAGATTATTTTAAAATATTTTTTCCAAAATAATAGAAGAATATTCCAAATTAAGCAATTGCTTGAGGGGAAGCCTCTAGTTCATTATATTGTGCTTTGACCCACTTGTAACATACCTTGCATTGTCATGAAGCATGAACATGAAGCATGTCATCTAAGCTCTTTCTTACATTGCCATGTAGATCCTAAATTTGCATAGTTTGATGTAGTTGTCTTGCATTCTTCCATTTTTGAAAATGTAAATTATAAGTAAAACCCCACTCATTGCATTAAATATGCATAGTTTACGTTTAACCATTTTCAAGACTTGGGCATAATGTTGTAAACTTGTCTACTAAGAATCATTATTCTTTCTCATTGTTTGATTGTTTGAACACTTCTTTCAAATGTTTAAATTCCACATATGATTTACATTGCACTTGTGTTGAGAGTACAATGCTTGCAAGTTGTTATGATACAAATCACAAGAAGTTGTGATCAAATGTTGTATTTTGCAAATTCCACATATTTTTACTTGTTGAATATTCAATTTTGAGTGTTTACATTTGAACCATTAGCTATTCCTTGATAGACTATTTTGAAAAGGTGTAAGCCTTGTTTATGTGAGTTCCATGTGATCATTATCTTCAACTAATGTAGCATTATTAATAGTCAACATTTCTACATAATTAAGCTGTTAAGGTTGATGTAATTGTTTTTGAATCTTATCTTCTATTAGCAGACATGTTGATTCCATTTTTCTAGATCTTGTTTTACCATTCAAATGATATCAATACAAGTTAAGGCATGTTCCATGATTCGTTTACCCTCTTAAAAGAACATGTCCTTTCAATAACCTCCTAGACTTCTCTAATGCCTAGTTTGCCCATTTGCATGTCTCGTTTGCACTTGTTGAATTCTATTAATAGTTGTTGCTTTGGGTCTTGTCTTTGATGGGGGTTAAGGGGGCATATTTTATTTATCCAATGTTGGTTGGTCCAACATACTATTCCATTGTTTGTGAGGCACATTCAAGTTTGTGATTGTTGCATTTTGTTTGGACCCAACCTCCAATAAGTGCAGGTGTATGCTTTGGTCCCACTAAATGTTTACCCTTATCTTTTCATGTACATAGTCCAAGAATAGAGAAATTGGGTCAATAAGTTAGCATATACAATGCATGTGATTAGATAGAGGTTTAGTGGGGGAGATGGGAGTTTACAAGTCTAAAAAATCTTCAAGCACAATATATGTCTATTGTTGATTTGCAAGTGATGGGTGTGAATCTCAATGTGGGATGGCCTTGATTTAGTGTCAAAATCTTCCACCTTGAAGCCTTGATATACAATTTAAAACAACATATTGTTGGACCTAGCAATAATATAAGTACTTTTTGAACCTTGTATCATAAACCTTGTATATGATTTTAGTCCAAGCTATCTCTTCTCTTGGTGTTTGCACTTTAATTAGATCTAGTTTTTGCACATCTATTTTAAATTTGATTTTTTTCTTGATTACATTGTGTACTTTTAAATCTAATTTTTGACTGTCGATTTAGTTCTAGAAGTTGAAAAAAATAAAAATAAAAAATAAAAAATAAAAAAAATATAGGTCTCTATCCACATCCATAGATGAACACGAAATCCACTTTCTGGTTAGATATTGAAAAAAAATCTAAACACAATATTTCAAGACAAGGCATTTGATCATAGGCACTTTTTTGAACGGTGTGTGAATGAGGATGTGTGTCCATTGACCGACTAGGATCTGAACTAGGATTGTGTTTGATGATGGGCGTGTTTACACTACAACTTCCGTTTTGAATTCTCTTTCCACATTTGGATGATGCAAACTAGGCCTAGTCATAATATCTTTACATTAAAGGACCCTTTTCTCAAATGTTTTCAGTCATGTCAGCTGCCACCTCAGCTGCCACTTCAGCAAAAAAATTTGGCCCCTTTCTCCTCATGCCATAGGAGGTTCTCAGGTTCGAATCTTTCCTTATCAGATAAGGTTGGCTCTTTGTAGACTCAAATGGGTAACCTACTAACCACCCAAGGGTTAGTAGACTTGAAGGACATCTTTAGGGTTTTTTTTTTAATTTTTAATTTTTAATTTTTTATGTGGGGGCTAAAAACTCAAATAAGCACCCAACATTGGAAGGATATGATCTTTTAGAGTTTCTGTTTTTCTTTTCTTTTTGGTAAAAAATCAAATGACCACCCAACACTCAAAATTTGTGAAAATCAAAACATGACTAGGTATTATAATATGAGCCCTCTTTCTTTTTTCTCATTTAGGAAGGGCTGGCATTTAAAGCCTTAAAAAAATAAAAATTGGTGAGATTTCGCCAAAAAGAGAAATTAAAAACTAAAAACATGAAAATGAAGTGATTTTGGAGGTTTTCAATCGCCAGAAGTTAGAGAAAAAATTAGTAAAAATCTCCAGATTTCTACATTTGGTTTTCAATGTGTAGCCAAAGATATAGAAGGATGATACAAAATTTGTATTGCATATTTGATTTATAGCCAGATTTGGATATGGTCTTAGGGATGATCGCCAACTTTTCTACAACTTAGTATGGATTATTGCTAATTTGGCTACAAACAAAAATTCATTAAAAAAAAAAAACATTGGGCCTCAGGACAGAAGGAAAGCAAAGTGGGTAAAATCACACAAAAAGACGCGGCTTGTGGGAGCTGATTGGGAACAATTGGGAGCAATTGAGAACAGTAGAGAATAATTGGGAACGAGTAGGGAGGGAGAATCGCGAACGAAAGAAGCCGACATGGCCATTGGCGTGTGTCGGCCGCGCTTACTGTACATAGCACCGCACACACGCCATGGCACCACTGCGTGCTCAACTACCCCCGCGCGTGTACGCTCCACAGCAGCCCGAGCTCACACACTCCTGTACCATCCCGTACTGCACCGTGCACGTCCCCTGTCCTTTCCCGTAAATCCTCACCACTTCTACCCTGCGCTCGACATGCGCTCGTCCGTCGCCGCTCCGCTGCAGTCCGCCGTCCGTCACTGCCGCATCGCTGCATTGCTCCCGTCCGTCGCCCCTTTCGCGTTGCATTGTTCCCGTCCGTCGCTCGCCCGCTGCTGCGCTGCATTCCTTCCTCGCGTCTCCATCGCTGCTGCGCAATGCCCGCCTGATTCCTCGTCTCCAAGTGCGCTCGAATTGCACTATAAAGAGTCGCCAGCCTCTCGACATTCCCTGCAATTTTATTTTCTTTCTCCACGACATTCAATCCGCTGTTGTCGTTCCAGAAGCTGTAACTCTTGATTCTTGATCAATCGATAGGCGGTCGGGATCACCATGGTGCAGCTCTTCAGTGTGCCGGCGTTCTTCATCCTTTTCCGGGAGACGCTGGAGGCTTCCATCATTCTTTCAGTTATGCTGGTTCTCCTGGGCAAGATCGTGGACGACCCTGTTGTGAGGCGGCGCATGCAACGGCATGTGTGGATGGGAGTCGTGACGGGAGTGGCGTTGTCGCTGGTGGCCGCGACGATCTTTATCTCCCTCTACTACACTGTCGCGAAGAACGCCTGGGAGAATTCGGAGCCTCTGTGGGAAGGGATTCTTGGTCTCATTGCTGTGATACTTATCACGGTGATGGCGTTTTCCATGGTCAGAGTGGATACATGGAGAGCCAAATGGGAGAAGAAGCTCACTAAAGTCACGCTCGAGACTTTGAACAAGCAGCAGGCCGGTGCATCAGAGGTGCAAAGCAAGAGAAGCAAGTATGCGCTCTTCCTTCTTCCCTTGAGCGTTGTGGTACGAGAGGGAGTAGAAGCGGTGATCTTTCTCGGCGGTGTAGGACTGGACGGCTCTGGCACAGCGGTTCCCATTCCTGCAGTTGTCGGTGCTCTTTGTGGCGTCCTCACCGGCTACTTGCTCTACAAAGGTGGCAGCCATGTCGGGTTCAAGTGGTTCTTGCTGGGATCCAGTGTGCTGCTCCTGCTCATTGCTGCAGGTCTTTTCTCTGGCTCCGTGCATGAGTTCGAAGAGTACACTGACAACGAACACTTCTTGTGGCAATTGCATTGCTGTCACCAGGAGAAAGACGGTATCTGGAAAATCCTGAATGCAATCTTCGGCTGGCGTGATGAAGCTACTGTGGGTACACTCGTCTCTTACATCTGCTACTGGGTATTCGTCGCCTTCACATTTGCGCTTCTGAGAATGAAGTGGAAGAGAGATGCGGAGCGCGAAGCAGCTCGACAAGAACCCAAGATCACAGACGACGACATCAAGAACGGCACTTCAAGTAGACTGGCGCCTGTATAGAACTTGCTCTTGAAGCCCATGTCGTTGAATGAAAAAACCTTGTCTCTGAAATATTTCTATTGCATGAATCTCTTGTGTCCGATCTTCTTCAAATTTGTTGTGTTGCAATTGCTCCTCCCTGCAATCTTTTGCCGCATGCATGCATGAAGTCTGGGTGATGATGACAACAAATTGTTTACACAAAACTTGCTAGCTTAGGTTGAGAGTGCACCTAAGAATCATCATGGTGGTTCCTTTCCTACACAACAATTTTGATTAACATGTTGGGCTCTTGCAAATTTGGAAAGATTATCTTGCGACAATGTTGTCAATTTACAACAACCAGCCTTTTGATAGAGTTATAGGATGAAACAATTGTTGTTTCATAGAATCATGAATGATGTGTGTGGTTTGCATTGATTTTTCACAATCCAAAAGTGATGTTGAAAATGTTGGCATCTGACGTTAATAGATGCCACCAACAAGTAGAAGCAATTAGCCAAAAGCACAACCATGAAATGTTTGAGGCACTTTGTAAAAGCAATTCATGAGCTTTTCGATGCGATTACTTGCCACAACCATCTAGGGTCAATTCAAAAATTATTAATGTAAATTGGGGTTTCCTAGGAACGTTTCTTTCATTACATTGCATGTGCATTATAGATGAAAAAAATGTCTTATATTGGCATTTTAATCTACTCATCAATGGAATATATTTGTGTTGATCAATTTTTGTTGAGACAATTCATGAATCACAAGGTTTGTAATGACAACATTTTGCAAAGGTTCAAAAGAGTGTTCAAAAGGGTGTTGGTGTGAAAGCACACTACAGTGAACCCTTTTGGAACATTTTTGGGTTTAGTATTATAATACATATAATATAATTGTTCCAGAAGCACGATATAGTTAACTTTGGGTATTAATTTTGATTCTTGGGCCTTACAATAATTACTTTTACAAAAATAATATTTTATAATAATATTTTAATAATAATAATAAATTTCATTATCTATAGTGAAAAACTCATAAATACATTTATAGGTACATTGGTATAATAGAACCATAGTCTCATTTTGATTACACTAATTTTAAGACTCCATTGATCATTAAAATAATAATTTTCAATGAAATTTAAAAAATGACCCATTTAGTTAAACTCATCATCTTTTATTGACCTTGGCACATGCACATCTAAGCCCCCTTGAAGCCCCTACTTTTGCCCCCATTTTGTTCCCAAATAAGAAAATAAAGGCAAAAATGGCACATTTGTTTTTAAACACATGTTGGTAGTTTCAACCATTGTAAGTTTAGGCAAGGGTGAATATTGAGTTTTTTTAAACCTTTTTCATTTATGAGGGTTAAATATGAAACCCATTTTTATCATATTACGGTTTAATCTTTTCTACAAAATATTCAATTTTAAGGTTTAGTTTGTTGTTTGGGTTTAAGCATTTTGAGCTCTTTGGTTTTTTGAACTTTTAATATTTTGTGCTTTTTAAGTTTGTGAATGTAGAGCTTGCAACAAATTTTAATTATTCATATTTGAATTTTATAGTTGGTGTTTGCAATGAATTCAATGACATTTGATAATGTGTTATTGGTATTTTTCTTTTTTGATCATGTTGAGGTTTTGAGAAATAATTGTCATAAGAGGTTGAGATTGGTTAAATTGAAGAATTTATTTTTAGAGTTCGAGGTACCATTCATCTTCCATGTAATGTTTATTTTAAAAATAAATTAAATGTAACTTAAATATATATCTAACATGTACATGTACAAAGATTGTGATGTTTTAATATATTAAATATACATTTATATTTTACATCATACAAAGATAAATTCAAAATAGTTAAACAAAAAATCATTTCAAAAACAACCTTAACGTGTACACATACACAAAGATTAAAAATCAAAGAAAAAAATCCAAAAAATGATGAAATTAATTTCAATTTTAAATACATATGAATATAAAAAAAGTTGTTAAAGTCCAAGTGTTGGAAAACAAAAATGAGTTTACCTTTTAAAAAGTTTTAATTAGTATCTTAAAAATTGATAATTATTTTTTGCTATGGTCAAATTTTATAGTAAAAGCTTGTTTTTACCTTGTTGTTGTACTTTTTAAATTTGGGGCGTAATTGCAATGATTACTATAGCCTAAGCTGTTAACCATAGCCATGAGGCTCCACATCCACACCCAGGGGCTTCAACAAGGGGCAAAGGGGGAGGTTGTTGTGTTGTAACCCCCCATTTCCCCCTTAAGCTATGCATGTGCTCAACCTATATGTGAATGTGATTACTTGTTAAAATTTCAATTTACCACACATTTATCACATCTTTTTTTGAAATGAAAAATTTCAAATTAGTCACATGGTATCAAAACATGTTTCATATTAAGTGAAATGACATGGTTCAATATACTTTCAACTTTCGTAATGATTACAAATCATTTAAATATTTTTTGAAGTATATTTGTGTCTATGAGTATAGAGGTACACTACATTTGCTTTCATAAATATATTACAATCTTCCATTTTATAAAATGAAATGGGATAGTTTCTTTCTAATCTCTTGCTTAGGTTATACTTTAACATAAGTTGCAAAAATATTGTGCAAATCTTTTGAAAGTTTGAAGTGGGATACACTTAAAAATGCACATCCTCGGAAAGAAATACAATGCAACATTCCAAAAGAGGTCACTTAGTGTGCTTTCACTCATTGAACATTGTTTTGGGGTTTTACAAGCAAGATTTCAAACTATTGCAAATCCAAATCACCAATGGAATAGGGAGGTGATAGCTAATGTGCTAATCGCATGTGTGAGCTTTCACAATATGATCATTGATAATGAAGTTGTTGTTGATAATAGGGAGTTAGCTTTTGAGGGCTAGAATCTTGTATAAATTAGTAAAGGCCTCACATTTGATGCATATATGAATGACAAAAATAAAATAAAAAATGATGATAGTAATTGTAGGTTAAAAAATGACATCATTGAACATTTTAAGACAAAGAAAGGCAACAACTTGATTTGATATAAATGTTTTTTGCCTTATACATGTTTCAATGTTCCAATGTTTATAATGTCATTTAAACTTGAAATGTCCATCACAACAACAATTTGTGAGGTATTTCTCGATTGTGTAGTCTCCATAGGTTCAAGTTCAAGAATAGTAAAGGTATTTGAAACATTTGAAGGACCAAATGCCAATGTGTTCTTTTCAAGCAACTATGAAATTTTTGTGATTCCACACTTCCTTGTAACATGAAATACTTATGTGCCTCCTTCAAAATGAATTGCTCATCAAATATGGTGAATAGTGCCATTATCAATTACTTTTCAAGGATGCAAAATTTTCTCAAAGTTGTTGCCATATTTGTAGTTATGCACACTAGAGCCTTTATGACATAGTCTTTGATCTTTCTCATCTTCTCAACCTCCTTTATGGGCCACTTCTATGTACTTGCTAAGTTTAGATTTTTAAACTTAGGAAGAATTTCAATTTCAATGGCATTTGATTATTCAAGGGATTTTCATTTCATAGAAGTGTTTTGTGCAAGTCTTTTTGCGTGTCACCCATTGTCTTCAAGGAGCAACCAATAGTCTATTGAAGGTCACAAGTGTTGCTTTGGAGGCATGCTTTTGTAAATCTCAAATGGTTTGTGCAAATTGTCTTTTGCAAATGTTTTAGCTTCATTCAGGACAATGATAGAGTTGTGATAACCTACAAATTTGAGGAGCTCATGTTTAATCACCCCCACTTTGTCTCCAAACTTCTAGTACTCAATTGTTTTGCGCATGTTAGTAGTTGATTTTTGTTATAGAGTAAAATTGCACTTTGTGTCAAAACGTTGCTGATTTCTATCCACTACCAATCACAAGGTCTTTGTGTCAAAATGTTGTTGATTTCTATCCACTACCAATCACAAGGTCTTGTGAAACGTGAAGGTAAGACTTATAGAATTGATAATTTTCTACAACCATGAAATTCTTGCTCTTTTTCAATTTTTCATTTGCTACAGTCTTCAGCGCAAGCATCAGGCCAAGCTCCAGAGCAAGTTTCCAGAGACCCTTTAAATAACCTTCCATTCTGGTTTACCTACTGAAGATTTGAAAATCAAAAGACCAGTTTTTTGGAAAGTTTCCAGAATCGAAGAAGCTCCACAAGAACCCACAATAATGTTTCTTTCAATGTTTTGATAACCATGGTTATATTCTAAAGAACCATCAGTTATCAGGTTCTATTTCTGTTAACTACCCAACACTGAACAAAATCTTTCGCCTGATATCTGACCAGAAGTCCCTCAGTGTGTTTTTAATGGCAAAATCTCACCAAAACCCCAAATTTAAAAAATAAAATGAAGTGATTTTGACAGTTTTCAATCACCAGAAGTGAGGGAAAATAATAAATTTTTTTTTGCCAGATTTCTATATTTGGCTTTAATTTTATAGCCAAAAATATAGAAGGATGATTAAAGTTTTGTAATTCATATATTTGGTTGTAGCCAGATTTGGCTAAACTTTGTAGGGATAATTGCCACTTTGGCTAAAATCAGAAATTCCTGAAAAAAAGCACTTCTCAGTTTCCAGGACATAAAAAAAGCCTCGCACTACTTCGATTATAATCTCCTGAGCAAATTTGCAGACATTGCGTACCTTGAAGAAGAATAGAGAATCCGAGCTTGCAGCAATCATCAGCATCATTCAGATGTACAAAGGTGTCTGCTTAAACCTCAAGTCCCTCTTGCTTGTACAGTGAGAAATTACACTTCATTTATGGGCCATGACAATACAGAACCCATTTGGTGGAAGAAGAAGAAGATGCTGGCTGAGACAACATGATGTAACAAAAAACAAAACAAAACAACTTTGTAAAAGATTGCAATCACACAAGGTTTCCTCAAATCCTCAACTTTGTGAATTTGGACAATTCACACCAATTTTGTTTAAGAAAAATTATTTTTCAATCGATTCCTCATTATTAAAATTCAAACCAAAGAGTATACTTCTAGTCATTTTTTCTCAAATTTTCCTTCACAAAATCATGCACATCCATCTACCTACCTGGTAGTTACTGAATGAATGCCTTACATACCTACCTACCTATCTACATAGCACTAAGTTTCTTGCACCCAAAAAGGACATGCAGCAATTCCTGGTGGCCATAATTGGCAACATCATTTTGTTGATAACACATCTGGTTCCACCATAGATAGATCGACCAGATTCCAAGCACTTTATTTCAAAATTATGGCCAGTGTAAAACACAATTGGTGACCATCATGAAGAAGGTTGCAAGCAGGATTTTCAGGAAACAGTTTTTGAGCATTCCGGGATTGTTATATGAAAGCTCTCTCTATTTGTTGTATATTCTGTACTTTTGTCGTTCCCTCTCATTCCATACTTGATCTCCTTCAATCTTATTCATCAAAGCAAAAGCTAGCTGGTTTCGTGGGTTACACACATATATGCATGTAGGATTTTCTTAGTAGTGCTAACATAACCTGAGTGAAGGTTTCATCCACACTAAAATTGGAATGAAATTTCATTGGAGGATTCTGATGTCTCATGCTTATGAATCCTCATGTGGGGACTAAAAAAAATCTTAGGCAAGTTTGGTTCCAAATTTGATCCAGTTCTACATACCTTCACATACCTCAAAACTGATTTTTTTCTGATTACTAGCATTATATCACCATGGACCATCTGACCACTCTATATCAATTACATGCCTAAAAAAACCCCAAAAATATTTATTCAAAAATATTATTCAAAAAATTGTCAACTTTATTATTCAAAACCTTTATATTTTTTTCTCAGACTAACATGATGTCAAACCAAACCAAAAGACTCACTCTTGACACATTGACACACTCCTAACATAAAAAATTGTCCACATAGCCCACTAATTGGCACTCATGTAACTGAAAAAATGAAACTTTTTTATAAATCTCCATGGCAAAGACAAGTTTTGTTTACACTAAGCATGCAAATTTTCTATCTCTCCATAGTACAAAGAAGAAAAAGAAATAGGAGAACAAAGAAGAACAAAATTACACAAGGAAACTTACAATGAAGTTATGAAAAAGGTTCATAAAATTAAAAAGAAAAAAAGAAACTCTAACTTTTTTTGTACATGTGGTGCACACATCTAAATGGAAAGAATAGAACTTCCTTGGACCTCCACAACCACTTTGCAAACTAAACCAAAACAAAAGTTTATCTCTAGTTTTCTGGCCATGTTGCCAACCCATGCAAGTGAAAAGAATAAAACTCTTTTTGAACATTCACAACCCCCCTTGCAAATTAAACTAAAACAAAAGTTTGTCTCTAGTGTTCTTTCCATGTGACTCACCCATCTAACTAACTACATGAAAAGAATAGAACTACTTTTGGACCTTTACAAACACCTTGCAAACTAAACCAAAACAGAAGTGTCTCATAACATAAAAAGCCACCCATGACCCAAAATAGAAGAAAAAAAACATACCCCAAGCTCCCCAGGGGTTTTTTGAATTAAGTGTAATGTCCGTGGAGGCAAGCATTTCATTTTTGGAGATGCTCATGGGCTTTTTTGGTGTGATACCATGGGATTGTTTTTTAATAAGAAACAGACAACGGTTTTTTATGCCATCTAAAGTCCGAGTTCTAGGGCTTTCTTTACCTTACACCACATTCAAAAGTTGGCTGCAAGGAAATTAAGTACCTGCAACAGTAGTTGTGGGTGTTTTGGGGTCATCAGTTTGAGAGGACTTCCCAAAGCCTGGCAATGCCACATATTGGAAGCATGCAAAGCAAAGTTGAAAGTGTGTCCTTTTTTTTTGCTTTGTTCATACTCTAAGAAGAGAAGGTAGTACTTAAGAGAAAAGGCCCCAATTGCATGCAAATAGAGACAAAAGGACGAATTTATTAGTGAGAGGTCAGGCTATTGATGTTTTTTTTTCTTTTTTTTTGGAGAGCTGGGTTTGGTAGTGTTGTTATCTGAAACCAACCATCAGCCTTTGGCCCTTGTGTACAGAAGAAGAAGAATGATGGCCAACATTTTACCGTTAGGGCAGACAGCCGCTTTTATTGCAGGGTGCACTATTTGGCCTTTAGAATCCCTCGGGCATAATCATCTTCAGAAGCAGGCATACCTCACTTCCTTGGATCATGAGTGTAGTTGAAATGTAGCCAAATCAGCTCATCCAAAACAAACAAATTAAATTAGACTCAATCGTCCATGGATAGCCAAGATGAATTCCAATATGTAATATGATGACCATGTAGTTTCTCGGTAGGTAGGACCAATTACGACAATTGTTGGAATCGGACTACTTTGTTATTATGAAGTCCTTGTTATGTGCACGGATGCAACTGGCATCACCTCACTCCTAGCTTCCCCTTTGGACCTGAAAAAACTCTAACCGTTGCTTACTTTCCATCTGTTTGCATGTAAAAAGTATCATAGAAAGCTTTTTGGGAGGAGGGACAACACACAATGAGTTTCTGAATTTCTTGACCTAAAATATCTTACCCTAAGGTCCATTTCGTCATTAAATAATCCTCAAAATAGTGAAATGAAATTTTGGGGAAATATGAAGTTAACATGTTGAAACTCATCATAATTATCATAGGCTATACTCTGAATAATTTCACCACTCATATCACAATATTATAGTAGATAATGGAAAAATATGTAATTTCAAAATTAAGAAACGAATTCAATTTTTGAAAAAAAAATTATTAAAAGATTCCCCCATCCAACCCCCCCTTTTGCAAAGGTCAATTTTGTGAAAGCCTGAAATTTCTTAATAGAGAAAAAAGCTGGGAAAAAAAGTCATCAGTTCAAAGCCATATTCCAAGAATTTCCAACTGCCCCTTTGAGAAAAATTAGGTCTTGGCTTGCCCTAATTTTTGCCAAGGACTTAGTCAAGGGGTCACCAACCTTCATTAGCGTGGACGAAGACACCCTCCCCCCACCCCTCCCCACCCACCCCC
>Ga0116227_10005095_pt1 | contig 28072 bp, 24 predicted proteins | sample S1TSphgellanicum_FD_89693 | JGI IMG/M metagenome (GOLD analysis project Ga0116227, IMG submission 89693) | Host-associated microbial communities from peat moss isolated from Minnesota, USA - S1T2_Fb - Sphagnum magellanicum MG | ecosystem: Host-associated > Plants > Peat moss > Unclassified...
ATAACATTCTTTACCCGCGAATGTTTACCAAATTACACTGGTTGATCTATAAAATTCTTTAAAATTCTTGCTTCTTTGGGCTTCCATAACATTCTCGCACCAAGAATGTCATAACTATGTTTTCATTACATGATGCATCAAGATCCAACCTTGCAATCCCTACTAAGACTATATATGTTTGTTTTTTTATTCTTCTAATTATGGACCGGTAATAGAGATGGTGCGTGTTACATGTGGTCCATGCTTCTTTGGACACTCATGAACAACATGACTCGGTTCTCCATAATGCAAACAAAGATTGTTTGTGGGTCAACGTTGCTTCATTTGTTTCGTGAGGGGCTTGAATCTTATTTTCTCAATCTGCATGGGGTTGTCCTTTGGCGAGGTTGTTGAAGGTTAGGTTGGTGTTGTAGGTGGAAAACTCCTTTGTGTTGTCAATGGTTCAAAATTCTTTTCTATTGTCGATGTGGGTTCATGGCACCTATTTTGTCAATGTTTGAAGAGCTTGTTGTCACATTGAACAACTTGTGCAATGGTTTGATTTAATGTTGAAGGGTCTAGCAAGGTGAATAGTAAGTCTTTCACATCACTTCATAACCCAAATTGGAATTAACTTATGAACATTGCTTCACTCCATGAAATATCACAAGCCAATTGTCTGAATTTCAATGCATATACTATAGCTAAACGTGATCCTTCACAAAGAGATCGTATCTTGATGTTAAATGTGCATTCTTTGTTCGAATCTCCAAAGGTGGCACTAAACTTTTCAAAAAACGTTTCAAAGTTGTTGAGTAAAGGTGATTGATGCTCCAACAAAGGTGCAAACTAAACAGGGGTCGTGCTTGACAACAAGGTGTCAATGAATCCAACTTGAGTTGAGCCAATCGGATACCGATGAAGATGAAGTCGAATGACCAAATGCATTTGGTTGACAAAATTTCAAAACTTTGAATGTGTGCCATCAAACTTGTTAGGTAGGTTGATCCATGGCTCTTTTGGTTAAGGTTATGTTTCCTAAACACATCCCAGAGAGGTTGGAATTTGATTAGTTTGCAAATGAATAACAAATTCACGAAATGTTTGATTTTCATGTTCAAAGTTCCTAAGGATAACAAGGATTTCTTCCATCAATGTGGACATGATTATGAACATCATGAAATATGACACCAACAAAAGGTGGGTAATCCACAACCTTAGTTAGTAAAAAGTGGGTAATCTACAATTTTTTTATAACTTTTCTTTTGAAGAAGAGGGGTAATCCATACTCAACTCCAAAAGGAATCTAACTCCTAAATTACTTATAGATGCAAAAATAGATGTAAACATGATGTAGTATGTTCAAACTATTATAAACACGAATATTCATAAGACCAAAGGCTAAAGGAAAGGCCTAAGTCTAACTTTTAAACAAGGAACACGACAAGATTATCAATTCAAAAATAAGAACATAAGAACTAAAAACAAAAACATGAGATGTGTAAAACAAACGTGAAAATGGATCTTTATTATGCTAACATATGTAAACATGAACATGAAAAAAACATGATAAGGCTATGGTGCAAAATTGTGCTTAAGACTGGTGTTGAACAAATTGAAGGAAATGAAGGGTCTTACTTTTATTTATATCCCTTTGGGGACCTAATTCAAAGAAGTTTCCAAGGAGGCTTCTATGTGTGCATTGAGTAAAGAAACTTCTTCAAAACCTTCATAATTAAAAGGACCAATCATGAGTTAATTAAAATTTAACTAAAAATTAAATGGGACTTAACTAGGAATCAAATGGGAGTTAATTAGGATTTAACTAATAATTAATTAGGACTTAACTAATAATGAATTAAAAGTTAACTTTGAATATACTAAAAGTTAACTGGGACTTAATTCGAAATTGATTAGGAATTAATTAGGAGTTAATTTGACATAATTAAAACTTAACTAACATTTAACTAAAATGAACTAAAAGTCAATTGAAAGTGAATTATGAATTGAGTTGAAGTGAATTAAAACTAAACTAAAAGTTACATTTACATGGATGAACATTCAAATGAAGGAACTCCATAGCATTAACATTCGTGACACCTACCTATTAATTATTACCTACCTACTTACCTATCTTCCCACCCACCCACATACTAATTACCCATTACACCTACCTAATCACCCACCCACCTATTAACTATTTACTATAACCTACCTAGCCACCCACCTACCTATGTACCTCATAACCTTGTACTGATGTGTCAAAATAAACATCCGAAAGAAAAAATTTAACAAAAGTTGAACACCTTTTGATGGTGTGGTCCATTCATTAAAGACCTAATTTACCATTGTGGAGGTCAAGGTTTCAATTCCTAATAGTTGTAATCTATGTGCATGCTTAGGGGGTTAAGGAAAGCAACGACTAAGTTAAATAGGCTATATTAAGTTAGCTTAAGTTAAGTGAAATAGGTAGGCTAGGCTAGGCTACCACCTAACTACTTGCATTTTTATGACCTACCTACCTACTTGCCTACAAAAAAATATTTTTGATAATAATTTTAAAAATAAATTATTTAAATAATTTGACTAGTCAAATGGTCCATTATTCACTAGTCAAAATCACCAATCAAATGGTCTTTACTTTGCTAGTCAAAAAAATTACCCAAGTCACATTAAACATGTAAAAATCGACTTGTCCAAAATGACATGTAGGAGGTCTTTTTGGCCCTTGTCCAAATCTAGGTTTTTTTACTAGAATTTTCAATTTGAAAAAGCAAGAATTTTAGTAGTGATTGTTTTTTCTTTAGCTTTACAAATTTGAAGAAATTTTGAATGGAATAAACTTGAACATTGGTCATGAACTTGGGTCCATTTTGAGGTTAATTTGAGGCTAGAAATGCAAAAGTTCATTTTGTAAAAGTTGATTGGTGAAAAAAAATGTGACAAATCAACAACACCACATTACACACAAGGGATAATGGACTTGGAAGAGGAATGTGCAAAGACTAAATGCAAGGAGTTTTTCACTCCCCCATGAACTCCTAAAAGAGAAGATGTCAATAGTGGCCTTATAGGTTGAAAGATGTTGGTTATGTTGAAGGGCCTTGTGTTGAACAATTGATGGAAAGTTTTGAAGTTAAATTCAACTAGTTGTTTGACAAATTGTAGCCAACAACAAAAAGGAATGATGGAATGAACTAGGGGTATACAACTATGGTAAAACATGTAAGGAATTGTGAAGAAGATGACCTTGCAATGACCTTCATGAATAATAATGAATTGGGTTTTGTGAGTATTAGTTCACTACCATTGTAACCTAGGGCCCAAGTTGTTGGTTCCTTCTTCAAATTTTCACCTTTTTTAAGTAAATAATAATTACATATAATAAGTTATAGCCATTTCAACTTCTCAAACTATTGAGGACATTGTCATTTTAATTATGTTAAAAAATTATGTTAGATCTGTCAATTAATTTCACTAGTGGAATTCAAAAGTAAAAATATATCCCTTTAACATTATTCACAATTATCTCTAAATTGAACCAATTCAAAATCATGATTAGAGTCATTGTCAAGTTTTGATGTTGGTCAAGATTTGTGCAAACCTCATGTTTATGATTAGGGTGGGTCAAAATACCTTTTAGTGGTCTTACTTTTGGAATTCATAGGCATAAGTATTTCAAAACAAGAATGAGCAAGTGTTACAATTGAATCAAGTTGATTTAAGGAAGTAGTTTAGCAATTTTTACTACTAATTAAGTGGGTTGATACATCACATATGTAGTGGATGTATTGAGAAATAACTAGCATTGTCTACCAAGCAGTCATGATAAAAAAATACATATTGGTTAAATTGGAACTTTAAGCAAATAATCCTTATAATTACAGGAAATGATGGGATGAATGGTATGAGTAAAGTATCTAGTTCAATGTTCCATGGAAAGTGGGTTGATTAGACCTTTTGACCAACAATAATGGCCATTGTTAAAAATTCAAATTCAATAGTCAAGACAAATATTGTCATATTCACATTGACATTTTGTGAACCTCTCTTGCAATTTTTCATAGTAGGAACAAAATTTAAATAGATTGCTAGAACACGTGGGTTAGGAAATAATCAATGATCCCATGCATCAATTATTTCAAGTACACGCCACTCTTTTGGCTAGCTCATTTTTGCACAACCATTAAGAAACATGAGACACTCACATTGAATAACACTTCTTTGAACTCTCCTTCTTGTATTAGCATGACTAGAGGTTTTAATGACATGGTACATTTCGAGCAACAAAATGTTTTTTTAATGCATATTTTGCAATATTTTGGAGGAATTGTTTTTTCATAATTTCATCTAGCATTTTGAAAAACACATCAAAATGGATTTTTGACACAAAGCCTCCAACACAATTCTTTTTACCTTTCAATTGATAGTGTTGAACCAATTTAGACATTTATGTATTCACACATATATGTTTATTTGAATGAAAAATCTCATCCAAATGTTTTTTGTGAAATCACATGAGTGGAACTTTTCATATAAAATTGAAATGGGACATTTATGTAATATATGATTGAATATTTCATCACATTTGGTAATTGTTTGAATGGTTTTTGAAGTATATTTGCACTTTGCAATATACTGTGACAATTATAATTTTCTCATGATGAATATATTATTTAAACATTTATTATCAATTTCAAAATGGGTTTTTTTTCTTTACAATCTTATTCTTTTGGTTTTGAACTACATTATTCCAAATACCACTTCTAAAAAACCCTTTTAATATTAACTTGGTAGAAGTTCAAAAACACGTAATTTCAAAGAATAGTATTTGTGACAACAATATTTGACCACTGTAATGTGCTTTTACCCAATGAAATCACATACTTTGTACTTGAAATCAAAGGAGGGCATGATGTTTTTGTTTTGAAAAATTGAGGTGGGGAACAAGGTGCACTAATGCATATTACAATTATGTAACTATATGAAGATCTAGATGCCCTATTTTCAATGGATTAATTGAATCTTAATTTTGACAATGAATTTAAAGAATACAATGAAAATATTGTGGTGGAAGACTTATTTCTCAATTTGATTATATACTAAACACAAGTTATTAGTACATTGGAAATAGTAGGTATTATATACTAAACGCATCAACAATACATAGGTTGGTGGAAAAAAGTTGAATAATGTTCTTAAATTGATCTAGCTAAAGAAATAACAAAATATGGTTACCTCTTACTAGGGGTAAACTATTTTATAATTCAGTTCTTTTAAAATCATCAAGATAAATGATTGAACCAAGTGGATGGAATTGACAATGATCAAGCTCAAAGAGTTCATCAAGATAACCATGATAAGAAGAAGGATGGATCTTCCAACTTCCATTGGGCATGAAGACTATTATCTTAACCTGGTCGAAAAATGAAAAACTTTCTACAACTTTGATTGGGTAGAAGAATTTTCATCCTACTATGATTGGAAGGTGTGGATCATCCTCGATTTTCATTGTTCCATAAAAGGAAAAGAGGCCATTGATTGGAGAAAGAGATTCTCACAAGTTTTCATTGGTCAAGGGTAGGAAGCTCCACCAGACAGGGTCTTATGTGTGACATTGTGACACTCTCATTGTCTTTTGGCTAAGTTTTCCCCCTTTCTTTTGTGATGAATAATTGAAGAGGCATCATTTAAAGGAAATATGAAATGAAAGGTGGTAGAAACATTAGTGTACGAAGAAAACAATGATAGGTGAAATGTTATAATCTTACTTTGTGTTCAACCATACTACATGGAATTTTGTCCATTCCAGTTGCCACATTTGCAACTTGTGTCCAAATCAACCATTTTTTTGACTATTGATGTGACAATCTCTATGGCACCATGGTTAAAAAAAAAAATTAAGTGGTTTGCAATTGCATATGCAAATATGACTTGTGACTAATGTTAATTTGGATGAAAGTGAAGATGAAAAATGGATTAATATCATCTATTTTTAATGGCATCTCAAAATAAATGAAAATGTAATTATTTTTGTGACTTGGGATGTGGTTCATAGGCCATTAGACACCATGTGGCATCTTATTCGATTTCAATTGTGACTATAAATCTTAATTATTACAAATGTACATGTAATTAAATGTAACAAAAATGAGTTAGCCAATGAAATTGTTGGATTTAATGGTTTATTTTTTTCTTTAACTTTCTTGAATCAACTAACCATTAATGTGTAATTGGGTTTGATAAGTTTGTGAAACTTTAGAGGACCCATGGCAATGGTAGAATATATGGACCATTATTTGGAATTTCCAATATTAAATTTTATCATGTTGATATATCATAGTCTGTTTTAATTAGTTAATTTTTTAAGTAGGTTATGCAATTAATTAATTTATAAGTTAAGCTAGATATTAGGTAGTATTAAGTAGGAAATATGTATGTGGGTTAAGTAATAAATAATAGGGGTAATTAATATGTGATAACGTTTTGGTATAAATTAGTTATTTTATTAAATAGATTGTGTAATTAATTTAACTATTAGGCTAGGTAGTAGATAGTAAATATCTAATAGGTCATATGTATGTGGGTTAAATAGTAGGTATTTTGTCATGTTGATATGTGATTATTTTAAATTAATTACTTTATGGAATAGGCTAACTAGGTAGTAGGGTTAATTTATGATCCATTTATAAAGATTATATGTGATTAAGTTATATATTGTATATTTAAATAAATTTTGGGGTATAATTATGATATATAGTAATATAAATATATGTAAATTATATCGTTTTAAAAATCAAATAAAGGTTTAAGGCATGAAAAACATATAAGTTTTTTACATAATTTTTTTATCACAATTTGAAGTACAAATTAATATATTATAAGTGTAAAAATAATGAAATTTATAATCCCATAAAAAATAATATTGTTAATATAAGATCTTTTATTATAATTATATTATAATTTATTTATATCCAATTATAAATATTATATGTGAATAAATTATATATCACACATCTAAATTAAATTCTATTGTTACAAGTATGATGTTAAAAAAAAACTATAAATATATAATTTTATTTGTTATCATATTATCCACAAATTTTTTTTCCATTTATAAATCATGTGCGTGAATTTGTTTTCCAAGGAATGGTCATTAAATTACGTTCAATAATGAATTTCAAATATTTTTCTTTTGATTTAGTTTACATTTTTGGAAGAAAAAAAAGTTGCGTACATTATTAAAAAACTTTAAGATTAAACTTTAAATCTTGTCATCTGGACAAAATATTAATAAGATATCACATATCAAAAATGATGTTTTATGTAATGTTTTAAATCAAATCAGTTAAATAAAATTCACATTATTATATTATCACAAAAAACAGGGTGGTGTGTTGTGGTGGTAAAGGAGTAAATCTCCATCCTTGGGGTTCAAGGATCAATTCTCACAAATAACATGGGTTGTGGTCAATAATGGTGAATTCACTGAATATCCCTTACTTACATAGCCTACTAGGTAGATTATGTGACCTACCTAACAACCTAAATTAGGCTTTTTAACCTAGCTTAGGTAATGACATGTGTCAATAATTTATAAGTCGAAATGAATAAAATTATCAATGAGACTATATATATACTCACACAAATAAGAAAAGAGATGTGCTTTCAAAAGTTGTGGTGATTTAGTGATTAAGTTTTGGACCAATGAGACTAATGATGCACCCCAAACTCTTTGAGAGACCCAAATGTGAATCCTATGATGAAACAATGAAAAAAAAGAAAAAAGTCATGGCACATTTTTTAGCTTGCAACATTTCTAAGGTAAGAGGGCATGCTAGAGCTCCAAGATGGGACTAGGATGAACTCACAAGCAAAAGTTCAATATGAAATCAACCTACACAACTAAACAAAGAAGGTGGTTAATGCAAATTGAATGCAAGTGGTGTGGTAGATGTAAAAGGGACAATTTCAAACTCAAACTTTACATAGTTCCCAACCTTTAAGAGGAGGCACCACTCCCCTCCCTATAGTATATTATGTGACTCTCCATGGGGGCTACATTCAAATGGCACTTTTCCTTGGATTCCCAAGTGGGAGTCCCAAAACTAGGACTTTCATTGTTTTGAAACTTTGACCATTTATATCTTCCTCAAATCAATCATTTTTGGAACATGCAAAGGCAATATTTTAGGACTTAAAAAGATCTTTCCAATGGTGTATGGCATGCCCCAATTGGAGTTCATTTGACCCTTTGATTTAAAGGGATTTATGGTCAAAAATCAAATTTCCAATTTGATTCCCAACCCTTCTTTTGATCATAATTCATGCATTTTAAGTCTATACAAACAACAAGGGAACTTTAGGTAGCTACACTTTAAGACCTTTCCAATGGTATCTTGGAGGCCCAAATTGGTGTTTGTTTGCCCTTTCAACTAAAGCTCTAAATATTTAGAACTCCCACACAAGTGTAAGTTCCAAACTGGGAATGCACTTTGGGAGTAATTGGGTTCACTCTCTTGAACTCTCTCCCATTTTTGAAAGTGTGTTTCCCTCCCAAACATACTCTTTTTATCTCATGTGCTCTTGCATTCCACACTTAATCACAAACCTAATGTTAGGGTTGCAACAACCAAGGTCAATTCCAACAAAAAAGATGTGATCAATAATTGCCTCGATAAGAAGAGATGGGAAGAACATGCTACTCATTTTTTTAAGAACCACATGTACATTCTTCCAATTATTTCATTTGATTTTATGCATGTACAATTATCTTGGTGTTGTTGTAATGTTTTTCTATTGTTCATTTGTCTCTAGTCCTTGTTGAAGTCTTGTTGTTTAATTTTTAAAAAAATATGTCCAAAAAAATCAGGGTTGCAAATACTATCATTGAAGTTCTTGAAATGTAAATCCACCATGATTCTAGTTGTTGTTGATCAATTTGATACTTGATTTTAAAAAATCAATGACTACATTTTTTCCCTTCTCCATATGATTCAACAATGTAAAATGAGAGGTTGTAATAAATAATTAAATTTCTTGGAATAAGCCACCTTAATTGGGGGTTTTTGTCAGTCATTTGTCTTGGATGTATACAATTGGTCAATTAATGTTAATGTCATTCTTGATCCATTAGTACATTCTTGGAGTCTATTTCAATTGATATGTGTTTAATTACGAATTTTGATTCACCATGTGATCTAAGCTTTGTTCATAGTACTCAAAATGTTATATAAGTACTTGGATTCAATGAGAAATTGCAACTTGATTACATCTAAAGCTTATTGTTTTATTTTTTAAAGCTAGCTTGGGATCATTTAATCCTTCATTTAAGAGTGTGGAATTTCATGATCTTTAGGTCATCAATATGTTGTGATAAGTTATAACTTGGTATAAACTTGAAACACAATATTAGTCTGATATTAGTTTTTGAAATTCATTAACTATAGTTTTTTTCCTTTCCATGTGATTTAATCTTGTAAAATTAGGGGTGCAAGTCAATATCAATGGTTTTGAAATTTAAACCATGGCTACTTTGATTATGTTTTCTATTGATCTTTGTATAATATTGAAAACCTTGGTTTTGGTTTTTGTTTTTGTTGATATTTGTTTAATTAATACTAGTTGTTTCATTTTTTTTTGTTCAGCAATTTCATGTAAGTTTTTCGAAATTAATTTATTGTAATTTTTTCCTTCTCCATGTGATTCAATATTGTAAATTTAGGGTTGCAGGTCAGTCAATAATCTTAAATCTAAACCATTTCGATTATGGTTTCTATTTGATTAGTCTAATTTTGGTTTTTGTTGATTTCTCTCCAATAGAGATTGTTTAATTCCAATTTACATTGATCTCTATCCAATATTGATTATCTAATTTTAAAGTTTGTTGATATTGGTTTAATAATGATTGTTTGATTTTGTAACTTTTGTTAATTAGTCCAATCTATAAGTTTTTGAAATTCATTGTTTATAATTTTTTTCCTCTCTATGTGAATCAACATTGTAAAATGATGGTTATAGGTTAATATCAATGGTCTTCTAGTCTAAACCACCTTAATTATAATTTTTGTTAATCAATTTGATATTAGGCTATTTTAATCTAGTTTGTGTTGATAAGTTAAACACCCATTTTTCGTCATCGACCATGTGCCTTGATTGCACCATTTGTCTAAAAATAGATTGGGATCATTTGATCATTTGTTGATGAAATGGGAAGTGTTGGACTTGGTGATCTACTACAATAGACTTAAAATGTCAATTTCATAATTTTCAAGTTTGTTTCTAGATTCTATTGACCTTTGTCCACTATTGATTATACATCTAATTTTGGTTTTTATTGATCTATCTTCAATAGTAATTGTTTAATCTCTAGTTTGTGTTGATGTATGTTTAATGTGGATTGTCTAATTTGGTTTTTGTTAAGTAGTTTGATATTGATCTATGTGATTTTGGTTTTTGTTGATCAGTTGGATATTGATCAATGAATGATAGATTGCACCTTGAATATTGCATTATTTGTTTGAGACTAGCTTGGGATCATTTGATCCATTGTTGATGAAGTGGGAATGTTGGACTCAATGATATATTACAACAAAATTGGTGTCAATTTCATGATTTTCAAGTCGAGTTCTAGTTTCTATTGACCTCTGTCCATTAATATGGATTTTCTATTAGGCTTGCAAGTCAATCTCAAAATTATTGAAGTTTAAACCACATGTTGATTTCGGTTTATGTTAATCACTTTGATGTTAATCTACTTGATTATGGTTTCAATTGATAAGTTTGATACTAATTTTTCAGGGATAGACTAGTGATAAACCATTCTTTTAAATTGCATCATTTGTCTAAGACTAACTTCCGATCATCTGATCTTTTGTTAATGAAGTGGGAACTTTTGGACTTAGTGACCTACTGTAACAAACTTGGGTGTCCAATTTTATGATTTTCAAGTCCAGTTAAAACTTGTATTATTTGAGTTGTAATTCATTTGTCATAGATTTGCTATGGTTGGTCAAATATATCATATGTGTAAATCCACTGTAAAAGTCAAAAATTTCATGGTCATTAGGTTCTTGTAAAGATGTTTATGAATCTAATGATGTCCTTTGATGTCCTAGCTTATTTTGGAAATGTCCTTACTAACTTTCATAAATTATTTGGAATCATTTAAGTCCTCTTATTCCTAAATCCCTTTACCTTAATCCTAAAGCTACTAGGTAGTATAGGCATGAAATATTTTGATAATCCTTTGATTCCTTAAAGCATTTTGCTATTATGAATCTTACCAGGAATTGAATCTTCAAGTACTTACTAAAGCCTTTAAGTCCTACAAGTCTTTAAAGTGCAACACATATCAAGGAATTAGGAACTCAACATGTTACCAATTATCTTTAAAGTCGTATATGAATTTGTTTCTTGCATTTCATTGGTGCCTTTAATTATTTGCAATCTTGAATGAAATTGTAAGTAATTGATTGTACATTGACAAAATTTCAGTGGTTATTTTTTCAAATACATTTTTTTACCAAGTTCAAAAATAAATATCCAACTATTGGGATTGGATTCATATCCTTCTAGACACTAAAACCTTGGTTTGTTTATAGGCTAAAGGAATTCAATTGTTGTCATCGATACCATATAGAATTGAAGGAGCTCAAATATGGCTTTAATAACATGAGGTTGCTTGGGCCACACAAAAATTGTATTTGCTAATGCAATGAAGTATGTAATCAATTGTATGCACATGACCCACACTGATCATTAAAATGTTTTAACAATGAATCCATATTCAAAATGTGTCATTAATTTTTGGCAAAAGATTGTTTATCCAAAGCCTAAATTTCAAAAGTGGCATTCTTTGGATTACATCAAGGGGAAATGTCAAAACTGCGGTTTAAAATTGTTGGGAATTTGTCCAATGGAAAAGGATCTGAAAAATGAACTAATATTGACTTGGAAGTGCTTCCAAGAAGTGCATGCATGTTGGAATTACCAAAGTTCGAGAACCTAAAACAATGATTCGTTTAGAACATATACATAGTCGTTGTTTTGAGTATTTGGATTTCATGAACCTTAAACTACAACAGTTTGTATTCCACAATTTTGTTGTTAATTGGCAAGATTGTTAGTATAAGTTGTGCATGGCCAATCAATCTTCAGATATTATGGTCTCTTGTGTTGATTTTGCATAGAATTATTCATTCATGGAATGGAATGAGATTCAAACACAAAATTGGTACAACTTTTAAATTACAATTTTGGTACATTTGACTTGGAGGATCAACCTTGATTTCAATGTTGGAGATGATGAAAAGACAAAAGTGATCACCGAATATCACATTTACATTTCAAACGATTGGAATCATGATAATTTATTTGTTCAACATTACTTCAAACAACAATGGAGTTAGTTACAAGCATAGAGTCTGGAACTCCCTATTGAACACATAGTTTGGAATGATGGATGTTCATTTCAGTTCAAATGTGCAAGAATTTGGTTTCATGTATCAAGATACCGAGCATTAATTAAAAGTCTTGATCTTCTCCATGAATGTGTTATGGGCTAGAATTATTTTGGAATAAGTCATAGCAAGGGGCAGTGGGATGGGTGACATGCCCCCAAACTCCTCAAAAGACCCAAAGGTGGGTCCCAAAATGAAACAACAAAAGAAGAAAAGAATTGGGGCACATTCTCTAACTCGTAGCACTTTAGGGGTAGGAGGGCGTGTTGGAGCTCTGGGATGGGACTAGGACAAACTCACAAGCAAGAGTTCAAGATGAGGTCAACTTGCACAACCAAGAAAAGAGGGCGGTTAATGCAAATTGAATCGAAATGGTGTAGTGGACTTAGTAAGGACAAGTTCAAGCATAAGCTTTACACAACCTGCAACCTTTGGGAGGAGGCACCACTCCCCTCCCTATAATATGTTTTGTGCCTCTCCATGAGGACTACATCCAAATGTTATTTTTCCTCGAGACTTCCAAATGGGAGTCCCAAAACTAGGTCTTTTATTATCCCAAAATTTTGGATGTTCATATCTTTTTCAAATCAAGTCTTTTTTGAAAATACAAAAGCAATATCTTATAGTTTTCAAAAAGATCTTTCCAACTGTGTATAACACGCCCCAATTGGACCTCATTTGACCCCTTCTTTCAAGGGATTTGTGGTTGGGAGTCAAATTCCCAATTTGACTCTAGCCCTTCTTTTGATCATAACTAATGCAAATCAGGTCTAAATGAACAATGCAAGGGCACTTTAAACATCTAAGCTTCAAAAAAAATTTAATGGTGTCCTAGAGGCCCAATTTGGTGTTTGTTTGCCTTTCCAACCAAGGCTATGAACATTTGCAACTCCCATACGAATGCAATTCCCAAAATGAAAGTGCACTTGGGAGTCACTGGGCTTCATCCCTTGCACTCTCCCCCATTTGCGAGAGTGTGTTTCACACCTAAACACATTCTCAACTTCATGGCCCCTTGCACTTCACATTTAGTCATGAACCCAATGTTAAGGTTATGACAATGGGGTAATAACACATGTAAAAAATGTTCTTCAAAGCAAGAAAATGAAAATCATTGGTGCCACAAAATTACAAAATGTTGTAGATGTATGTAATTTTTTGCAAACAAGTATGGACATGGCACATTTTACTTACATTGGAACTCAGTGACAAGTAGAACAATATTTTCATGAAATTGAGTTGGGAGATATTGACCACACTCACGGTTATGAAGCACATAAATTTGATGGCAGTAGATCAAAATATGTAATCAAATTTGTTTTCCATTTGAAAAAGACATTATTACATGTACGCAAGTTGTCCTATTTTTGTAAATTTTACATGGATGGTGGAGATGGACCTTGTGACAAATGTACCCATGTACAACCTTGGAACCTAGTGGCATTAGGACTTTATCCACTAATTGATATTAGGTGTAATCCAGAAACTAAAATATTTGGGAAGACTTTCATGATGGAAAGTCTTTAGCAACTTGTTTGGAGATTGTTTTGTTGTTGTGGCCAATGATGACACAAAAGATGGTGTTGGATTTGGATTCTAATGGGCACAAAAAGGTTACATATGGTAGTAGAAAAGAAACGTGTAAACTATGGGATTAGACATTTATCTATGGTAGTCAAGTTGTCATTGGCAAATATTTCAAACAACAAGGTAGGAATCCCTTTCCATATTTCCAACGTGACAAAGGTGAAGCTTGCCACTATTCCCATTTGATTAGGGTAATGAAGTTCCAAATGGTACAAAGTTCCCATAGGTAGAAAAAGTGCAAACCTAAATCTATCAGCCTTCCAAGATTGCTTTATTTAAAATTCAATCTATAATCCAAAATGTTGAAGATGAATAATTTTAACATATCATTTGTGTTTAATTAGGATACGCAACATGTTTTCTGGTTTACCAACTTTTATGAATTTGCAACTAAATTTTAATGTTGTAATCTATATGTCGCAACCCTACTTTGAGAGAGTGTGAGGATGAAACTCACACTTTCGAAATGGGGACTTGGGAGTCCTTCGGAACTCTCGAAACTTTAGAGTTCGATTTTAGGGGTCAAAACACCTCGCATTGGGGTGTTCTTTATATCTTTGGAAATCTATCAAAGTGTAGATGTCGAAAATGGGCTTGCATGGGCCATTTGGACAATTGCAGCACACATTATGGAATAAAGAAGGGCTGGGAGTCAAACTGGCAATTTGACTCCCAACCATTAAAAGTCAAGAATCGACCCGACCTCGGTGTGTGCAGGTGGAGTGCAACACACCATTGGAAAGTTCTAGAGGAGAGCTACAAGTTTGCTTCAAACCTCATCCCAATTAGAGGTTTGAGCAAAGAGTTATGACCTCGCAAAGTCTCGAGAGTCCAAATCGGGACAATTTCGGGACTCCTCCTTGGGAGTCCTGGGACAAAAAGCCATTTGGGTGTGGGTGCCGCGGAGAAGTGTAGAAAATACTATATGTGGGAAGGTGGTGGCTTCCCTCGAGTTCGCGTCATGGTGAGTCTTGTGAGTCCAGAGTTCCCTATGGCTTGTCCTAACATTAAATGTGCTCCAGAAAGTGAACTAACCAACTTGTTGGTTGGTTTGATGTAGGTTCAAGTAAGTAAATAAAGCTTGTCACTCTTCCTAGTCCCATCCCGAAGCTTTAGCACGCCCCTCTACCCTTTCTAGTGTTGAAAGCTAGGAACGTGCTTCGAGTTCCTCACAATTTCGTTGTTTGAATAACTTAATCCCATCTTGGGTCTAATTAGGAACTTGGGAGCGCATCATATATATATATATATATATATATATATAGTACATCATGTGGATCATTTGATTATGGGTTTGAAGGCTGGATGGCGGTTCTCAAGGGTTTCAAGGTTGGAAGTTGGTTTTCATGGTATGTTTAGTACCCATCATTCTTCACATTTGGGGTTTCAAGTTTCATGAATATGATTGAAAAAGTTAAATGTTGTCTTATCAAATGTTTATAATATGTGATGAGAAGGGGGTAAAGGATGTTTCTTTTGTGTAATTTGTTGATCAAGTGCTAAAACTAACCATAAGATGTTTTGCACATTAATCAAGTGTTGAAAATCACCAACAAATTTCGTACACATCTTGTTTGCCTACAAAAAGGAAATTGGCAAGTAGAAGTTATACAATAAGTTTAGTTATTAGTGGAAATTCAATGAAAAAAATGTCATGTTCTTTGAAAATAGGGTTAAGGTTGGGTTAAGGTTGCAACTTACTAAAGGATTATGCACTTGACTCAAGGACATTATGTGTACCCTTTTAGATGTTAAACAAGGTTGAATAAAAAAATGTACTTATGTAATTTTTGTTGTCTAGAACCAAAATGGAGCAGCTTGTATAAGATTACAAATGCACTTGACTAAGGGAAACCTACTCAACTGTCCAGGTAATTCATTGTTGAAATTAGATTTACCCAAACAATGTACACGTATGACATTGATACTTAATGGTGAGTACATCCCTCAACTTCTTCAATGTTTATTTAAAAGTGGGTACCTAAAGATCCTAATTTGTTGGATGCAGAACACCAAGATTGTTAGTGCAATTGCCTTTACTTAGGCCAAAGGTTCAATCCCTCTCTTGGTGCTAGACCAAAATATGCATAGGTTACATTATTATTAGTTATGATCAACAAATGAACAAGTGTATAACAACAAACTTCCATTTTTAATTAGAAGTAAATTGAAATTTGAGGACATCTAATTTAGGTTTTGAAACTTGCAAGTAATTATATACAAGATGGTGTGATGGGTCTTTAGTGCAAAAAACTCAAAGAGCCCATTTTGAACTTCAAATTCCAAAATTGAATGTCATACATCATTAGAGGCAATTGTAATAAACAATTCAAAATTGGCTATCACAAAGTCTAAAACCCATGTATGTATAAACTCAACTTTCTTACTTATTGGTCTTTCTTGATTTCATGGGCTTAAGGGGGCCCACTGGTTTACCCCCTTTTTTTTGTTTTTATAAAGGAATTCTAGTAGTTGGATGGCAAGCATTCCTTTAGCTTTCATCCTTTTTTCTAAACTCCATTCAATCTAATTAATGGAAGAATAATTCAGGTTATCAAGCTCCTTGAAAACACCTCCAGTACAAAGTAACACCTTTGAGGAGTTCAACTTTTGAATATGATTATTCAACATATGAAATTGAGTTTTCCCAACCATCTTGTTTCCAAATATTATCTTCTTCAACATCATAACTATGAGATGAATCTATGTACTTTATATTATTTGCATCCCTTGGTAACACCAATGTGGTGAAAAATGAACCAATGCAAGCCTAGTATTTTAATCTTTAGGAAAAATGAGTAAACTTTGAAGTAAAAGTTAGTTTCCTTTTTCCTATATATCTCCATGTTTGAACTAGAAGACTTCTCAATCTTTACATCAATTTTTTTTTTTTTTTTGTGATCAATCTTTTCCAGCATTAACGTTATTTTGTTGTCAAAAGTAGTAGCTAAATTCAAGCCTTTAAATTGCCAACCTTTTGTTATGATCTTTTGTTGCCAGATGACAATGTTGTTTAGAGTGTTGGAAAAGGCTTGTGATTTTGCATTTTGATTAGGTAGTAGACAAACCAACCTTGGACACCAACTTCACATATTGGGCACTTCTTAAATGGCTTGGATAAAATGTAGTTGTAGTAGAAATTGGAGTGCTGGCAATTTTGAAACATTGAAGGTCAAAAATGCATTTAGGTTTTTTGTATTGTTTTGTAAGGAAATAGATTCAATTATAAATCCAAAACATAGTTATAAAGTGGATTTGCAATGTTGTAATTTATAGAGGTGACATTATGTACCTATAACACAATTTCAACTTTGTTGATATTACAAATGATGTAAACATCTACATCCATTGTGTCCATATTGCATGTGTAAAATTCTGTGAGTGAAAAAGCCTTTCCTTTATTTTTTTCTAGTTGCATACACTATAATGTAAAGGCACCAATGGGTCATGTGGCTTGTGATTCAGTTAGATCATCACCATAGTAACTTGATCCATCAGCCACTATACTGTTCACAATGTTTAACAAATTATTAGGAACAACTTTAGGTGTTAAGCTTACACCCATCCCATCTTCTAGCTTGTAACCTCCTATGCACACAAACCATGATCAAAAATAAAGAAACATTAAGAAGTTGAATAAAAATTACCTCTAGAAAAAATGTCCAAGTATATGCATGATTGTATAAAAGACTCACTCTTTTCTTGCTTTTGAAAACCCAAGAAAGAGACATCACGAAAAACCAAGGAAATTTAGTACCTTATGACAATTGGTCCTAAAGTACATGCATGATTTTTCATGAATACAAAAATTCAAGATTCAAATAAATGGACATGGTAAGGAGTATGTGAAAGAGAAAGGACTTTGGAAAAGTTTAGATTGGACATGAAGGAATCACCTTTGGACTCCATAGACTTCTAAAGGATGTGTAAGACATTATGGCATTTTTAGACTAGATTCTAATGGACATGTTATGGACTAAGTGGAACTAGTCCTATAGCCCATAATCAAATTGGACTTCCATTGAACTTAAAGGGCAACCAACAAATAAACCAAGGACTCACTAGACTTACAAGGCATTAGTCCTACAATCCACAATCAATTTGAACTTTCATTGTATTCCAAGGGCAACCAACAAAAAATCTAAGGACTCGCTAGGCATTGTTATTACAAATTGAACTTTTGATGGACTTGTATTAGACTTGTATAGCTGCAACACCTCAAAATTAAGACTTTTAATGGACATTAGACTCTAGACATGCAAAGGGTTTGGATAGTCACACCACATTGAAAAATCTAGACTTTCAATGGAAATTAATTAGATTTTTGAATTTGCAATAACAGACTTGTATAAATAATCACCACATCATTGATCAAATCTAGACAAGTTTAATGGACATCAAATTGATGGACTTGCACAAGACTTGTATAGCCAAGCACCACATTGAAATTTGATTTTTCCATGGAGATCAAATTTTTGAACTTGCATCGGACTCAAGTATAATTGCACCACATTAGAATCTAGACTTTCAATTTGTTAGTGATATAATTCTATAGGTGTTAATTTTTGATTTTCCATGAATACAGTAACTACTTCTATATCACTACTAGGTCCTTGTCCTACTCCATTACAATGGGTACCATGTAAACATACTAACTAGGACAACACTCAATCCTTTCTAAGCCTATAAATATTCAATTAAATCCACATACAATGCTAGAACACCAAGAATGGAAGAAAAAACATCTTTTATATTTCCTTAATACCATGAAGCTTACAATGTTTGTTTCCTTTCCTCTCATAAAAGATTAACATAAACATATAAACAATCAACATTTGAACCCCCGCAAGTCAATCGAAATGTATTTTATACTCTCCACAAAATGGTTATAACTATTTAATTGTTTAGCAAATCGACTTACCACAAATTGATTAAAACGATTTCCTGTCACACCAATTTGCCTATACTATCATACTAATTTGCCTACTCTGTCACATTTTTTTGCTTATTATGTCATCTCGACTTATCCATGTCCATTGACTTGCCTACATGATTGTTGTTTTATTTCCAATTCTTAACATTATTCCCTTCTTATTTGTTGTAATGTCCCCACAAAGTAGCTAAGTTTAAAAAATCTGATTAGGATGTCCATTACTCTTAGCATAAAGTACCATCTAAGCAGGATTAAGATAGTTCTCTATTTCATTGTCAAAAGATTTTGCTCCATCCTTGGTTGTTGTAATTTGTTCACCCCTCACGTGTTGGTTGATTTGATTAGGTTTTATCAGGTGAGGAAAGCACTATTGGTAGCGTGCAATCTTGCCAATGTGTGGTCGCTTTGTCAATTTATCCACCAAGTGTCGAGTGCACAGTATGGCCGCTTGTAGGTACAATGCATCTTAGCCCAAGTGTGCATCTATTGTTTAAAACTTAGTAAATTTGCAGCATACCCTCCATGTGATTGCTTCCATAGCACAATCTCCCAAGTCGGTGAAGCAAACAAACTCTTGGAAATAATCCATTAATTGCTTCTAGTGCTCAAGTTTGGCATGAGCTTGATTTACCACATGATCTAGAATAGTTTCCATTCGCATCATAACAAAAGTTAGTTTGTTGGAAACAACAATCTGGTGTCGGTGATAATGTTCCTAATAGGCATACTCTAACCTATAGTAATACCTCAAGGCATAAAGCCCTAGGTAGCCCACCTCGAATTCTAACACTCCATATCCTTTTAGTTGATGGTATTGAATGTAACAACATACTATGTTGTAAGCTAGGAATTCTCTCCATTCCAAATCCTTTACAACCCACATTGCTAAGAACTACTTCTCAATGATGTGACCTCCTAGTATTGGTAGTGCTACCCCTACCCTCAAACAAATCTAAAAAAATGCATCAAGTAGTATGTTTCTGGATTTGGGAACAACTACAAAACATACTTTAACTCTAGCATCGTATGCACCATATCATTTTTTGAATATGGCTTGACACTTGCCTTTTCTGCTAGAGTTGGATGCTTGACCCTAGGAGAAACAACTCCATAGATTCATCTTCTTCATCTTGGTCTCTACCCACTCTCCATCCATGCTAGTAGTTTGATCCTTGTTTTCCACCTTCTACTCTTTTGTTTTGCCTTTGTTTGTAGGATCTACTACCTCCTATTTCCTTATCAACTTTCCAATAGGCGTTGTTTCATCCTCATCCTCTTCTGACAAAAAGATTTGTTTTGCCTTTTCCTGAGTTGCTTCCTCGTTAACAACCTCCTCTATGTCTTCTTCCTCTTTGTCTTTTTAGTCCAACTGCCAAATATGCTCATATGTAGCATCAAGGGCATTGGTGTACTTCCTTATTTGCTCAAAATGCCATCCCCTGAACTCTACTCTATCCTCTTCCAATAGCTCACCCATTTCCATTAGAAGTTGCTCTATGAGTTCATCATACAACGTTGCCTTGGTTTTGTTTTTAGTGCCATGCTTTCCCAATCGTTAGTGGTTTGCAAAGTGTGTAATTTTACCTTGCCTTGTGCCACCTACAACTTGTTCCATAACGTCTTCTCCTTTGCCACTAGAAGCTTTCAATCCTTGTGATGATTTTCACGAGCATTTTCCATAGCTGCCCACTAAGTATTTCAATAATTCCTCTTCTCGTTAATGCAAAACCTCCTCCATTCCCTTTAATTCTTCATACAGGTTGAGCTATTCATTTATGAGTACTTTGATTTCCATGTTTCTAAAGTTGATTTTTGCATCAACCTTTGTGAAAATCTCTTGACGATGTTTCAGTCCTTCCTTCTTTTCTATCTTTGCAACTTCCTTCACCATAGATCTAGTTCCTTTAAAACTAACTCCTTTTGAGTATGTGATTTCATGAGTTGCTTGTGTAGTTATTTGATTTTTTTTTCTATTTCCTTCAACAACCTCTCTTGGTTTGACTTGTCATGTGTCGAAATTGACCAATTCTTTGAAATTTTTAAAAATTAAAAAAAAAAAAATTGGAACTACTTGATTATGAAGATTTAAGATTTTCATAAACTTAGAACTGGTCGGTTCTTTGAATCTTTTTTTCTAAGACCTGGAACTAATTGATTATGAGAATTTAAAATTTCATAAACTCAAAATTGGCTAGTTTTTTGATTTTTTTTTTTCTAAAACCCTAAATTGGTTTATTATGAGGATTTTAGATTTTCATAAACTCTAAACTATCTCATTCTTTGAAAAAAAAATTTTAAGACCCAAAATTAATGGTTCTTTGAAAATTCAAAATACTACCCAACACTAGTTTAAAATTTAAACCTTCTAAACCAAAACCAAAGGGGCTTCATAAATTTGAGCCCCTATGACCAAGGGACTCACTTGGTGTTCACAAAGGTCAAAATTCAAAACTAATTGTGCATGTTGTAGATTACATGTGGAAGAAGATGCATAATTTTGCTAACAAAATCATAATGAAACCCCACCAAAATTTATAAAAAGAAAGCACCCAAAAAGGTAGAGAAAAAGAAACAAAGTGCAAGGACCAAAGTCCAGGCAGGCAAAAGAGCCCAAAAGAAAGGAACCACACATAGGAAAGGGAACCACTAAATACTGAAACCTCCACTAGTCGCATGAAACATATCAACTAAATAAAAGGAACATAATAAAATTTGATTCTGAATTTTTAAAAAATTTAGAGTCAAAGTTTGGTTTTGAATTTTTAAATAATTTAGAGTTGAAGAATCATGGGTTTGTGTTTTTGAGATTTTTTCATATTGTAATACCTTTTTAGCTTTGGCATCTTGCTACCAAATAATTATTTTGAACAAAATTATTTAAATTTAAAAATATTTGCATGTTATTCATCATCAATATTTTATACAAACGTTTTGTTTCACGACACATGTTTTGATCCCAAATCTTCCCCTTAAGAAAATGTGGTGCTAATCACTAACATATCATCACACACTAAAAAACAAGATTTATTTTTTAGATTTATTAAATACTCAAAGTTTTGAAAGAAAAAAACCATGTGACAAAATAATGTAATTTTTTGCAAGGCTGCACTTTCAGGCCCATAAACAACATTGAATAGAGTTTGTTAGGGAGTGTTTAGTGATAAAAGATTTTTTAAAAAAATAGCTCCAAAATCCTATAAAATTTCAACTTCAATAAATAATAATTTTAAAAAAATTCCAGAAAAAGGGACCTTAATTTCTTAAAATTTTAACATTTAAAAAAATAATATAATTTTGCCAAACTTGAAAAGATACTATGGTAATCAAATGACCTTTGGTTTTGATTTTCCAATTTTTTTGAAAAACTAGTAAAGAACTACTAGTTTATGGTAGGTTTTTTGACACATCTTGATTTTGTTGAACCCCAATTAAAGGTTGAACCCCAATTAAAGGTTGAACCCCAATTCTATGTTTTTTGAAAATTACCAATCAAAGGCCAAAACTAGTTATTTGATTGTTGAAAACTGCTAGTCAAACTTTTAAGTATACCTTTTCTTTACAAGAGGTTTATGCTCGCTTTAGGATGTTTATGCATTGATCTTTTCTTTAGGAGGAGTCTTCACATGCCTTTTGTGCGCCCCATTCTCACCACTCATGGGAAGATTTTTGAACCACCCATTTTCATTTATGCCTAACTTTAAGGAGAACCATTGAATATAATCATGTTGCCAAAGTTCTCCAGCCCATGACACTAGCTATTCCTTTGGAGGACACCGTCGTTGCCTTACACCAACTGCACCCCCTTCCTTTAGACCTTATCCCTCCGCTTATCTTTGACTCTAAGCCTGAGCACATTTTTGTCCTGGATAAAATGTTTACCTAAGCTTTAGCCTCTACTCCCCATTTGTCATTGGGTGAGCTTTTTGGGATGGTATATGAACATCTTTTAGGATGTCTCATATTAAAAGACCCATCCTTATGGTTTTTAAAATTATTCCAAATTGTTGTTATTGTTGTTTGTGGGGATATCCCTAAGTCGGTGGCCTTAGTGCTAGGGGTTAGTAGATTGTTGGCAATGGCAAAGGACATTAATGGTTTTTGTCTTATTCTCGTAGGCAAGGTGCTTTTTCGATTTATTAGTCACTCCATTGTCCTATAACTTGGGGGGCCGTTTCAGAAATAACTTTCCCCTCATCAATTTGGAGTATCAACCCCTAGAGGTTATGAAGCCATCCCTTTTGGCGTCTGAGCCTTCCTCGACCTACACCTTGATTGGGCCATAATGTAAGTCGAGATTGAAAATGTTTTTAATAATGTTTCTCAAGTTGTTATTTTAAAATAATTATGTGATGTTGAAGGGCCTTTGGCAAACATTGTCCTTTCTACCAAATCATTTTATGGTTTTCATTATTTTCTTTATTACCAACATGGGTGGCATGTGAAAGGGGTCACCATTATTGAGTCATCTTCAGGCACGAGGCAGGGTGACCTTTTAAGAAATCTTTTATTTGCTTTAACCCATTATGGAGCTTTCTTAAAGACCATCGTGCAAGCCCTTGGCTGCGTCTTTCCATCTCTAATGGACGATACCCACATCGTGGGGCCTATGAATGAGATTACCCACGCCTTTGACCACCTTTTGACCCAATTAACCCTAGTTGGGCTTAAGGTCAAAATGTCAAAATGTAAGCTTTGGAGTCTATTCATGCATAAAGATTTTTCAAGGCTACACTTTGGTCACAGATGGTTTACGCATTTTGGGTGTGCTAGTGGGTTTTCAAGACTTTGCCACACATTTTTTGGATATCAATGATTTCCTTCTCTTGGGAAATGCCCAAGTTGTTTTGGGCATTCTGTCTTCATGTGTAACTCATCGACCTTCTTATCTCACATGGACAATACCTTTTTCCTTCCTATCTTTTTTGGCAGGTTTCAATGAAAAAGTTATGTAAGTATGTGGGGACATTATAGGTCCAAGATCATGGGAGTTCTTTAAGGGCCTTTTAGCGAAACATCAAACTTGACTATTGATATCCTTTGGTGGTATATGCATTCTCTCTATGGAGGATTGTGCCCCATCTATTTTTTTTGGGAGTTGGGTTTTGGTGCTTCTTTATTTATGCTCTAAGTTTTGTATATTTGATAGACCTATTTTGGAAGAGTATGTTTCTTAAGTTAAAAGGGGCCCACACCTACTTTAGTCATGTTTACGTGCAGCACAAAATGACCTTCCTCCTACAACTCGGAAGATGCACCCTTTTTTTGATAGTCTAACAGTTGCTAGCACCCCAAGTTTACATGCATTTTTTATGAACATCCACCATGACACATCTTTTAACTCTATCTTGGAAGATGATTCCATTCTTTCATCATCTAGAGCTTGCATTCATTCTTGTTCGGGCAAGGGGTCAAGGCTATGGTTGGTTGCTAAGCCACCTATCTGTTCGTTTTTCATCACACATTCTACTTTCACCTTAGTGTTGCATTTTGTTTTGGTTTGATTCAACCCTCGACATCTAATCTTTTCACGTGCGAGTGTGGATATGGGTTGGACACATTTGGCAAGTAATCTTAACTTGTTGCCCGTTTGGAGGTCAACAAATAACCACACACAACGCCATTTGAAATGTCATGTATGCCTTTGCTTGAAAAATGAGCACGTTATATGGAGAGAGTGGTGGTACACCTTTACGTTGGGAGTTTCATTATGAGCTAACATCTACATGATCTAAAAGAACCAGGTCTTCGTTGTCGATGTGGTTATTGACCCGATGTGAAAGATGGTGGTTTCAAATGTCATTAATCGACCAATAGGTGTAGTTGCGGAACTTAATGGCATTACTAAAATCCACAAGTATAAAAGGCTTCATGAAGGGCACCGCTTTATTCCGATGGTCATAGGTGCATGGCGCACCCAAGCGGGATATGGATCATTTCATTAGGGAGTGTGCCCATCTTTTTCAGGATAAACGTTTGGGAGGTCATTTATCCTTATCTTTTTGCATTCAATTTTTCAGGTAACATGTTAGTATTGTTCTTTAGCATGCTTTAGCCTTTGCTATAGAGAGGAAGATTGAATTGGCAACTGATGCTTGTTCTAGACCTCCCATTACTATTAGATCTCACAATTTGCATGCATGTGACATTAAAGGGGCTGTGGGTGAAATTGCCTCCTACCATGAAAGGGACTAACTTTCTCCCTTTTTCTTGGTTCTTGTGGGTTGTGCGTCTTTTGGCCTTTCTTTGGCCTTTCTTTGGCCTTCCCTTTTTGTCTCCTCTATGATGGTTTCAACCATCGATCTTTTATTGTGTTGCCTTATCCTTACCCACCGGTTTCAGGTTTTAAAAAGAGAGAACCTCCCAATACTCATCAAAACTCAGAACCTGTGAGGGCTTGCAGTTAAGTGACTTCCATAAAGAAACTTGAATTTTTAAGAAAGGAAAAGGTGTTGATGAAAGGTTACCCACTCTACACCTTTGGTGAGTGCCTTACACTTTGTGAATGCACTCTAACTAAGCTCCAGGCAGGTTCATGAGAATAAACACACTCAAAAGTACAAAGGAAAATTTCCCAAAATTCCCTCTGAAATTGGGCATGCATATGTGCCTAATTGATCACAAAACACTATCTCTATAGGGAAATAATAACTTTCAGGAATTCATTTCAGTTTGTTCAATTTCTATTTGCATGTATTATTCATTTTCTCATTGAAATATTATGAAAATGTATATTGGTTATTATGATAACATTCATTCACCTGCAAGAATTCTACAACAGAGCATAATAATTGTAATCAGCAATCTGAGTAGATTATGGAGCATAATCTTCTATTCTAGAAAATGATGTATCTTCTTCCAGCATGTAATCTTCAACATTATCTATCCAATGTCAGTCTCGCATGTTTGTGTTGAACAGTACAAACACTTCCCGGCCTGTATTGTCTATGTCACACAAGCCAAAAAGTGGCAGAATTGTAAAGCAAAGCTATTAAAGAATGGCCATGGCAGGAGAACAAATTGTTAAACTCAGGGCTTGGCGATACAGCCCTTTTTCAGACTCTTTAAGGCAGCGAAATTGGCCTGCCTTGCCAATTCATTTTGGAGCAAATTTTCACTTTTTTGACCCAAAAATCTGGGAAATTTTGGAAATGTGTGTTTTTGTAGTGTAATTTCAACCAATTTTGCTATTTCTGGGGCAAAATTCGCCAAAATTTCCACATCTCAATTTTGGAAAAAAAAACACTGGTGGGAGTGGGTTTCACTTGTAATTTGTATTAATGTGTAACCAGGGCGGAGAATACTCTTGAGATGTGAATCAACAGTGGGAATAACCAGTTACACTCTAGAACAGGCCTCTGTAAAATCCGTTACTACATAATGGACCATCTAATGGAATGGCAATGTGTCTGGATCAGGCTACAATGCTGGCCAGGTACAGAAACCACTGGAGCAAATTTGATTCTTTGATTCACCAACCTTTTTTAAAAGGTGGACAATTTGCTTTGTAATTAAACCTTGCGAAACATATTCTATACTAGATCAACAATGCCCCACCTCACTGTATGGCTCTTGTTAGTGTCAAATATGTGAAATGATACTTTGAAAGTGGTAGTATGCTATTTGTAAATTCATCGTATATCCAACAACTTCAAAATTTTGGGATGGTGCTAAATTTTGGGCAAAAGTATAAAGTAGCAAGGTATTTCATATCTCCCCAAGTTCTTGAAATGCTTGGTTTTGTAATTTTTTGTACATTTTTATGTGTGAAAAACTTGGTGGGGCTTGTGGTAATGTCAACTTCAGTAGCTTTTGCAAATATGTCACATTAAAATATCACAAAGAAACTTATCATTATGGAAATAAATTTCCGCCCTATTATTTTTGATACATGGTTCTTTCATACCATTGCTATCACTGTGGTTTGCTACCATTTGCAAGGACCTTTTGAGTATAAGGTAGAGCACGAGGGCGAGGGCATTATCAAAACAAGGGCGGCAGCTGAGTGCTGCCGGATTTCAGTAATACCCTCACCTGCATGCATTACCAAGTGTAAAGAGCAACCTTGCATTTTTTTTTGTTTATTTTTAAAAATTAAAAAAATGATGGCAAGCTTTACCAAAACAGAATGCTTGCAGGAGCAGAACTTCCCGTGTTTGAAAAGCTTGGAAGGATTTTACAATCTACAAGGTGCCCCTCTAGATACACTGGAGAAACCAGACCTCCAGGTCTTTACAAAAATGAAAAGTTTTTTTTTTTGGAAATATTCCTGAACACGGAGAAAACAATAATGAAAATGACAAGGAATTATGCCAAATAACACCCTGAGGCTGAGATTCCCAAGGTGTGGGTATGTCCCCGGTTGCAGTGAGGGCAGGCCCTGACTTTGAGAATGTGCATTGCACACCCCCTTGGGGGTTACCCTACACGTTGTATTTAGAACACACCAATTTTCAAATACACACATAATGCATTTATACATTACTTTCTTTATGAGAAAGTGTCATTACATCTTGCTACAAGGGCCAATCCAAAATCCTACAAACAACTTGGACATTTTGTGACATTAGGCCACTAACAACATTCAAAACCATGTTTTTACAAACAAGCTACTCTGTACATACCAACTCTGGCCTTTATGGTAGGTTCAAACTAAAAACTTCCCTTACACTAGGTTAGAATTTCACATCCTAATCTAGTGTGAAGTGCATGGAACATGCTCATGCATCACACGCTCACATAGTACTCCAAATGTCACTTGCACAATGGGTCAATTTTGAGCTAAAATCTTATGCCCAAATTTAACACCAATGCATTGTCTCTTCCCTATGGAGGGGGCGGCAAGAGCCAACAAACAAAAGAAGACAAAAGGCTAAAATATTAACTCATAGTAAAGATATTAAAATCCCATATCGAATTTGATATCTACAAAACACAAACAACAAAGCAGTTTCATCTCAAGTAAGAACTCTCAGTTCGTTGTTGGAGAACTTTTTGTACCGTTCCGTTCCGTTGAGAAAATGTTTGGGTTTGTTTTTTCAACTCTTGAGGAACACCTTTCCTCCTCGTCCAACTTCTTCGGATTTCTTGATTGCAAGCTGGAAATCAGCAAGAT
>Ga0116227_10005096_pt1 | contig 28069 bp, 28 predicted proteins | sample S1TSphgellanicum_FD_89693 | JGI IMG/M metagenome (GOLD analysis project Ga0116227, IMG submission 89693) | Host-associated microbial communities from peat moss isolated from Minnesota, USA - S1T2_Fb - Sphagnum magellanicum MG | ecosystem: Host-associated > Plants > Peat moss > Unclassified...
CGCCGCGCCGCGCCCGACGGCTACACGCTGCTGCAGCTCGACAGCGAGCACATCGCCGCGCTGCCGCACCTCTACAAGTCGCGTAACTTCGTCACGCTGCAGCACTTCGACCCGGTGGCGTCGCTGTTCCGCACACCCTTCCTGATCGCGGTGCCGACCGACTCCAAATGGCAGAACGTGGCCGACCTGGTCGCCGCCGCCAAGGCGCAGCCGGACAAGCTGAGCTACGGCTCCTGGGGTATCGGCAGCCCGGGCCACCTGGGCGCGCAGCAGCTCGAGGCCATGACCGGCACGCACATGCAGCACGTGCCCTTCCGCGAGGTGAGCCAGCTCTACGCCAACGTCGGTTCGGGCGAGCTGCCCTGGGCCTTCGCCAGCATTCCGTCGAGCCAGGGCATCTACAAGGCCGGCAAGCTGCGCTACATCGCCATCGCGGCGCCGCAGCGCATACCGCAGATGCCCAACGTGCCCACCGTGGCCGAGGCCGGCGGTCCGCAGGGGCTGGACGTCAACTCCTTCGTCTCGCTGGTGGCCCCCAAGGGCCTGCCACCGGCCGTGGCGGCCCGGATCAACGCCGACGTTGCCAAGGCCATCGCCGACCCGGAGATCCGCGCGCGCTTCGACACCTTCGCCTTCGAACCGCTGGCCTGGTCGCCCGACGAGATCCGCCGCCAGGCCGAGATCAAGTCCCAGCTCTACGGCGACCTGGTGCGGCGCGGCAACATCAGCCTGGAGTAGCCGGCGGCGCGGATCGCGCTTTGCCAGAATGCCGGGCTACAGGAGGTTCCCCATGCCATGCACGCTGCTCGTGATCGATCCGCAGAATGACTTCATGGACATCCCCGGCGCCGCGCTGCCGGTGGCCGGGGCCGCGGCCGACATGGCGCGGCTCACACGCCTGGTGCGGGCGCTGGACGACCGGCTCGGCCGCATCGTGGTCACGCTGGACTCGCACGCGACGGTCGGCATCGAGCGCACCACGTTCTGGGCCCAGGCCGACGGTGGCGCGGTGCCGCCGTTCACCCCCATCACCGCCGCCGAGGTGCGCCGGGGCGACAAGCGGCCCCGCGATCCGGCGCGCCTGCCGGCCGTGCTGCACTACCTCGACACGCTGGAGGCGCAGGGCCGCTACACCCTGATGGCCTGGCCGGTGCATTGCGTGCTGGGCCAGTGGGGCCACAACATCGTGGCCGGGCTGGCGCAGGCGCTGGCGGCATGGGAGACGGCCCGGCAGCAGCCGGCCACCCTCGTGCTCAAGGGCCTGAACCCGATGACCGAGCAATACAGCGCGGTACGCGCCGAAGTGCCGCTGCCGGACGACCCGCGCACCACCACCAACGCGGCGTTGCTGCAGCAGGTCGCCGCGCCGGCAGACTGGCTGCTGGTCGCGGGCCAGGCGTCGAGCCACTGCGTGCGCGCCACGCTGCAGGACTGCTTTGCGTCCCTGGACGCCAGCGGCATGGCCGAAAGGACCCTGCTGCTGACCGACTGCATGAGCCCGGTCGCGGGCTTCGAGCCTGCGGCAGAGGCCTTCTTCGCCGAGGCACGCGGGCGGGGCATGCGCACGCTGGGTTCGGCCGAGGCGCTGCGCCTGCTGGCCGCGGGCTGAGGCGCCCGCCGGCTGCGGCGGCCTTTGTATCCACTCTTTCACTGCCATGTCACGAAAGGTACGCAGCATGCGCGGACACAAACACAACAGGTCCGCCCCATGCATGCTCTTCTCTCCTCGCCGCGCGCACCGTTCGCGCTAGCCCTGTCCGCGGCGGCCGCCGCTGTCGTCCTGGCCTCCTGCGGCGGCAGCGACTCGGTGGTCGCCACCACCGTCGACCCACAGGTCAAGGCGGCCTGGGTCGAGATCGGCGCCAACGGCCAGACCATCGTGCGTGCCATCACCGCCGCCAGCGCCTGCCCGAAGATCGCGATCGACGGCATCACCGGCACCATGTCGCTGCGCGCCGCCGCCGCCACGGTGCCGCTGCGCACCACGGCCAGCGACCCGGCCGACTCCAAGCCCTCGGCCTTCCCGGTCACCACCTGCGAGAGCCTGCCCAAGGCCGGCACCAGCGAGGTCTTCGTGGCCGGCCGCAGCCTGCCGCTGCCCAAGGCGCAGCCGCAGCGCATTGCCGTGCTGGCCGACACCGGCTGCCGCATGAAGAAGGCCGACAACGCCTGGCAGGCCTGCAACGACGGCACCGCATGGCCCTTTGCCGCCATCGCCGCCACGGCCGCGGCCATGAAGCCCGACCTGGTGATGCACATCGGCGACTACCACTACCGCGAGAACGCCTGCCCGAACGACATCGCCGGCTGCAAGGACAGCCCCTGGGGCTATGGCTGGGATACCTGGGAGGCCGACCTGTTCAAGCCCGGCGCACCGCTGCTGGCCGCCGCGCCGTGGATCGTGTCGCGCGGCAACCATGAGGAATGCGCACGCGCCGGCCAGGGCTGGTCGCGCTTCCTCGACGTGCGGGCCTTCGACCCGTCGATGAGCTGCGACAGCCCGGCCAACGACAACAGCGCCAACTTCAGCGACCCGTACGCGGTGGCACTGGGCAGCGATACCCAGGTGGTGCTGTTCGATTCGGCCAAGGCCGGCACCACGGCCTTCCCGGCCACCGACTACAAGTTCCCGATCTACCAGGCGCAGTTCCGCAAGGTGGCCGCCATCGCGGCCGACACCAGCAAGACCACGCTGTTCGCCAACCACCACCCGATCCTGGCGTTCGCGCCGATCGCCGGCGGTGCACCGGCGGCCGGCAACGTCGGCCTGCAGGCGGTCATGAAGACGCTGTATCCGACAGCCTACTACCCCGACGGCGTGAAGATCGCGCTGCACGGCCACGTGCACGACTTCCAGGCGCTCAACTTCAGCAGCGCGCACCCGGCCACCTTCGTGACCGGCAACGGCGGCGACAACCTGGACGTGAACCTGCCCGACCCGTTCCCGGCCAACACCACGCCGGCCCCGGGCGTGGTGCTGGACCGCATCACGCACACCAACACCTTCGGCTTCATGATGATGGAGCGCAGCGGTTCGCAGTGGCTCTACAAGGCCTATACCAAGACCGGCAAGCTGCTGACCACCTGCGTGCCCACGGGCTCCAAGATCAGCTGCGACAAGACCGGCTTCCTGGCGCCATGAGGCGCACCGCGGCCGCCCTGGCGCTGCTCGCGGCCTGCACCGGCGCGCTGCAGGCGCAGCCGGCATTGGTGGGCCGCGTCGGCGACACGCCGCAGTACGCGGCCATCGTGCCCGCGGCGCGGCCGCTGGCCGCCCCGGCCCCGGCGCGCGTCGCGCTGGGCCGCCAGCTGTTCATGGACACGCGGCTGTCGCAGCCCCAGGGCACCAGCTGCGCCAGCTGCCACGACCCGGCCAAGGCCTTCACCAGCTTCAATGGCGGGCGCGACGGCGTGGCCAGCGGCAGCCTGCGCGAGCGGCTGGGCACGCGCAACCCGCCCTCGCTGACCTATGCGCGCTTCATCCCGCCGCTCTACTTCTACCAGGACGACGACGCGCAGGTACCCGCGCCCTTCGGCGGCCTGATGCTCGACGGCCGCGCCGACACGCTGGCAGCCCAGGTACGCGAGCCCCTGCTCGCGCGCCACGAGATGAACCTGGGCACGCCGCAGGCCGCGGCACAGCGGCTGCGCGCCAGCGGCTACGAGGCCGAGTTCGAGGCGCAGTTCGGCGCCGGCGTGCTGCGCGACCCGCAGCGCGCGCTGCAGGCCTTCGGCAGCAGCCTGGAGGCCTACCTGCAGAGCGACGAGCTGTCGCCCTTCGACTCGCGCTTCGACGATCTGCTGCGCGGCAAGCCCGCCCTCACGCCGCTGGAGCTGCGTGGCCTGGCGGTGTTCCGCAACCCGGACCAGGGCAACTGCGCCTCGTGCCACAGCGTGAGCGTGACCTCCAGCAACCCGGCGCGCTCGCTGTTCACCGACTTCGGCTACGAGGCGCTGGGCGTGCCGCGCAACCGCAAGCTGCCGGCCAACGGGCGCGCCGATGCCTTCGACCTGGGCCTGTGCCGCACCGCCGAGCAGCGCCACTGGCCCGACAGCGAGAGCTGGTGCGGCTACTTCCGCACCCCCAGCCTGCGCAACGTGGCGGTGCGCAGCCGCTTCATGCACAACGGCGTGTTCGACTCGCTGCGCGATGCGGTGCGCTTCTACGCCACTCGCTCCACCAGCCCGGCCGACTGGTACGGCCGCCATCCAGCGTTCGATGACCTGCCCGCCGCCATGCGCGGCAACGTCAACATCGTCTCGACCCCGCTCAACCGCCGCGCCGGCAGCACGCCCGCCATGAGCGAGGAAGACATCGACGCCGTGGTCGCCTTCCTGGGTACGCTCACCGACAAGCGCTACGCCAAGCCGCCACCGCGCTGAGCGGCGAGCCGCTGTCAGCCCGCGGGCCGCTGCATGTCGAACAGCGACTTCAGCTCGCGCGGCTGCGAGCGCCAGTACTGCGGCGGCGCCGCCACCTGGGCACCGAGCTGGGCCGCCGCGTGCCAGGGCCAGCGCGGGTCGTAGAGCATGGCGCGCGCCAGCGACACCATGTCGGCCTCGCCGGCCTGCAGGATCGCCTCGGCCTGCTGCGGCTCGGTGATCAGGCCCACGGCCAGCGTCGGCAGGCCGGTCTCGGCGCGGATGCGCGCCGCAAACGGCACCTGGTAGCCCGGCGCCAGCGCGATCTGCTGCTGCGGCGACAGGCCGCCGCTGGACACGTCGATGAAGGCGCAGCCGCGCGCCGCCAGCGCCCGGGCCAGCACCACGCTCTGCTCCAGGTCCCAGCCGCCTGCCACCCAGTCGGTGGCCGATATGCGCACGCCCACCGGCAGCGCCTGCGGCACGGCGGCGCGAATCGCATCGAACACCTGCAACGGAAAGCGCAGCCGGTTCTCCAGCGAGCCGCCGTAGGCGTCGGTGCGCTGGTTGCTCAGGGGCGAGAGGAATTCATGCAGCAGGTAGCCATGCGCGGCGTGCAGCTCGATCGCATCGAAGCCCAGCCGGTGGGCACGCTGCGCAGCCTGCACGAAGGCTTGCTGCACCCGCACCAGCCCGGCGGCGTCCAGGGCGGTGGGCGGCGTCATCTCAGGGGCGAACGGCAGGGCCGAAGGCGCCACCGTCTGCCAGCCGCCGGGTGCGCCGGGCGCGATCTGCGCCCCGCCTTCCCAGGGTGCGCGGCTCGAGGCCTTGCGCCCGGCATGCGCGAGCTGGATGGCGAGCCGGATCGGCGCATGCCGGCGCACCGCCTGCACCACGCGCGCGAGCGCCGCCTCGGTGGCGTCGGAGTACAGGCCCAGGTCGGCCGGGGTGATGCGGCCCTCGGGCTCCACCGCCGCGGCTTCGGTGAACAGCACGGCCGCGCCCGACAGCGCGAGATGCCCCAGGTGCAGCATGTGCCAGTCGGTGGCCGCGCCGTCCTCGGCCGAGTACTGGCACATCGGCGCGATGGCGATGCGGTTGGACAGGGGCAACGCGCCCCAGGCGTAGGAGGTAAAGAGCAGGCTCATGCGCCGTCTTGTAGCAGAGCCCGCCCGGACGTGCTGGCCTCGGGAATAATGGCGCCGCCCCCACACACACACCGGCCGCGCGACGGCCAGCACCATGTCCAGCATCACCCTGCGCTTTCTTGCGGAGCCCAATACCGTCAACTTCGGCGGCAAGGTCCATGGCGGCACCGTCATGAAATGGATCGACGAGGCCGGCTACGCCTGCGCCACCAGCTGGGCCAAGCGCTACTGCATCACCGTCTCGGTGGGCAACATCCGCTTCCACCGGCCGATCATGATCGGCGACCTGGTCGAGGTGGAAGCGCGGCTGGCCTACACCGGCCGCACCAGCATGAACATCGCGGTGGAAGTGCGCAGCGGCGACATGAAGAGCGGCACGATGGAAAAGACCACCGAGTGCCTGATCGTCTTCGTCTCGGTCGACTCGCATGGCCGGCCGATTCCCGTGGATAGCTGGACCCCGGAGACACCGGGCGACATTGCGCTGGCCCAGCGCTCGCGCGCGCAGCTGGAAGCACTGCGGGATCTTTAGCTACTGCTTTAGTAGCTAACAGCCCAGACAGTGTCTGGACTTTAGCCACTTTTCGTTCAAAAGGCGCGGATCAGGCCATGCGCAAACATCCGCGGAACCGGCTTTGCCGGGCCGCTGGATGTGCCCCCTTCAGGGGGTTGGCGAAGACACGAAGTGCGAAGCCTTGGGGTGTTTCATACGCGCGCTGACTGCAGCAGGTCACGCGTGCGCAGCGCCTCGCGCCGGGCGGCTTCAGCAAAGTCCGGGCCGGACGAGGCGTACAGGATGGCGCGCGAGGAGCTCACCACGATCGGCGCGTCGCTGCGCCAGCCGGCGCGCACCGTCGCGGCCGCATCACCGCCTTGCGCGCCGATGCCGGGAATCAGCAGCGGCACGGTCGGAGCCAGCGCACGCACGCGCTCGATCTCGGCCGGGTAGGTGGCGCCCACCACCAGGCCGAGCTGGCCGTTGCGGTTCCACGGTCCCTGCACCAGGCGCGCCACGTGTTCGTACAGCAGCGGCTCGCCGGGCAGGCCCGCCAGGCGCTGGTTCTGCAGGTCGTCGCCGCCCGGGTTGGAGGTGCGGCACAGCAGGAAGGCGCCCTTGCCCGGGTAGCGCAGGTAGGGCTCGACCGAATCGAAGCCCATGAAGGGCGACAGCGTGACCGCGTCCGCGTTGTAGCGCTCGAAGGCTTCCTTGGCGTACTGCTCGGCGGTGGAGCCGATGTCGCCGCGCTTGGCGTCGAGGATCACCGGCACCTCGGGTGCCACCTTGTGCAGCGTGGCGATCAAGCGCTCGAGCTGCTCTTCCGCGCGGTGCGCGGCGAAGTAGGCGATCTGCGGCTTGAAGGCGATCGCCAGGTCGGCCGTGGCCTCGGCGATGGCGACGCAGAAGTCGTAGATCTTGGATGCGTCGCCCTGCCAGGCGCCAGGGAAGCGGGCGGGTTCGGGGTCCAGCCCGATGCACAGCAGCGAGCCGTGGCGGCGCTCGGCGGCGCGCAGCTTGTCGATGAAAGTCATGAGTGGCGATTCTACGAAGCGCCCGCACCGACCACGGCCAGCGCCTGGCACAGGTCGGCCCAGGCGCGCGCCTTGTCGGCTTGCGCGCGCAGCAGGTAGGCGGAGTCGTAGGTGACCAGCACCGGCACGCCCTGCCAGTCGTGCACCTGGCCGCGCAGGCGGCCCAGCGGCTCGGTGGACTGCAGCAGCGACTGCGCGGCCAGCCGGCCCATGGCCAGCACCAGCGCCGGCCGGTGCGTGGCGACGGCCTGCTGCAGGCCTGCGGCCAGGGCGGCGCCATCGGGCAGCGCAGCAGCGTCGCGCGCCACCACGGCGCCGTACACGCGCGCACTGCGGTGCAGCTGCGCGGCGCGCAGCATGTTGTCCAGCAGCTTGCCGGCATCACCCGCCAGCAACTCACCGCCCGGGCTCTCTGCCAGCACCAGCCAGGTCGGCAGCGCCGGATCTTCTGGCAGCGGGTAAAGCGCATTCCAGGCGCCGATCTGCGCCGTGGCGCCGCCGCCGGGCCGGGCTGCCGCGGGCGCTGCCACCGGGGCGCGGGCGGGCGGTGGCGGCGCCGGGCGCGGCGCGGGGGCCGGTGGCGGGGGGGCGACTCGCTGGGGCGGCGGCGGGGTTGCAGCCACCACTTGTGGCGCGGCCTCCACGGCCGCAACCGGCGGTGGCTGTGGCTGCGACGGGGGCAGCGGCTGCCAGACGGTCACGCCCATCTCTTCCAGCATGGCGCGCTGGCGCGGGTCCAAATCAAGTCCCATGGGGCTCCGTCTTCAATTCCATAAGCGCAGGCTCATCACCACAGCGTCTTCACGCTGGTTGTCGGCTGCGGGGTAATAGCGCTTGCGCATGCCCACGCGCTGGAAGCCGTGCTGCTCGTACACATGCTGGGCGCGCTGGTTGCTCACGCGCACCTCCAGCCACAGCCACAACGCGCCCTGGCCGCGCGCCCAGGTGTCCAGCCCCTCGAGCATGACCCGCGCCCAGCCCTGGTGCTGGTGGGCCGGCGCCACCGTGAAGTTGAGCAGGTGCACCTCGTCCACGCCCTTCATGGCGACGAAGTAGCCGAGCAGCTCCCCGCCGCCCAGCAGGCACTGCGCCTGGTAGCCGGCACTGAGCGAGTCGATGAAATTGCCACGCGTCCAGGGATGGGTATAGGCCGCCTGCTCGACCGGCAGGATGGCGTCGAGCAACGCCGGCGTCATGGGCTCGAAGCGGGCCTCGGCGGCTTCCGGCAGGGCGCTCACGGCAGACCCTTCGCGCTGCGCACGGCGGAGCGAACTGGCGTGGGGCGGCCCGGCACTGCGCGCATGCGGCTACCCCAGGCTCGGCGCGGCACGCACGGCGCGTTCGGCCTCGCGCTCGGCCGTGGTCTTGGCCACCTTGTCGCGGATATACAGCGGCAACGCGGCGGCGGCCGGCACCAGGTGGCCGGCAGCGATCAGGGCGGGGGCCAGCCGCAGCAGGGCCTCGGCGCCAGGCTGGGCACCCAATGCGGGCGCACCGGGCGCGATCCGCTCGCCATAGGCGGCGCGCGCGTTGCCTGCCAGCGTCCAGCCGGCGGGCACCACCACGGCCTCGGGCGCCAGCACGGCCAGTTCGCCGTCCATGTGCCACTGGCCGCGCTGCGCGTCGTAGCGGTAGGCGCAGGTATAGACCTCGTCCATGCGGGCGTCCATGGCAGCCACCACGCGCCCGGCGCCGTGCCGGTGGCGGGCGTCCTCGGCCACGGCCAGCAGGGTGTCCACCGCCAGTACCGGCAGGCCCGCAGGCGTGGCGCCATAGGCCAGGCCCTGCGCCACCGCGCAGGCGGTGCGCAGCCCGGTGAACGATCCGGGACCGCGCCCGAAGACGATGGCGCCGAGCTGCGCGAAGCCGATGCCCGCGTCCGCCAGCAGCGCCTGCGCGGCCGGGATCAGCGTGGCCGAGGCCTGGGCGCCGCCGGCGCCGGAATGGGTGCGCAACTGGCCCTGGTGCCAGAGGGCGACCGAAAGAAGTTCGGTACTGGTGTCGAAGGCCAGCAAGGGCGCGGACGGATCGATCTGCATCGGCAGGATTATCGACGCTGGCCCGCGACCCCGCTGCGCGGCCCGATAGACTGGCACGGCCCTGCACCGTCCGTCACCCGCCTGCCTGCCGTGAGCCCATCCCCGATCGCCCTCCTCCATCGTCTGCACCGCGGCATCGCCGCGGCCTGCCTGCTGGCCTGCGGGCTGTGCCTGGCCGGTGCCGCCACCGCCCAGGCACTGCCGCCGGGCGCCCTGCCGGCGGAAGTCGATGCCGCACTGGCGCGCGCGCGCATCCCGCGCGAGGCGGTGTCCATGGTGGTGGCCGAGGCCTCGGGCGGCGCGCCACGGGTGGCACTGCGTGCCCAGGTGCCGGTCAACCCGGCCTCGGTGATGAAGCTGGTCACCACCTACGCCGGCCTGGACCTGCTGGGCCCGGCCTACACCTGGAACACCCAGGTCTTCCTGGGCGGCCCGGTGGACGCGGCCGGCACGCTGCAGGGCGACCTGACGATACGCGGCCAGGGCGACCCCGCGCTGGTGCTGGAACGCCTCTGGCTGCTGCTGCGCCGGGTGCAGGCGCAGGGCGTGCGCAACATCGCCGGCGACATCGTGCTCGACCACAGCGCCTTCGCGCTGCCGGCGCACGACCCGGCGGAATTCGACGGCGAGCCGTTCCGGCCCTACAACGCGGCGCCCGACGCCCTGCTGGTGAACTTCAAGTCGGTGGTGCTGAACTTCGTGCCCGACCCGGCCGCCGGCACCGCCCTGGTCAGCATGGAGCCGCCGCTGGCCGGCGTGCGCCTGCCGCAGCGCGTGCCGCTGGCCCCCGCCGGCACCGCCTGTGGCGACTGGCGCACGGGGCTGCAGGCCGACCTGCTGAACCCGGGCCGCATCGCGCTGGCGGGCAGCTACCCGGCCGCCTGTGGCGAGAAATCCTGGCCCATGGCCTATTCCGATCCGCAGCGCTACGCCGAACGCGCGGTGGAGGGCCTGTGGCGCGAGCTGGGCGGGCGCCTGGCGGGCCGGGTACGCGACGGGCGCGCGCCTGCAGGCACGCCGCCCACGCTGCAGGTCGCCTCGCCGCCCCTGGCGGAGGTGATCCGCGACATCAACAAGTACAGCAACAACGTGATGGCGCAGCAGCTCTTCCTCACGCTGAGCCTGCAGGCGCGCGGCACCGGCAGCTTCGAGGGCTCGCGCGCGGTGTTCGAGCAGTGGTGGCGCGAGCGCGTGGGCACGGCCGACCCGGTGCCGCTGATCGACAACGGCGCCGGCCTGAGCCGCGAGGCGCGCATCAGCGCACTGGGCCTGGCGCACATGCTGCAGGGCGCCTGGCGTTCGCCGCAGATGCCCGAACTGCTGGCCTCGCTGCCCATTGCCGGCATCGACGGCACGCTGCGCCGCAGCCGCGCGCGCAGCGGCAGCGCGCACCTGAAGACCGGCAGCCTGCGCGACGTGGCCGCCGTGGCCGGCTTCGTGCATGGCGAGGATGGACGGCGCTGGGTGCTGGTGGCCATCGTCAACCACCCCAACGCCGGCGCCGCCCGCCCGGCCTTCGACGCGCTGGTGGACTGGGCGGCACGCCAGCCCTGATTTTTTGCTATTCAGTAGATAGCAGGCAGCCCTTTCGCCGAAAGGGCTGGCGGCACTTTTCACCGACATTCGCCACCCGCCGCCATTCCGGCCTCCATTTGCCGCCATCCAGGTAACCAATCCATACGGACGTTGGCTACAGCCCACGCTAGTACTTACCCGGTAGATACACGGGGACATCGTTGCTTACGATGGGAATCGGGAAAAAGAACGCTCGTTCTATTTTCAGAAAAAACCTTTCCAACAGTACCTAGGAGATGCGGATGAACACCCTTCACACGCTGGCGATCGGCACCGCCGTCGTCCTGCTGGCCGCCTGCGGCGGTGGCGGTTCGGACAGCGGCGGCAGTGAGACCGTGGACAACAGCGGCGCACGCGGCTCGTTGATCTACAACCCGCCCCTGCGGGTCACGGCGCTCACCGCCCAGCAGTTCACCGATCGCCTGAACGGCAGCACCTCGGGCGCACAGCTGCTGCAGCTCGCGGGCACGCCCAAGTGCGGGGTCAACTTCCACTACATCCAGTACGGCACGGTCGGCGGCGTGAACGAGGCCACCAAGGCCAGCGGCGCGCTGATGGTGCCCACCGGCACCGACCCGGCCTGCAGCGGCGCACGTCCGATCGTGCTCTACGCCCACGGCACCACCACCGACAAGGCCTACAACATCGCCGACATCGTCAATACGAGCAACTCCGGCGCCAGCGAAGGCTCGCTGATCGCGGCGCTCTATGCGGCACAGGGCTTCATCGTGGTGGCCCCCAACTACGCCGGCTACGACATCTCCCCGCTGCCCTACCACCCCTATCTCAACGGCGACCAGCAGTCCAAGGACATGATCGATTCGCTGACCGCCGCGCGCAAGGCGCTGCCGGTGCTCGCCGGCGTCAGCGACTCGGGCAAGCTGCTGGTCACCGGCTATTCGCAAGGCGGCTACGTGGCGCTGGCCACGCAGCGCGCCCTGCAGGCCGCGGGCCAGACCGTGACCGCCGCGGCCCCGCTGTCGGCGCCCTCGGCCATCAGCCTGCTGCTGGACTACACCACGCTGGGGGCACCGGCGCTCGGCGGCACGGTGTTCGTGCCGCTGCTGTCCACCAGCTGGCAGAAGCAGTTCGGCAATGTCTACAGCAGCACCAGCGACCTGTACGAGGCGCAGTACGCCACCGGCATCGATACGCTGCTGCCCAGCACCACCCCGATCGCCACGCTGTTCTCCACCGGCAAGCTGCCGCAGACGGCGCTGTTCCCCGCCAATGCGGTGCCCGGACCGGCGTCTCCCGCGTTCGCGGCCTTCTACGGTCCCAACAACCTGCTGCGCCAGAGCTTCCTGACCGCCAGCGCGACCGACGTCGTCACCAACGTCTGCCCGGGCAACGCGTTCCCGTCCACGGCGGCTTCGCTGTCCTCGACCACGCCGCTGGCCTGCACGCCGTCGACCGGCTTTCGCAAGGCGGCCGTGGCCAACGACCTGCGCAACTTCGTGCCCAACAAGCCGGTGTTCTTCTGCGGCGGTGCCCAGGACCCGACGGTGAACTTCACCAGCACGCAGGCGACCGCCGGCTACTTCAAGGCGCGCGGCCTGCCCGCCGCGGCGCTGACGGTGCTCGACCTGGAGGCAGCCGTCAGCGGCGCCAGCGACCCGTTCGCCGCCGCCAAGGTCGGCTTCGCGCAGAGCAAGGCGGCCACCCTGGCCGCGGGCGGCGCCACTGCGGTGGTGACGGCCTACCACGGCACGCTGGTGCCGCCGTTCTGTAATGCGGCCGCACGGGGCTTCTTCCAACAGGTGCTGGCCGCTGGCGGCTGAGCGGTGTCCGACCATCAGAGGAATAACACCATGAAAATCACGACTTCCCTCGCAGCGGCCGGCCTGCTCCTGGCCTCGGGCGGCGCTGCCCTGGCCCAGTCCAGCTCCCCGTCCTTCCTGTCGTCGCTGTCCTCGCCCACGCCGTCCACCCCGTATACGGTGCGCCTGGGCATCTCGCACATCGCCCCGAACTCGCACGCCACCGACGCGGTCGGCCCGCTGCTGCCGGGCCCGCCTTCGGGCGTGAGCCTCAAGGTGGAGGACAAGACCACGCTGTTCTTCTCGGTCGCCCGGGCGATCAACGACAACCTGGAGGTGGAGCTGGCCATGGGCTACCCACCCACCCACGACGTCAAGGCCCAGCTGTCTCCAAGCCTGCCGGCGAACGTGCAGGGCTTCAACGGCCAGACCATCGCCAAGGTGCGCCAGCTGGCCCCCACGCTGTTCCTCAACTACTCGTTCGGCCAGCCGGAAAGCCGCCTGCGTCCGTTTGTCGGGCTGGGCATCAACTACACCAACTTCGACAAGCGCACCTCCACCGCCACCGGCAATGCGCTGAACGGCGGCCCGACCGACATCCGGCTCAGCGACTCCTGGGGCCTCGCGGCGCAGGTCGGGCTGGACTACAAGATCGATGCCCGCTGGTCGGTCCATGCCTCGCTGGCCACGGCCCGCGTGAAGACCCACCTGGTGGCCACCACCGCCGGCGCCGCGCGCGAGATCGACATCCGGTTCCGCCCCGCGGTGTTCACCCTGTCGGCCGGCTACCGCTTCTGACGCTCCACGCGGCCAGCAACAAAAAGGCCCGCAGGACATAGGTCCTGCGGGCCTTTTGCATGGCGCCGGTCACCGGCCACGGCGGCCACACGAAGTGTGGCAGGCCGGGACTGAGCCTAGAACCGCGCCGTGAACCGCGTATAGGCGTAGGAGCCGAACAGCCGCTGGGCATTGGGCGTGAAGTACACGTTGTCGGCGAAGATGTAGCTGTTGTAGGTGAGGTTGCTGGGAATCGAGCCGATCAGGGTGCCGGTGTTGCACAGGGCCGAATTGAGCTGGCCGGTGCCGGTGCCGATGCCCGGGCCGGAATCCACCGAGGTGCAGACCACGGTCGTCGCATCCTGGAAGTTGTAGGTGCCAGGCAGGCCGGTCAGCAGGTTGTAGTAGTAGGCGCCATCCACGTAGAGCACGTTGCTGCCCAGGTCTGCGATGTTCACCAGCAGCGTGTTGTTGAACTGCAGGCTGGCCTGGCTCAGGATGTCGGTCTGCGCGCGCGCGATGGCCAGCGGCGAGCGGCTCAGGTCATAGGTACCCGACACCAGCACGTACTTGGCACCGGCCGTGAGCAGGCGCCGCACCTGCGTGGCCAGCGCCTGGCCGGCGGTCGTCATGTTGGCCAGGAACTGTGCGCTGGTCAGCGTGCCGGCCGAGTAGGCCGCCAGGTTCGTGATGACGTCCGCGGTGCCGCCGCTGAGGATGAAGACGTCGGAGCTGCTGATGGTGCTGCCGGTCGCCAGGAAGGTGTCGATCTGCTGCGTGATCGTCTTGGTGCTGGTGCTGCCGGCCGCGTCGGGGGTCAGCGCCACCCGCGCGTTGCCCTGTGCATAGCTGGTGCCGCCGGCCGAGGCCGTGGTGAGCGTCAGGCCGTAGCTCGATGCAAACTGCTGCGTCCAGATGTTGATGCTGCCGTCGTTGACGGTGTAGCGGCTGCCCTTCTCTCCCAGATCGCTCAGGCCGTCGCCAAAAGCCACGATGCGGGTCGGCTTGACCGCGGATTCGACAGTGCTTGATCCGCAAGCGGCCAGCAGTGCCGCCGATGCGCACAGGGCCAGCAAGGCGGTGCGGCGCAACCAGTTTGCAATCATTGGGAAATCTCCAGAAATGTGCGGGTGAGTGTAACGAGGGCGCGGATCGAGGGATGTCAAGCCGCAGCGGCTCTTTGTAAACGGTCGTGCACGCCTTCCCAGGCGGCGTCCGCAGGGGGCGTCTCGATCCAGATCAGGCGCACGCCCTGTTCGTCGAAGCTGCGCAGCACCGCAAACAGCTGCTGCGCCGCGGCCTCGGCGTCGTCGGGCATGCGCCGCAGCACCACCTCGGCCGAGCGAGCCTTCAGCGGCGTGCGGGCGTAGACCGCGAGGTGCCGGGCCTCGGCGCCGAGCAGGTCCAGCCCGGTTTGCAGCGCGCGCGCGTCCATCAGCCGGACCTTGGCGCTGGGCGCGTAGTGCGCCTCCAGCGTGCCGGAAGCACGCGGCGCCGGCCCCTGCAGCGCGTCGCCGTCCTGCGGCAGGCCGCAGACCGCCGCCACCTGCTCGCGCGTGATGGCGCCAGGACGCAGCAACACGGGCGCGCCACGGGTGCAGTCGACGATGGTGGACTCGATGCCCACGGCGCAGGGCCCGCCGTCGAGCACCGGCAGGCTGTTGCCGAACTCGGCCTGCACATGGGCTGCCGTGGTCGGGCTGACCCGGCCGAACTGGTTGGCGCTGGGCGCCGCCAGGCCCATCACGCCGCGCGCAGAGCAGGCCGTGAGCAACGCCTGCGCCACCGGGTGCGAGGGGCAGCGCAGCCCGACCGAGTCCTGCCCGCCCGCTGCGGCCGCGGCCACGCCAGCGCGGCGCGGCAGGATCAGCGTCAGCGGCCCGGGCCAGAAGGCCTGGATCAGGCGCTCGGCAAAGTCCGGCAGCGCGGCGGCGAAGTGCGCCACGCCCTGCGGCACGGCACCGGCGCTGCCCGGCGCCACGTGCACGATCAGCGGATGGTCGCTGGGCCGGCCCTTGGCGGCGAAGATGCGCGCCACGGCGGCGTCGCTGGAGGCGTCGGCGGCCAGGCCGTAGACGGTTTCGGTCGGCAGGCCGACCAGGCCGCCAGCGGCCAGCACATCGGCGGCCTGGTCGATGGCGTCGGGGGATTGGCCGTCGAGGATCATCGGCAAGCCCGGCTCAGAACGGTTCGAGGCCCAGCACGGCGCAGGCCTGGAGCGCCACCGCGCGCGCAGCATCAGGCGTGGCTGCCGTGAAGGTCAGGTGGCCCATCTTGCGGCCGCGCGAGGCGGATTGCTTGCCGTACAGGTGCAGATGCGCGCCGGGCAGGGCCAGGACCTGGTCCCAGGGCGGTGTGCGCGCCTCGCTGGCGCCGTGGGCAAACCACAGGTCGCCCAGCAGGTTGAGCATCACCGCAGGGCTGTGCTGGCGCGGGGCCACCAGCGGCAGGCCGGCCATGGTGCGCACCTGCAGTTCGAACTGCGACAGGTCGCAGGCGTCGATGCTGTAGTGGCCACTGTTGTGCGGCCGCGGCGCGATCTCGTTGACCACCAGCCGGCCATCCTGCAGCAGGAAGAACTCCACGCACAGCACGCCGACGTAGTTCAGGCCATCCGCTATTGATTTCGCAGCATCCAGCGCATGCCGGGCCTGGGCTGCAGGGATATTTCCCTCGAAAACCTCGGTCACTGCCAGGATGCCGTCGCGGTGCAGATTGCGCTGCACCGGCAGGTGCACCACGGTGCCGTCGGCGCCGCGCGCCACGATCACCGAGCATTCGGCCGCCAGCGGCAGCATCTGCTCCAGCACGCAGGGGGCCTGCTGCAGCTGGGCCCAGGCAGCGGCCAGCGCGGCGCGGTCGGCCACGCGCACCTGGCCCTTGCCGTCGTAGCCCAGGCGCGCGGTCTTCAGGATGCCGGGCAGCAGGGCGGCGTCGACGGCAGCCAGTTGCTCGGCCGTCTCTATCACCGCATAAGGCGCGCAGGGCACGCCGCAGCGCACGAAGTGCGCCTTCTCGGCGGCGCGGTCCTGGGCGATGGCCACGGCAGCGGCGGCCGGCGCCACCGGCAGGCGTTCGGCCAGGGTGGCCAGCGCGGCGGCGGGCACGTTTTCGAATTCCGTCGTCACGGCCACGCACAGCTCGGCCAGCTGCGCCAGGCCCTGCGGGTCGAGGTAGCCGGTCTGTACATGGTGGTGGCTGACGCGGCCGGCCGGGCTGGCCGGGTCCGGGTCGAGCACGGCCGTGAAATAGCCCATGGACTGCGCCGCATGCACGAACATGCGGCCCAGCTGGCCGCCTCCGACCACGCCCAGCGTCACGGCCTCCGACGCCGGCAGCAGGGTGACGGCCGCCGTCATACCGGCAGCGCCATGGCGCGCGCGGCTGCGGTCTGCTCGGCGCGGAAAGCATCGAGCTGCGCCCGCAGCGCCGGGTTATTCACCGCCAGCATGGCCACGGCAAACAGCGCCGCATTGGCGGCGCCAGCCGCGCCGATGGCAAAGGTCGCTACCGGGATGCCCTTGGGCATCTGCACGATGCTGTGCAGCGAATCGACGCCCTGCAGGTGCCGGCTGGCCACCGGCACGCCCAAAACCGGCACCGTCGTCTTGGCCGCCAGCATGCCCGGCAGGTGCGCCGCGCCGCCGGCGCCGGCGATGATGGCCGCCAGGCCACGCGCCGTGGCCGACTCGGCATAGGCGAACATATCGTCCGGCATGCGGTGGGCCGAGACCACACGGGCCTCATGGGCCACGCCGAATTGCTGGAGAATCTGGACCGCGTGCTGCATGGTGTCCCAGTCGGAGCTGGAGCCCATGACCACGCCAATGGAGAGGGATGTCATAGCTAGGGAAGGGCCTGCGCCGTCGCCGGCACCGTCCGTGGTGTGATGTGAAGCAACCTCTAATTTTACTTTTGGAACGAGTTGAGCCCCCAAGCTACCCGCCATGATCGATATCACCCTAGAAAATTTCCAGTCCGAACTGATTGACGGCTCCATGGCGCAGCCGGTGCTGCTGGACATCTGGGCCGAGTGGTGCGGGCCGTGCAAGCAGCTGGGCCCGGTCCTGGAAAAGCTCGAGACCGAGTACGCCGGCCGCTTCACGCTGGCCAAGCTGGACGCCGACAAGGTGCCGCAGATCTCGCAGCAGCTGTCGCAGATGTTCGGGGTGCGCAGCATCCCCTTCTGTGTGATGTTCGTGGGCGGCCAGCCGGTGGACGGCTTTGTCGGCGCCGTGCCCGAGGCGCAGATCCGCACCTTCCTCGACAAGCACGTGCCCAGCGCCGACGAGGCCGCCGCGGCCCAGGAAGAAGAGCTGGCCCAGGAAGCCCTGGCCGAAGGCGACACCAGCACCGCACTGGAGAAGCTGCAGCACGCCGTGGCCACCGACCCGGCCAACGACGACACGCGCTTCGACTACGTGAAGCTGCTGCTGACGCTGGGCCACATCGACGACGCCAAGGTGGCGTTTGCGCCGGTAATTGCCAAGGCCGCCACGGTGCGCCGCTTTGGCTCGCTGCAGCACTGGATCAACGCTATTGATTTCGCAGCGCCAGGCCAAGGCGCAGCGCCGGCCATTGCCGACTTTGACGCAAAGATCGCTGCCAACAAGCGTGATTTCGACGCGCGCTTCGGCCGCGCCCGCCTGCTGCTGGCCGAGCAGCAATGGACGGCCGCCATGGACGAGTTGCTGGAAATCCTCATGCGCGACCGCGCCTGGAGCGAAGACCTGGCGCGCAAGACGTATATCGCCATCCTCGACATCATCGAGCCGCCCAAGCCCAAGGTGGCCGACGGCCAGATCCCGCCGGACGACCCGGTGGTCGCCACCTACCGCCGGCGCCTGAGCTCGGTCGTGCTGAGCTGAGCCTTCAAGCGGCCTGCCGGGCCGCGTGGCTGCCGGCGGGCCTGCGCTCCGTGGCCAGCACACGGCGGGCATTCAGGCTGCGGATCGGAATCGAAGTGTCCTGCGGTATGCCGCCGGACAGTTGCAGCGCCATGTAGCGGCCGCAGCACACGCGCAGGAACGAGGCAAAGTTATCCACAGCACCGCGCTCGGCCTGCAGCTCGTCGTGCAACCTGGCGCACAGCTGCGGCACGCTCATGCCGTCACGCCCCGCGATCTCCTCCAGCACCTGCCAGAACAGGTTCTCCAGCCGGATGCTGGTGGCCACGCCGTGCAGGCGCACCGAGCGCGCGCGGCACTCATAGAGCGCCGGGGCTGCACTGATAAAGACTTGGCACATGGTTTGTCTCCGTCGGAATCCAGGGCATCTTCCGACCCGCCCCGCAGCCCGTCAAGCGCGCGAGCCCTCAGTGCGAGATGCGCGTGCCCAGCACCACTAAAAACTGCGCAATCCAATCCGGGTGTGCTGGCCAGGCCGGGGCCGACACCAGGTTGCCGTCGGTCCAGGCCTTGTCCACGGCAATGTCGGCATAGGTGCCGCCAGCCAGCTCGACTTCCGCGCGACAGGCCGGGTAGGCCGAGCAGGTGCGCCCGGCCAGCACGCCGGCACCCGCCAGCAGTTGGGCGGCGTGGCAGACGGCGGCCACCGGTTTGGCGGTGTCGAAGAAATGCCGTACCGCCGCGATGACCGCCGGGTAGGTGCGCAGGTATTCCGGGCCGCGGCCGCCGGGCAGCACCAGAGCGTCGTACTGCGCAGGCTGCACGTCGGCAAACGTGGCGTTGAGCGCGAAGTTGTGGCCGGGCTTCTCGCTGTAGGTCTGGGCACCCTCGAAGTCGTGGATGGCGGTCTTGATCTGGTCGCCGGCTTTCTTGTCGGGGCAGACCGCATGCACCGTGTGGCCTACGGCCAGCAGCGCCTGGAACGGCACCATGGTTTCGTAGTCCTCGCAGTAGTCACCGCAGATCATCAGAATCTTCTTGCCGGCCATGGCTGTCTCCTGGGTAGTGGTGGAAAGGCAGCGCCATTCTTCCCACGTCCCGGCCGGCGCGGGTGTTAGCCCGCTACTACATGAACGCTCAGCCGGTGAGCCGCTCCAGCGCCTCGCGGTACTTGGCGGCCGTCTTCTCGATCACGTCCTGCGGCAGGCGCGGCGCAGGCGGGGTCTTGTCCCAGGGCTTGCCGTGGATGCGCACGGCCTCCAGCCAGTCGCGCACGAACTGCTTGTCGTAGCTGGGCGGGTTGGTGCCGGCGGCAAAGGCGGCGTCGTAGCCTTCCACCGGCCAGTAGCGCGAGCTGTCGGGGGTGAGCACTTCGTCCATCAGCACCAGCTTGCCGTCCGCATCCAGGCCGAACTCGAACTTGGTGTCGGCAATGATCATGCCGTGCTCGCGCGCGATGGCCGCAGCCGCCTTGTAGATGGCGATGCTGGTGTCGCGGATCTGCGCGGCCAGCTCGGCGCCGACGATGGCCACCACCTGCTCGTAGTTGATGTTCTCGTCGTGCTCGCCCATGGCGGCCTTGGCCGCGGGCGTGAAGATCGGCTCGGGCAGCGGGCTGGCGTTCTTCAGGCCGGCGGGCAGCGGCACGCCGCACACCGATTGCGTCTGCTGGTATTCCTGCCAGCCGCTGCCGGCCAGGTAGCCGCGCACCACGGCCTCGACCGGGATCGGCTTCAGGCGCTTGACCAGCATGGAGCGGTCCTTGATCTGGGGGATCTCGGCCGCACTCACGACGCTCTCGGGCGCCTCGCCGGTCAGGTGGTTGGGGCACAGGTGGCCCAGCCTGTCGAACCAGAACAGCGCCATCTGCGTCAGCAGCACACCCTTGCCGGGGATGGGCTCGCCCATGATCACATCGAAGGCGGAGAGCCGGTCGCTGGCGACCATCAGGATGCGGTCGTCGCCGACGGCGTAGTTGTCGCGCACCTTGCCGCGCGCGAGCAACGGCAGGGAGGTCAGGGCAGAGGTATGGAGGGCGAGGGGAGCGGTCATGGAAGAGATTGTCCGTCAGCACGGCGCACGGGGCACCAGGAAAGGAAACAGGTCAGAAGCTGTGGCGCAGCCCCAGCACGATGAAATTGCCGCCGACATTGTTCGGCGCGATCAGGCCATAGGCGCCCGAGCGATGGTGCACCCGCAGCAACAGGCCGGTGTCCGGCATGTCCGCCAGGCGGGCTTCCACCTCCAGGCCGACATAGTTCTGGAAGCGCGGGCGCCGGGGCGAGGTGTCGGTGGGGCCATCCTCGGCGGCGGGCCGCCCCAGTGCCAGCGAAGGTCCCATGCCGGCGCCCACGCGCAGTCGCATCGGTCCGAAGTCGGCATAGCGGGAACGCACGGTATAGGCCACATTGACTTCGGGATTGTGCTCCGCGCCGCCATGCTGCACCGCGATCAGGTCCAGTGCGGCCGTGGCACCGTGCATGCCGATGGCCGCCAGGCTGCGGTCCAGCCATCCAGGCGGGGGAGGAAGCGGCAGGCTGTAGCCGATGCCGACCAGATAGGCGCTCTTGGTACGCACGCGGCCGGTGACAAGATCGAACGCCAGCGGCGGCAGGTCGTTGGCAATCATCTGGCCGCCGTAGAGCGTCCATTCGCCCTTGCCGGCCGGCCCCTGCGCAACCGCCGGCTGCAGGGCGGTGAAGCCGGCCAGGCACAGGGCCGCTGCAAGGGACGACAAGGGGCGACGGTGCATGGGCGCGCGACGTGAAGGCGGGCATTGCTGGGAAAGCACAGTCTACGGGCGCACCCGGGCCGCAACACTAAATAACAAGGGCCGTCCTGCGACGGCCCTGGAGCATGGCAAGCCTGCTCAGTTCACCACTTGCGCGAGTTCGCCCTTGGCATAGCGCGCAGCCACGACCTGCAGCGTCTCGCCCTTGATCTTGGCGCCCTGGCCCTCGCAGCCGAACTCGATGTAGCGCTGCTTGCAGATCTGCTTGGCGGCCTCGCGCGCGGGCTTGAGCCATTCGCGGGCGTCGAACTTCTCGGGGTTCTCGAACAGGAACTTGCGCACCGCGCCGGTCATGGCCAGGCGGATGTCGGTGTCGATATTGATCTTGCGCACGCCGTGCTTGATGGCTTCCTGGATTTCCTTGACCGGCACGCCGTAGGTTTCCTTCATGTTGCCGCCGTACTGGCGGATGATGGCCAGCAGCTCCTGCGGAACGGAAGACGAGCCGTGCATCACCAGGTGGGTGCTGGGAATGCGGCGGTGGATTTCCTTGATGCGGTCGATCGCCAGGATGTCGCCGGTGGGCTCGCGCGTGAACTTGTAGGCGCCGTGGCTGGTGCCGATGGCAATCGCCAGCGCGTCGATCTGGGTCTGCTTGACGAAGTCGGCGGCCTGCTCGGGGTCGGTCAGCAGCTGCTCGCGCGTCATGGTGTCGTCGGTGCCGTGGCCGTCTTCCTTGTCGCCCTTCATGGTCTCGAGCGAACCCAGGCAGCCCAGTTCGCCCTCGACCGTGACGCCCACGCGGTGCGCCAGCTGCGACACCTTGCGCGTAACGTCGACGTTGTACTCGTAGCTGGCGATGGTCTTGCCGTCGGCCTCGAGCGAGCCATCCATCATGACCGAGGAGAAGCCCAGGTCGATCGCGCCCTGGCACACGTCCGGGTTCTGGCCGTGGTCCTGGTGCATCACCAGCGGAATGTGGGGGTAGCTCTCGACGGCGGCCTGGATCAGGTGCTTGATGAAGCCTTCACCCGCGTACTTGCGGGCGCCCGCGCTGGCCTGCAGGATCACCGGCGCGCCGGTTTCCTTGGCCGCTTCCATCACCGCCTGGACCTGCTCCAGGTTGTTGACGTTGAAGGCGGGGATGCCGTAGCCGTTGGCGGCGGCGTGGTCGAGCAGCTCTCGCATCGAGACTAGTGCCATGGTCGTGGTCCGGAAAGGGGGTTGAAGAGAACGGTGCGCCCGCTTGGTAACGGTGCTGTAACCCGGGGATTTTAGCGGTGCCCCCTGCCCCGCGGCTGTCAGCCGGGGCCGCAGGATGTTCACGAAAGGTTCAGACAGGCTCACTACAGTGCGCGCCATGTCGCGCCCTCCCCTGACCACCATGACGCCCTTGCCGGCCGGCCGGACTTCCGCCGCGCGCCTGCTGGGCGTCACCGCCGCCGGGCTGGTCGCGCTGCTGCTGTGGGATGCCTCGGGGCTGGACCTGCCACTGGCCTACTGGTTCGGCTCGGCACAGGGTTTTGCGCTGCGCGATACCTGGATGTTCGACCTGGGGCTGCACCGCTGCGCACGCACGCTGTCCTGGCTGCTGCTGGCCGTGCTGGCAGCGGCCGTCTGGCGCCCCATGGGCGTGCTGCGCCGCATAGACCGGCCGGCCCGCCTGCAACTGGTGGCGACCACCCTGCTGGCCTTGCTGGCGGTCGTCCTGCTGAAATCCGCCAGCCGCACCAGTTGCCCCTGGGACCTGAGCATGTTCGGCGGCAGCGTGCCGTATGTTTCGCATTGGGCATTCGGCGTCGCGGACGGCGGCGGTGGCCGCTGCTTCCCCGCGGGCCATGCCTCGGCGGGCTTCGCCTTCATCGGCGGCTGGTTCGTGCTGCGCAGGGCGGCGCCGGATGCCGCACGCTGGTGGCTGGCCGCCAGCCTGGCCGCCGGGCTGCTGCTGGGCCTGTCGCAGCAGGCCCGGGGCGCCCATTTCATGAGCCACACCCTCTGGACCGGCTGGGTCTGCTGGACCACCGCCTGGCTGTGCGACGCACTGGCCACCTTCCTGCGCACACGCTTCGGCACCGAACGAGAGCCCCATGCAATCGCCTGAAATCGCCCTGTTCCTGTGGGTCAACGCCAGCCCGCAGACGCCCGCCGTGGTGGTCGAGCTGGCGCGCTTCGCCTCGCAGATCCTGCCGGCCTTGTCCGCCGTCGTGCTGGCGGTGGCCGCGGCACGCGGTGGCCGAAGCCTGCGCGTGGCGGCAATACAGACGGCGCTGGCACTGCTGCTGGCCTGGCTGGTGGCGCAGTGGCTGCGCAACTGGCTGCAAATACCGCGGCCGGCCGCCTTCGGCCTGGGCCGGCAGTGGATCGCCCACGGCGCTGGCGCAGGCTTTCCCAGCCTGCACGCGGCAGGCGCCTTCGCCTTCGCCGTAGCGCTGCAGCAGGCCAGGATCGGGCGCTGGGGCGTGGGCATGGCCTTCGCCGGCGCGCTGCTGATCACCTGGAGCCGCCTGTGCCTGGGCGTGCACTTCCCGTCCGACGTGCTGGCGGGCGCGCTGGTGGGTACGGCTGCGGCCTGCACGGTCTATGCGGCCTGGAACTGGGTGGCCTCGCGGCGCCCGGCCTATGCGTCCACGGTGTCAGCCGCAACCTCTGTCGACCGTCTCTAGGGCGCGCCTTCAGGCCGGCAGGCCCAGGAACGACAGCACATCCGCCCGCACGGGCGCCAGCCAGCGCAACGGCGTGCCCAGGCTGCCCACCAGCATGACGTGGCCGATGCGCGGGTACTGGCGCAGCGTGACATCCACGTGCAGGGCATGCAGCGTCTGCGCAAGGGCCCGCGTATTGCGCTGCGGATCCACCAGCCGGTCCTCTTCCGACACGAGCAGCAAGGTGCGCGGCGCCAGCGCGGACGCATGCACCAGGGGCTGGGAATCTGCGGGCGTATCGGGCCAGCCGAAAGCCACCTGGGTCTCCGGGTCGCCGATGGGCAGGAAGTCGTAGGCGCCGGCCATGCCGATCCACGCGGCCAATTGCCCAGGGGCCAGGCCCTGGGCGCCGAGCCAGCGCGGGTCCAGCGCCAGCATGGCGGCGTTGTAGCCGCCGGCGCTGTGGCCCATCAGCACGATATGGGAGGGATCCCCGCCCAACGCCGCGGCGTGGTCGAAAACCCAGCGCACCGCCGCCGCGCAGTCCTGCAGGAAGACCGGATAGCGCACGCCAGGGCTCAGGCGGTAGTCCGGGATGACCACGATGGCCCCTTGCGTGGCCAGGGCTTCGCCGACGAAGCGGTACTCCGCCCGCTCGCCGTGCGTCCAGGAGCCCCCGTAGAAGAACACCACGATGGGCGGCGAGCGGCGTCCCGCCGGCGCGGGCATGCCGGCGGGTGGGCGGAAGATGTCGAGGCGCTGCCGCGGCTCGGCCCCGTAGGCGACGCCACGCTCATCGCGGTAGCCGCTGCGGGGCACCAGCCGGTCGAGCACCTGGGCTCCGGAGCAACCGGAGAGAGCCGCCGCCGCAGCGGCCAGAAGTCCGGAACGGCGTGTCATGCGGGGTGCTGTGGGTACTTGCATGCAGGAGGGACGGTACGCGATGTACTGCTGCGATGGGTTGCACGCCATCGTAGTGCTCCTGCACCATGCGACTGTTAGCACCTTGATACAACTCGCGACCATCCCAGGTGGAACCGGGTTGCTATTGCGATGCACCATCACGGCAGGGCTGTCATTGGCTGGCAGCAGATGCAGAAAGAAAACAGGAAGAGGTCCGTCTTGAAGTTGCGCGCATTCACCGTGGCCGTCGGTTCGGCCGTTGCATTGGGCCTGCCCACAGGCGTGTGGGCCCAGGTCACGCTCAAGCCGGATGGCCATTGGCGTTACCTCTTCTCGGCCGGCGGCAACGCCACTTCGGGCAACAGCGACACCACGGCGATTAATGCCAGCGGCGAGGCCGCCCGGGTCACCGACGACGACAAGCTCACGGTGCACGGCCAGCTCAACTACGGCCGGGTGGACGGCGCCAAGTCGGCGCAGCGCTATGCGCTGGGTTCGCAGTACAACCGCGACATCTCGGTGCACTCCTTCAAGTTCGGCTCGGTCGACCTGCTGCGCGACCGGCCCTCCAACATCGCGCACCGCTATTCGATCGCCGGCGGCTTCGGCCGCCACCTGCTCAAGGGCGATGAGAACAGCCTGGATATCTCGCTCGGCCTGGGCTACACGCAGGACGCCTACGTCACGCCGACCGAGGTGCTGGGCCAGACACGTGACGAGTACGGCCGTACCGAACTGGTGCTGGCCGAAGAATCGAGCCACAAGCTCACCGACACCACCAAGCTGCGACAGAAGGTGACCCTGTATCCGAACCTGACGGACCAGGGCTCCTACCGGGCCTCCCTCGATACCGGACTGTCGGTGGCGATGACCCCCACCCTCAACCTTACCGCCGGCTTCACCTACCGCTACAACACCGATCCGGGCGTGGGGCTCAAGCGCATCGACACCTCCTTCGTCACCGGCGTGTCACTGCGCTTCGACTAGGCCCTGGCCGCCCAGGTGGACACGATCAGCGTGGCGCCCGCCAGCATCAGCATGGCCGCCACGATGCGCTGCAGCACACGCGGCGCCAGGCGCGACGGGTAGCGGTGGTTCAGGCGGGTGACGCCGTAGACCACTGGCACCGAGCAGGCGCCCAGCAAGGCCGCACGCCAGGAAAACTGCCCGGCCGTCACGACCAGCACCAGGCGCAGCCCGGCGTTGGCTGCAAACATCAGCAGCAGGCTGCGCCGTACCAGCTCGCCGGGCAAGGGCTGCCGGTACATGTGGTAGACCAGCGGAGGCCCCGAACTGGAGAACAGGCCGCCCAGCAACCCCGACAGGCCGCCCGCCACGGCAAAGGCCATGCGGCCCGAGAGCGTCGCGCGGGGCCGGCCCTGCAGGACCAGAAGCAGGGCGCAGGCGACGATGCACACCCCCAGCAGCCCGCGCAGCACCTGCACGGCGTTGCCGCTGAGCCAGCCCAGCAGCGCCACGCCCACGGCCACCCCCGCCAGGCTGCTGCCCAGCGCCGGGCGCATGAGCTGCCAGGGCGGAGACGCCCGGTGCAGCCGGAAGTAGGCCCAGGCATTGACCAGCGTCAGCACCGTCGCCGCATTGGCGGTATCGGCCACCGAGGCGATCTGCAGCACGGCGACCAGGCCAAGGAGGATGAGCCCGAAGGCAAAGCCGGTGAGGTTCTGTGCGTAGGTGGCCACGGCAACGCAGGCCATGAACAGCAGGCAAGGGGCCAACAGCCCCCAGGAGAAGGTCATGCGCCGATCGTAGCCAGCATTGCAGCCCTCCCTGCGCGGCGGACGCCTGTACTTGGGGACAAGGCTGTGGACAAGCAGTGGTCGGGGCGTGGATGGCCTGTGCGCAAGGGGACGTGGCTCGCCGTGCCGATTGGTTGCACAATACAACCTCATGGACGCAGCATCTCCCACCCCGGTTCTTCCTTCCGACACCGTGGAAGCAATTCGTACCGCCTCGCGTGCCCTGGTGCGCGAACTGGGCTTCATGGACACCACGCTGGCAGGCACGGCACTGTCGCCGTCCGCGGTGCATGCGCTGATCGAGCTGGAGCACGGCGATGGCTGCACGGCCTCCGACCTGGGCCGGCGGCTGCGGCTGGAGAAGTCCAGCGTGAGCCGGCTGCTGGCCCGGCTCGTGGCCGCCGGCAGCGTGGTGCAGGAGGCCACGCGTCCGGATGGCCGCGAGAAATCGCTGGCCCTGACCGACCAGGGCCGCACCCAGGTGGCGGCGATCCACCACTTCGCGCGCAACCAGGTGCAGCATGCGCTGCGCCAGTTGCCGCGCCACCAGCATGGCACCGTGGTCCAGGGCCTGGCCGCCTACGCCGAGGCGCTGCGGGCGGCGCAGCAGCCTGGCGAGGAGGCCGCCCCGCAGCCCGTGCAGCCGATCGAGGTGCAGCGCGCCCTGCCCCCGGGCGCACTTGGACGCATCGTGGAGATGCATGCGCGCTACTACGCGCGCGAGCGAGGTTTTGGCCGCTTCTTCGAGGCCAAGCTGGCGAGCGAGCTGGCGGAGTTCTCAGGCCGGCTGGACGACCCGCGCAACGCCCTCTGGGTGGCGCTGCGCGGCGATACCGTGGTCGGCTCCATCGCCATCGATGCGGACGACTTCGGCCCCGAGACCGCCCACCTGCGCTGGTTCATCCTGGACGACGGCCTGCGCGGCAGTGGCACGGGCCGGCGCCTGCTGGCCCAGGCGACCGCCTTCTGCGACCGGCAGAGCTATCCGGCCACCGACCTCTGGACCCTGAGCGGCCTGGACGCCGCACGGCGCCTGTACGACGACGCCGGCTTCCGGCTGGTGGAGGAAGTGAGCGCCGCGCAGTGGGGCAAGGAAACCACAGAGCAGCGCTTCCGGCGGGTGCGGCCCTCCAAGGCCGCCTGAAAAGGGCCGCCGGGCCGCGCGTTCACGCCGCGCGGCACACCTTCAGCATGTTGGTGCCGCCCGGCGCGCCCATGGGTTCGCCGCAGGTGATGGCGTAGACGTCGCCGCTCTGGACGATGCCGCGGTTCTTCAGGTGCAGCTCGGCGTCGGCCAGTGCCGTGTCGCGGTCCAGGCTGCTGTCCATCAGCAGCGGGCGCACGTTGCGGTAGAGCGCCATGCGGCGCTGGGTGGCCACGCGTGGCGTGAGCGCGTAGATCGGCACGTGGATGCGGTGGCGGCTCATCCAGAGCGCGGTCGAGCCGCTGTCGGTCAAAGCGACGATGGCCTTGGCACCCAGGTGGTGGGCCGTGAACAATGCGCCCATGGCGATCGACTGGTCGATGCGGCCAAAGGTCTGGCCGGTGAAGTCGGCGTCGAGCTTGACATCTTCGGCGGCTTCGGCGGCCGAGCAGATCGCGGCCATTTCCTCCACCGTTTCCAGGGGGTAGCGGCCGGCGGCGGTCTCGGCCGAGAGCATCACCGCGTCGGTGCCGTCGAGCACGGCGTTGGCCACGTCGCTGACCTCGGCGCGCGTGGGTACCGGGTTGGTGATCATGCTCTCCATCATCTGGGTGGCGGTGATGACGACCTTGTCGTGCTCCCGCGCCAGCTTGATCATGCGTTTCTGCAGCGCCGGCACCGCGGCATTGCCGACCTCCACGGCCAGGTCGCCGCGCGCCACCATGATGCCGTCGCTCACGCGCAGGATCTCCTCGAGCTTGGGGATGGCTTCGGCGCGCTCGATCTTGGCAATCAGGCCCGGGCGATGGCGGTATTCGGCCGCGGCAACGTTGCACAGCTGCCGCGCCATTTCC
>Ga0116227_10005097_pt1 | contig 28068 bp, 23 predicted proteins | sample S1TSphgellanicum_FD_89693 | JGI IMG/M metagenome (GOLD analysis project Ga0116227, IMG submission 89693) | Host-associated microbial communities from peat moss isolated from Minnesota, USA - S1T2_Fb - Sphagnum magellanicum MG | ecosystem: Host-associated > Plants > Peat moss > Unclassified...
GGGATTAGACTAGGAAGAAGGACTAACTTAGCTCGTGTGAATCTGCATCCAAAAACCAACCACAAGAGGTTAGTTTAGCATTCGGGACACCCTTTGGTGTTGGGACTTGCCACGGGCATTTGGACACACAAGACTCACCACGGCCCGGACTCAGGGGAAGCCACCACCTTCCCCCTTATAGTATTCTCTGCGGTTGGTCGCGGAGGCTACATCCAAATGGCACATTTTGTTGGGACTCCCGAAATGGAGTCCCGAAAGTGTCCCAGCTGGACTCCCGGAACTTTGAACGGCCATAGATCCTCGACCCGAACTCGGATCGAGACGAGTCCTAAATCAAAGTTGTAGCTCTCGTCGAGAGCTTTCCAACGCCGTGTCGCACTCTCAATTCGGACGTCGGAAAGAGGTCGATTCCTGACTTTTAGTGGTCATGAGTCAAACTGTCAATTTGACTCCCATCCCTTCTTTTGCCCATAACTTGGGCTGCAGATGTCTGAATGGCCAGTGCGAGGCCATTTTCGATATCTACGTTTCAAGACCTTTTCAATGACACCAAGAACACCCCAATGCAAGTTGTTTTGAGCCTTGCTGTCGAGCTCTAAACATTCGGGAGTCCAGGAGGACTCCAAACCTCCAACTTTTCCAAGTGTTAGGCTTCACCCCCACACTTGGCCAAAGTGGGGTTGCGACATTTCCACAACCCTAAAACATTTGAACCTAGAATCAAGCATAAAGGTGAGCATATTATGCACCTGATGTGAATCATAAGCTTGCAAAAATTACAAAAAAAGTTTGATGACCTTAACAACTTATGCTTACATGTTATTTTGAAAGATGATAAGTTTAGCATCAAATGCATCCAAAGCATCAAAAACATCAATAGCCTGTCCAACATCAATTTCCAAAATCAATGTCAAATTGATACATGTATTAAGAACATCAAATAGTAGTCAATGCCTTTGTGACTAACTCATCACATAAGCAATGACAACATGATTCAAAACAGATGTGAATGCTTTTGCAATTGCCTATACCTCAACCTCAGGAACCCTTTGCTACAAAACAATTGTTTTATGCCGCCTAGAGCACAAAAGAATGGCCTCTTTGGATTCCAATATCTTTTCAAACATGATTATCTTAATAACAAATCTTGTTTTCACTAGGGTCTCAAGTTTTCAAGGCCGCAACCTCCTCTCAACACATGCCCTTCCCCATTCCTACCTTCCATTTCTTGACTTCTTTGTCCATGTGATTATATTTTATAAGTTCCCTTGGGCAACCTTCACACTAACTTGTTTCATATCTATAGTCACCTTTTCATCATTAGTAGCATATTGGCAAACTTTAAACATAATGTGACCAAAAGATGTACCTTCATAAACCCATTTAAGTTTCAAAGGGCGACAATCAACAATGGAACAAAATGTTATTGCCATCTAGACATCAAGTTGTTACCTTCATATTTCACAAAGGCAATTATACAATGCATTAGATCATACTTTTCAAGTAATGAATGCAACTAACTAGCCATGGAAAGCCTAGTGGTCTCATGAACCTCAAACAAACCAATGGTAACATGCTAGGGCATCCAAGATTCATTTGAATAATTGATTACCAAGGCAAAGGTGTACATGCCACCTTTGGACATCCAAAGATCAAAACTAGTTGATAATGTTGTTGCCTTAGTAAGTGCTATCAACACATGTAATTGCATGGTTTTTTTTATCATTGCATGTAACACTTCTTTTACAAACGTAGCCTGAAAAGAAAAACAACATGCGGGCATAGGTGTAATACCAACCTCCTCAACCAAATATTGTCACAAGTGGAAAGGGGCATGTACCCCTTACAAGTATATAAGACTAGGCCTTCAACAAATTATTGTTATGCCTCATCAAACTTCTTGTAAGGGTTTGTAGCACCAAAATATGATGTGATCACACACCCAGATGGCCCAAATTGCTTCTTCCCAAATTGTCAACTAGGCTTGTAACAAAAATAAGAAGTTTTTTAGTAATGGCGAACTTTTTGTGAACAACAAATTTTGGATGCAAATTCAACATGGGTCTTCATGGGAGTGATCCCATTAATCTTACCATATTTAATAAATCATTTTCGTAAAGTAGAACATTGACATAAATCAAAAGCACCAACTTGTTTTGTTCTATAAATAATGCATCGCAACATCTGCGACTTCTCAAGATCCATAGGTTAGTTGTCATTTACAACAAAAAAAACCCCAACAAAATGAGGTTTGATTGTGTGGTTTCCAAGCTATAATTTGTGATTGTATAGTTACCAACTATTTCATTTGAACCTTAGTAGAATCTAAAGCAATAGTAATATAATTTGAGGCAATAACAACAAGAATATTCGAAGCAACAATTGTAAAACTAACACCAACAGAGCCATGCATATGGACACTCTAAACATCATGTTGGTGGTGTTCCATCAATATCACCAATCGACTCAACCAATTGCACATCATCCTTCAACCATTGTTCACTACTATAAAACCAAAATTACAACCTAACCCTAAAAAACCAACAAAATGCAAAAAAACAAAAAAAGTTTAGGGCAAGGCATGAAAGCTCACAATTCAATTGGAAGAAGTTCATGGACACATGTACAGAACATAGCTGAATATGTACATCAAACAAATTAAAGAAACATGAAATTTAAAAGACTTACCTTATCAATGGTTGATGTAGAAATGTTGATGTAAACCAAATCGTTAGAATCTCCACCAAAGCTATAGACACTCCAATTGGAAGATATTTTCAATGAATGCATCAACCATCAATAGCATAATCCATGTGAATTAGGTGACAAGAATTGGATGTTGGGCCTAGTTTGAAAGATCATGTTAGTTATTTTGGTAATTGAAAAAGTTGTTTTGTGACACTATTGTCTGTATAACAACAAAAAATAACAGAAAAAATAAAAGCAAGCAAGCATATTCAATCAACACTTCGAGCCAAAGAAGTCATCATTGGCTTTACAACATTGTTTGTTATATGTAGAACAAAAAAAACCCAACAACATCAACCAGATTCATCAATCAATATCACAACCAACCAATATTTTGTTGCATATTACAACATTCACTATTGTTTGCAAAGCCCAAAGAAACCCAAAAAACAACAAAACAAATTCCATCATATTCACAAATTAAGAATCATTGTTCCTTGGTGATGACATTATTATTCTCTACAAAGAAAGACCAAAACAAAAACCAGTCCATAAAAAAATCTAAAGCGAAAAGATGGGAATAAAATGTTGAAACTAGAATAAAAAATCCAAGAGATGATTAACAAACATCCTTTTGTATATGGTACTCTACACAAGGTGGCAAAGACTTGGAGTATTGATGGATGACATATAAAAGTAAAAGAAAACACTTAAAGATGTCAAACAATTTATGTGGGGATATATTCCAGGTTCCATGTTAGAGTAACAAATGCTCATAGAAAACCATGACAATGATGGAATTTGAAAAAGTTGTGCAAGTCTTAGTCTAGCCATTAGTTTTTGCAAATTGCCAACAAAACTCAGTTAATATGCTAAATTAACCATGAACTAAATAACTTAGAACAATTGCCATGAATGATAATATCTAAAAAAATATGCCTTTCGAACACAAAATCCATGTTCATTATTGGTCAAGCTATTATCATCACAAAACACTGCCATGATATCTTATAATTGAATTAAATAATAAAAATATATTGTTATTTTTTTTATACTAACAACTTGGAATGCAATATGCCAACATCCTGAAGCTAGAAACTTGTATCACATATACCTTGGTGGCATTTCACAAATTGGAAATCAAGATGGGTTTCCTAGTTAATGATGCTTCAATTGAAACATGGGGCTCATCAATTGGAATGAAAACATCATCTCCAAATTGAACAAGGAAACATATGAAAACACAAGTAAGCCTTTCAAGCTAACAACCATATTTCAAAACCTTGCATCCACATGAGATAAATTATAAATAAGCATTGTTTGGACTTATGATGCAATACACCAAATACAAAACCTCTAGTTGTCATTGGCAGATGTAACTAATGCAAAAGAAATCATTATGGTAGAAGTTGAACTTAACCTTGACCCCCACAATCGAATATTTACAGAAAGGAAGTGAATGTTTGGCATATTCAAATATATAGATTCAATTTTTGGGAATCTGCACATTGTGACAAAAAATATTTCACCATCCAAAGACATTGGTCATGATTAAACTCTTGACCTCGCAGTGGAAACATGAAATCAAATTGACATGTACATTTGAAGACAATTTAACATAAAAAACAAAACTTCAAAAGGCCATATATAGCCATTTGTCTGGTTGATTTCCATCCAACCCAATCCTAATTCACAAAGCCCTACTATATTCTAAAGTTCAAACCATGTTGGGCTGATTTGAAACAAGGATGAAGCCAACCAGTTATACTCATTGATGCTTAAAAAAAACACATCATCTCTTACAATGCAAATTAGCACTTCCAGTTCTAAAATTTACTCTAATGGATTGAGATGAACATTGAACAAAATAGCTATCATGAAAGATGAAGTAACTCAAATAGTGCATATCTTCACCATTCACCATCCCTTCATGATCCATAGATTGCCCTACATAATCTTGATTTTTACATCATCTTTAACCCATGTTGCATAAACTTTCAATTATACCCTTTCATCACTACTCACTTCCCACCTTTATTTTACTTGGCTATTTGCCATTTATTTGTGTCCTCATTGAATATGTCAGGGTTTCAAGTTTCAACCTCACATTCTTGGTTCATTCCACATTTTTGTGAAAACACAAATTGCACTCTCTTTGCTAATGTAACCAAGAGCAAATCTCATTCACATATCACACATTGTCTTGTACACACACTTTAGTTCAATTATTCATAAGAACTCTAGAACATATTTTATAAAGAAATGCAATTGGAAGCGCACAAACCGTTCCAATATGTGAAAATGACATGGAGTATGTGCAATTACAGTGCTATGTGGCACACAATGGATCACTATGATGTTCTTGTGTGTAGATGGTGTCAGACCACATAGTAGAAGGAGCAATAAAAGGAAGCAAATATAAAGATAAACAAGGATAAGAGAACGAAAACTCCTCTATTGTTGGTTCCAAGCTTCACAACATGGGAAATAGATAAGTAGAAATCTAACAATAGCATTTTAGCTACCCATTTAATTTGAGTTTGGCTCATCTTGCTTTACTACAAAAATAATTATAACAAAATTGAAAAAACTTCCCATTCCCAAGGAGTGGGAGTGGCTACACCCTTTGGCGATGGGATAAAATGCCATATATAGCAACAAACCAAGGTTTGATCTCAATCCCACTAATGATGGATCAGAGGTTGGGAAACTACAAATTGTCAAGATAGAAAAGAATACTTTGATTACATCAAGGTTTTTACACCATATCCTTTGAAAATCCACATTATCCCAAACAAACTTTTTGCACCTCTTTGGTGTTTTCTTGATTGTGCATCATTAAAAGAAAAGACATCTTCCATTTGGCATTTTCCATTCATGTCCTAAATTCCACATGCAACAAGGCCAACTTGAAGGATCAAAACTACAAAAAGAAATTGAAAACATGCCAAAAAAAATACAAATCCTTTTCCAAAATGCAACAATATCAATGGTCAATTTTAGTATTATAAAATTGCATGCACCTATTGTAAGAAATTGTTGAAATTAAACATTATAGGTGAAGGTAACTTATCCTTACCACACATGACAAAAGTAGACAAAAACATGTATCAATCATGCATTCCCAACTATCCATGAGTGACGCACTCTTAAGTCCCTTGCTAGACCCACTTGAGGGGTCCAAGTACGTTGAATTGCGAAAAGTTGGGACTTGAGGGCCGCTCCTGACTTCCAGCACTAAAAGGGGGTAGAGGGGCGTGCTAGAAGTCATGGGATTAGACTAGGATGAGGGCCAAGTATTATCTCATTCGAATCTGCATCCAAAACCAACCACAAGAGGGTTAGTTCACATTCGGGAACACCCTTGGGTGTTGGAACAAGCCACGGGCACTTGGACTCACTTGACTCACCACTGCCCGAACTCGCGGGAAGCCACCACCTTCCCCCATATTGTATTTTCTGCAGCTCTCTATGGAGGCTACATCCAAATGGTTTTTTTTCCCGGGACTCCCAAGGAGGAGTCCCGAAACTATCCCGGGTTGGAGTCTTGGGTTGGAGTCGCGGGATTTTGGGAGCTCATATCTCCCGGCTCCGACCTCTGATTGGAGTGAGGTTTGAACCAAAGCTGTAGCTCTCCTCGAGATCTTTTCAATGCCATGTCGCACTCCTTCAGAAGACGTCGGGAAGAGGTCGATTCCTGACTTTTAGTGGTCGGGAGTCAAACTGCCAATTTGACTCCTGGCCCTTCTTTTGCCCATAACTTGGGCTGCACATGTCCAAATGGCACATGCGAGGCCATTTTGGGCATCTACACTTCAAGAACTTTCCATTGATATAAAGAACATTTCAATGCGAGGTGTTTTGACCCTTGAATTTGAGCTCTAAGTTTTCGGGAGTCTCGGAGGACTCCAACTTCCCACTTTTGGGGGTGTGAGTTTCATCCTCACACTTATCCCAAAAGTGGGGTTGCGATAATGAGCTTGGAGGGAAAAAAAGCTAAAGCACAAATGTGTTGTGAACATTGTTAAACATTTCCAAAAGAAAGGAAGTTTGCTGGTATGTAAAAGATGATAGGAATTCTAATGAACCAAGTCACGGAACATTAAAAGTTCCTAATATGCTCCAAAACCTCTAGGCATGATGAATGATCGGTGAAGGTGTTGAAGGAATCCACAATAACATAATGTCTTACCAATTGCAAATGTTAGAGAAACTAAAAGGGTCAATTAGCTTTGGAACACATGCGAAAGTATTGTTGAATAGGCATTTTCTATAGGAGAAGATCACACAAAGAGAAGGAAAAAGGGAGGATGTGGGTCCTTTTTTGGGGGGGCAGGAAATGGGATGGATGGATACTTACTTTGATCAGGTTGGGTGGTTTCAGCTAGCTACACATGTAAGATATATCTTTCCACAAAAAACTTGAACCCAATTTCAATTTCTACGTCAAGAAGACCTTGATCATCATCATCATGTTTACACCACAGAATGCAGGAACTTTGGCTCCAAGGCACAAAATCTTCATACAAATCCATTACTGCCATTATTGCTCCAAAAAATAATTGTAAACCAAACAGAACAACAAAACCAAAGAAAAAAATGCTCTGACATTAAACCTCAGACCTCACAAAGAAAACACTTAGATGCTTAAAGTTCATACCTTCAACTTCATCATACCTCTGACTTGACATAGTGACTTTAGACCTCAAACTTTCGAACTTCAACCTCACACCTTCGACTTGAGACCTTTGACTTGATAGAAAACAACAAAGGACAAGGCAAGTGAAGCAAAGGACATTGCTGCTCAAAAGGTGTCTAAGATAGCTCAAGCTACCAAAGAAAAAGCTGGTCAAGTCAAGGATCATGTTGCTTCAACCTTGGGAACATCATATGAGAAGCCACACAAGGATGATGAAGCTAGATTACTAAACCCAAAGCGTTGCGAGCTCCATCTCAATCTAACCCTAACCCTAATCCCTAACCAATCATATGCCAAAATGCACCGGTTATGTGTTGAATATGCATATGCATATTCATATTATGCATATTCGGGCATATCCATCCATGAGTGACTGGATGTGCATACTGGTACAAGCAATTCCCGCCCGAATATGGATGAGCACCAATTATTGCATGACCGTTTTATGCTGGATATATATAAAGATGAATATTTGAAAAAACAAATTATGTGTATGACTATATGCATATGTGGTTACTATCCAGGTTCATATCTGGATTTTTTTGGGATATATCCGGGGCAACACTGCCCTAAACCATCCATCCGCCATGGTGTGGCGGTTAGTTGCAGTTTCACTTTGGCCCCTCATATTGTAACATCATGTGTTTACAAATCACAAGCTACAGCAGTGTCCAAACTGAGTTATAGGTAAACCATGGTTGTGTAGGTGGTCACCAACCATGGTTTACCTATGATGCTTCTTCAGTGCTTCATGTGTGCACGTATATGTCTATAAAACTCTATTGATTCAACACAAACAGACAAATTTGAATGAAAAAGTGGTGTAATTGAACAAGGGTGTTCTTTCATTTGTCCCCTACAAAAAGAAAAAAGTGGTGTAATTTTTTTAATTTAAAAAAATTTAAAAATTTAAAATATAAATATATATATATATATAGAAAAAGGAAAAAAAAAATCATCTTCAAAATTATGTGGGAATTTCTCCCAGACATGATTTGCATGAAGAAAGTTGGAATCTGACAGGATGGAGGAGTCATTGGAAAACCATCTTTTTGGTGGGGGCACATATGTGGACCTACACTTCCAGACCAACTACATTGGTCTCTCTAGGTAGTCTAAACAACACCCATTGCAAAACCAACAAGGGGTGTGTCACATTGTGGCCTTGTCATTTACATTTTAAAAAGTATCTTAAGGCAAAGAGAAGAATGATGAAAATTCAAATATTTCACCATTCAAAAATATAATCTTCAAAAACAAAATCCTCTAAAAGAAACCAAAAATCCTTCAAGATATTATTATAACTCTATAATAACTAATCTCAAGTTTCAACACAAGCCAAAAATATCATCTTAAAAAAATTCTCCTATAAAAAAATAGACCTATTATTATTACCTAGGGGCCAAAATCCCCTAAGCTACTATTACTAACCTTGAAGAATGAAGCTGAATTAACCTTGCGTCCTTATGAATCTAAACACAATATCCTTGCCTTGTAGGCAAGACCAACAAACCTAGAAACCAAATAACTAAAAAAAATTGTCAATAAATTGCAACACACATATTATTTCTCTAATGGATTTTAAGAAAATGGGGAATTAAGCCACTCACCTAGTCTTTGACTTGGAATAAACCTGTCAAAATTAATTAATTAATTAATTATTTATTTATTTATTTTTGTCACAATTATTTGGATGTGGAAGTGTAGCACATCCCTCTTATTGCTATGGATGGAATAAGTTGTTGTGGGTCAGAGTGAACCAACAGCCACAAGCACACTGTGAGGGATGGATGGATGGATGGATGATAGGTGGACAGGGAAAACTTTCAGTTCCCTAGCTAACCTCGGTTCCCTACCTCAGTTGCCGTTTTATACTTGTGCAGTCACTCTGCATGTAACTCTGTTGGAACTGGTGATCATTTTTTTCAACAAATTTTGTCATTTTTTTTGGGACCAAGAATTGAGAAAATTTTGATTGTTTTTTTTAAAAAATGTAAATTAGACTAATTGGAAAATTTTCCCCAAATGAAAAATTCAAATAATTTTTTTGGTGAAGGAAAACAAAGATTTTAAAAGAGAATATTTTGGAATTTTTTTGCCTTTTTCACCATGAAAAATTTCAAAATAAAATAATCATTTTGACACTAAAATGTTGAACTTGCCATGGTACTATGGTATGTTAATCCAGGCCAAATAACTAGTTTTGTAGACTCTCTCAAATGAGAGAGAGGAGGCCATAGTCCTCTTTAATTTGGCAAAGCAACTGGGACCCAATTTGAGATTCTTGTTTGAGAGGTTTCTAGAGAATATGTAGTAGGTTGCAAACTAAGGAAAGGAGGCAAGCTCGATATCATTACAAAAAACTTATGTGCACAAAGAGAGACTCTTAGAGAAAAGCTCTTGGCAATAATTGTGACTACCAACTATCAAGTTTTGACACTAGATTTTGAGGGTACTAGGGTTTTTACCCTAAACCTTCTGCCCTTTTTTTCTTCATAAAAAATATTAAGACTAGGGTAATTTAGTGTTTTTGAACCACAACTTGAGTCAAGGGTCTTAATGACAACCAACCCCTTTGAACATTGGGGGATCAAACAATGGCAACTATATATATGTATTTAAAGGCCCAAATGAACCACACCTATGCATCATGGATGATGGATGATAAGTGATTAGCAAACATTTTTCTGTTGGGTTTCAATTCCCTATTTTAACAATGGTGGTTAATTTGGTTGCTTTCTTTTACTACCTTCCTCCTAGGAACCTACCTGCTAATGGATTGCTAGTATGTAAGTAGTAAAAAAAACAGCCCTTACCTTCTTAAGCTACTTTCACACATAGTGATAGCAAGGTTGGTAAAGTTAATATAAGTTACAATTGGTTCACATTATGCATCTAGTCATTGGTATGTTGTCTATGTGGTGTGAACACATGGCACATTACTAAACACATTACTTAATGTGCTAGTGATTAGTGATAAACTATTGTTGATTACTTCAAAAGCTTGGAAAAATGTAGATTTTCACCTCTATCTTCAATTGCAAATCACCACCATGAATTCACACGACATAAGTTATCGACATGTAACACTTGGCCCAGTCTCTCTCTCCAAAATGCACGAAAATTCGAACTTCGCAAACTCGTGTTTGCTTAGTTGTTGCACATTGCTTCTCACTTCTATGCATTTTTCTATTGCATCAATCTTCTATATTTCTTTGTTGTGCATCTCTATTGTGCATATTTTTCTATGTGTTCCTTCTACGCATCTTGCTACATCTTTTTTGTGTGTGTGCCTTTATCTTGGAAACACTTAGTGCATGTAGCAATGTTGAATAAATTAATTTACGATGTACACAATGGATGCAAGTAATGCAAATTATATTGAAAAAAACACATGTTTGAAAGGAGGATCTAATAGCAACAATGGAATTCGACAACACAATGTCAATTGGGAGCGCAATGAAGTGCTTGTGCTCATCGAGTGTAAACATACAGAGTATGCTAGAGAAAAAATAATTATTGATCCATGAGCTCGTATGATTCCTACAACACAATGATGGAACCAAGATTATGAAAGAGCTTCAAAGCAAGATCAATATGTTGTCAGCACATAATGGAAAAAAAGGACAAATGGAATATATTGAACTTATATCTGAAGAAAATTGCAAACTATCACAAGGGGACAAGTCACAATACTTCTTTCTAAAAGCTTCTAATGTCAATAAAAATGGCAAGTTGAACTTGTCAAGGCACTTCAACCAAAACTATTATGAGGCAATATAAGTGTTTCAAGGAGAATGGAAAATCAATGTTCCATTCCATGTTTGGGACATATAAGTGGATGGAGGTGGGAATTACATCATGCTAGTATCAAAACTAGATATACAAAAAGATCATGATTTAGCATAACCATGACATTTATTCATGAAGAGCTTCTTGACAAAGACTATCTAGTAAATGAACACACATGCAACAACAATGCAACAATTTCAATTCGAGTGAATGGATAGACATGGATGATTTTTTGAAAAAAAATTCATCATTATAAAACACCTTCATCAACTTATTAGTCCATCAAACTTTGTGTTCACAACCAACAAAAAAGTGGTCACACCTAACAACATAGAAGTTTTCAATGACCCCGACTACACTTGGAAACGTGGGAATTAAACAAAAATGAAGTAATGACTTTTCACTAGTTATTGAAACAACTAACAAGAACAAGGAGGTGATGGTGGAAGCCCTAGACTGAGTTGTGGATTGTCTCAACATTACACAAATTGAAATTGAAAACAAATAGAACTTAATCCATGAATGCACTTTCAAAAAACACATCTAATACTAAAACAAAGAGACAAGAAAATTCACAAGGTATTTACATGGTGAACATCCTTTCTAACCTCAACATAACTATGTGCCATGTTTTCATACACAATGAAAAAATAAGTTTCCACCAATGAATTTGAGTTTAATTTCATTAAATGAAAAATGATCCAAAAATAGATGTTCAATGATTCAATGATTCAAAGAAAAATTATTGAAGATTTAGTGATGAATCAAATTGTTTAGTGAGTTTAGATTAGGTGAGACATCTAAATTTTGTTTGCAATAAAATAATTCACAAACAACTATTTCATTTCAAAGATTGAACATTCATTTCAAGCAACATTACAAATTTTTTTGAAAGATTTCAATACACATGATGCAACTTGTTTCCAAGATATTGTTCCAAAATTATTTGTTGATTTTTAAAAAAAAATTTCAAACCTTGTAATTTTGTTTCCATGTATGTTTCAATTTCAACTCCATGTTTTGCAACAATCCAATCCCATGTTCATTCATCTTTCTTTGGTTGCCAAAATGAACATTTACACCTCTATTTTAAAACTTTAGCTACATCATCAAACTATATATGTTCAAGTCCTTTCCATCAAGGATCATATTATGAAGGATGTAACAAAAAAGGAGAATAACAAGGTTAGTTTTCAACAACAATTATCTGAAGTGTTTTTAAAAAATCATTCGAGAGTTCTTGACAACATTTTTACCTTCAAAAAAATTGTCTATTGAAGAATGATTCTAAAATAATGTGGTGAACATTTTTTTGTTTGTGCGGAATCATCAATCAAGGTAATAAAAAGTATCTTTTATCACCTTTATGTAAGGTTTGATGTCACATTTGCCATGGTCTATTCGAATAGACCTCCATGAATAACCTTTTGACACAAAAGTGAAATACACAAAATGTGAATGTTGTTCATCAACCTTGCATTCCAACAAATAGATTTTTTAATTTTTTTCTATAATCAACTATGGTTTGAAGCTACATGTTATTGTATGAGAGTAATTAATTTCACATTATTCCCGCAATTTGAGAATGTAATTTTTTTAATAATGTTGATTGTTCCATGGATTGTTGGAAAATCACAAAATTCCTTGAAATAACTTAAACCAAGTCCTCTCCATTTGGCCATGTGATTTGATTTTGAAACACCTAATTCATAAACCATACAAACTCACACAAAAATGAATGAACAATGAACTTGCCCATTATAAACATTCTACTGCAATGTAAGTATTCAACTTTGTGAATGAAGTTAGACAAAAAAACATGAAATTTGAATGGTCACAAGCACTATGTATAAAAATAAATAAATAAATTTGCACCAAAGGTTTTAGTTTCATGGTTGATTGTCACACAAACTCCCATGCCAACTTGAAATGTTCAATTCATTTATAATCATAATATTGGGTCATTAAAAAAATGTGCAAACTAGGTGCATGCTTTTACTTTCACCCAATCACCAAATTTTTTTTTTGAATAGCAAATAGTAAATAAGTGACATTTTATATTCATGCAACAAAACAACATTCACAATAGTTTGCAAAATCTTGTTTATTTCCATTGAATCTACATGGTCGATGTTCCAAAATGAGGAAGTCATGTTGTTAGAATATGTTTCATAACATGATACTAAATATTCATGTTTTTGATAAATCAATTACAAGAAATGTGTTAGCAACACAAGCTTGAGGAAACATATGTTGCACATGATGCACAATGATGACAATGACAAGGATTTACAAAAAAAAAAAAATGAGAAAATAATAAATAACAAACACGGGTTTCAACAAAAAGAAATGTTAAGTATTAACAAATGAAGCAATAGGAGAGTTTGGTAGATAAGATACACATCTATGAGTAGTTAATGACAACATCAAATGAAGGACCATGAAATTCAAACAATTGTGAAAAAAAATTTAATAACTTGAAAATCCTTGAATAACTAAGTGAAAACTTGAGTAATTGAGCAAAACCTTAAGTGATTGTAGTTGTCTTAAAAGAAAACAAAAACTTGAGAGATTATGAACATGAAGAACTTCAACGGGAATTTGAACAAAAGCTTGAATGAGATGTGAATGTGAAGAATTAGAATGAAAAGAGAGAAAGAAAAATGAAAACACAATCTCACCATGAGAAAAATCACTTGCTATTTGCAAGAAGCAAATAGATGATGCCCATTCATCACAATTAGTGTTTCTACATATGTAAAGTTGTGAATAACAATAAAGGGAAAAGTAAACATGTTAGTAGTAAGTAAGGATTTGTGTCCAAATGGTGATAGGTGGGTTAGGTAAGTTAAGTTAATAGTTGTCAATATCTAGATTAGTTGTCAATAAATAGTTTAATAATTAAATAAGGGGTCTTACCCTCATGTGTGAATATAATTTTAGTTGTATATTGTTCTTACCAATCAATCTTATCTATTTAGTGAGTGGCCACCCACTTTCTTACCCATCTACTTATATATATGGCATACTTCTTACAACATGGGCTACCAAGGTGAAATTAACACAAATTCATCTTTGGGTGGTACCATTATCAACATTGCACCCCAATTTTTTTAGATTCATTTAATTTTAGGACAATGTAGGACTCATTTAAAGATGACTTTTCATTTCAAATTTTATATCAAAAGATTATCGAAGCTTTGTAAAACTTGAAATTTCAATTGAATTTACAAAAAAATTAAGTTATAATATTTCAAATGAATGATCAAGGAAAAAGTTTCAAGAAAATAATATTCTGGGTTCCTTTGTTTAGAACACAAAAGGAACATTTTTTCATGTTTTTAAACTTTTTTAATTTTTAGAAGGGCCTAAAATGGTATTGTATTTTATTTAATTAATAAATAATGGATTGAAGTGATCATAAATTTTTGAACAATTTTCAAAGGTCAAGACTAGAAGGTCTTAAAGGGCCATTGTATTCATGTTTACAAATTTCCAATAATACCCATTATTTTTAAATTTTCAATCTCTATTTGGGGCCATACCTTAATGACTATAATTGATAAACCAAAGGAAAAAGTTTTTACAATGGTGCAATGTGACAGTTAATGATAAGGGGTTAAGAATTTCAAGAACACATGTCAAGAATGGTTCAAGAACACAATTTTTTTACTTGGGTAGCTTATGTAGGTGTTTACAAATTTTATATAATGTGTACATAGGTGAGGAACACAAAGCCCATGTGGTGCAATTCAACAATAAAAAGGACATTTAAAAAAGTATGTTTCTTTAATTAAATTAAATTGGGTTCATCTTTCCTTGGATTTTGGTGAGGTGGTTCTTAGTTATACCACTTAAGGATGGGTTTGCCCACCATATATTAAATCAATTGAAGTTCATTCACAACTAAGTTACAATAGGCATCCAGTGGATGGTGCATTCATGGGTGTTGGTTTGATTTAATCATATTTCAAGAACTTTTCTTCTATTTCCCATTAGGATAAATTTCATCTTCAAATGTCACCCATTGTTTTTTATAATTTGCAAAAACCATCCAAGGATCAAATTCAAGCACAAAAAATCCCTTTGCTACTCACATCAACCATATGAGTGAAGAGGGTGATTGCTCACTTAATTGAACATCTCCTAGGCAACCAAAAATATTCACACTGGTGGATGTAGATGCCGCTGGTAATCAATTCCTAGTGTGTTTTGAAAGATTATCATTACAAGCCATCTAAATGAATACCTTATGTTGTGGTGACATCAATAGTGCTGAAATGATATTTGGCAAAACCATAATCCTAAATCATGTTTTCTAATGATTGTAGCCCTTACCCATGAGGAAATCATGAATTACTAGCCATAGGTTGGGTGTGATTTGGCTTCATCCACAAATCTTGCAATTGAACCCTGGCTCAAAACAAAATTTCTTCACAAAATTAACAACTTAGCCCAATCACCTAATGAAAAAAACAAGTGCAATTTCGATTTTTGACAATATGGAAAAAAAAACTATTACAATTGAATTACCAATGTTCCACCTTGGGACCTATCATGTAAACCCTCCTTCTTCCCTCTATGCCTTTTTAGGTAACTACCTATGTGAGTGGGTAAATATTAAGAGCTTAGGTGGTTACCATATAAGTAGTTAAGTAGGTAAAGTACATAGTGCTTATTAAGTAAGTAGTAGATACATGTGGATGGTCGATAGGTACATAGTTAACCATTGTGGTTAACTATAGAACAATAATATCATAAACACATGTTTCCTATTCGAACATCATCCATCTTGCATGTTTTGTTGTTTAGTGTTGGTTCAATGTTTAATCTAGGCATTACCATAAGACATTCCATGGTTTATATATCATACTATTGTTCTACTATCTTCTTCTAAACATTTAAATCCCTTAGAACAAGTTTGGAACATATGGACACTTTGATGAGTTTAGTACATTTGATGTCATCAAAATCTAGACCATGCCAAATCTGCTCAACCTAGTAGACACTCAAAATTAATCTTAAAGTAATCCTTACTTTGGGCTTGATTTTATTCCTTATTGCACTCAATCATCCTCCCTTTCGAGTTATCCATATACAAGGTTCATCAAAGTGAAGATCACTCCTCAAAACTAAAGATGATGTCTCAAAAATGACCACCATCATTTCTTTTAAAACTAAATTATGATCTACCTAGGTAAGGGGTTAACTAAGTTAGGGCTTACCTACTTGCCTACTATTCTATAGGTTACCCACCTACCTATACCTACCTACCCTTGGGGTACTTATTTATTTAGTACCTATCTACCTCCTACTTACCCACCTACCCATTAGGATAGGGATGATAAAAAGCCTACTTAAGGACTACCTAGAGGATACCAAGGGGCCTACCTAGTTTAAGGAATACTTGTGAACTATTTATGAGGTTACATAAGGCTTACATAAGGGGTCATAAGAATGTTTCGTACGCTAGGGAATATGTAAGGGTTATTTAAGGTGCTACCTAAGAAACCTAAAGGATTACTTGAAGACTACTTAAAGACCATGAAGGGATATACCTAGGTTATGGGCTATCTAAAATAAAGGTTATCAAAAGTCTACATAAGAAGTTACATAGGGACTACTCAAGGTGTTACATAGGGGCTATATCAGGACCTAACTAAGTTAGGGGATACCTAAGGATTAGGTAACGGGGATACTTAAGGAACTACATATGGTTTACATAGGGGCTATGAATCAGTCCTAAATAACACCTAAATAGTCCCTATGTAAGCCTTAGGTAACTCCCTTTTGCACTATGACCTAACCTTAGGTAGTTCCCTAAATAACTCTTAGGTATCCCCTAACTTAAGAAATTCCTAATTAGCCCTCACAAGTAGGCTCTATGTATCCCTCTAAATAGGCTATATGTATCCCATAGCCTATTTAGGCCCCTAAGTGTCTCCTTAGGTAGGCCCTTAAAATAACCCTTCAGGTAGGTTTTATGTAGTCCCCTATGAAGGCTTGTGATATTCCTAGGGAGATGTAGCCCATTAAATTAACCCTTAGGTATTCCATAACCTAAGTAGGTCTTTGAGAAAACAGACAAACAATGATGTCCCACCTATTTAGTGGCCTCACAAGCCCATCCAACAATGAATGGTGGGGTTAAAAAGATGCCGGTTAATTAACCTTGTGTTAAGTGTTAACCCTTAGTTCTAGTAATTTGTATATTTTTCAAAAAACAAATTCCTGGGTTTTTGGTTTGGATCCAGTTCTTTCTAGGTACCGGAACTAGAACCGGCGGTTCTTAGAAGCCAAAAAAGCGGGTACCCGTGCAACACTGGGTTGTGACTTGTGTGGCCTTTTGAAAATTGGAAGTAAATTTGACAAACAGAAACCATTGTTGGACGGATATCACTTTCTTCATTAGACACTCATTTTTTTAATCTCCTCGGGTATATGCCGGAGGTGACTCGGCAGATATCCGTTGACTAGACAAACCCCTGGAGCACATCATGGAAAGAACTGGCACCCTCATGTCTTCAACCACCAGATGAGAACAGGTTCTCAATCTAGGGCTAGGTTAGGGTTAGAGCATTAGGTTAAGGTAAGGTCTCTCAAGCAATTAATGTATATATATATATGAATTAAAAAGGTGTAAACTAAATCAAAGAGCCGATTTATTATTCGACTATTATGATATCAAAGAGAAAGTTTTAACAAATATCCAGTCGGAGAAAAAAAAATTGACTCTAACTATGAGGACTAGAAATTTAATTTCTGAAATGTTTTTCCTTTTTTTGAAAAAAATTGTGTAAAATTGAGGATTATTTTTTCTAGTGTAAAATTCACTAAATTTTCTCTTTTTTTGGGCCAAAATTTTAATATCAATTTTAAAAATAAAATAAAATAAATGAATAAATTAAAATTAATAATAATTTGTTTTTAATGACCTTGTGGGGACTTATGTTTTTTTGGGCTACTCAAACTCCGTTTAGGGTTTCACCAACCAAGCATGAGTTGGATGGTATCATCAAATATCCCATTGTGAACAAAGAACCCAAAAGCTCAAAATTGTTGCTCATGATGCAATTCTTGCAAACCCGCCCTTTACCATTAAAGACCAAATCCTCCAAAATCTTTTACTCATAATGCAAAAATAAAAATGGCTGTGTATTTGGGACAATGAACTTAACACCCACATGGCCATGTTTTAAAATTCCACCATCATTGCTCGAGATAGGTTATTGCTTGCCATTTGAGTTCCAAACCTTCAACTCATTACAACAAAAAGCATGACCTATAATGTCTAGTTTAATCATGTCCAATTTGAATGCACACCAAAACAATGAGCATTCTCACCTGCTTTTAGTGTTCATTTTTTGAGTGTCTACCACCTACCAAAGAAGAGAGTCCAGGTTTTGAACAGTGTTGGGCTCTCTAGGAATCATGAGAGGTTTTGGAGAGTGAAGAAGTCCATCCTCCAGTCTTTCATAGCAATTGAAATTCCATATCAGCCACCTAAAATCAACAACCCTCCAAGACTTTGATTAGATGATATTCATTGTGAATGCGCAACCATGCACACACATTTGACACTAATTGAAATGTTGAAAATTTTCAAAATTATTATTTTTCAAATAACAAATTTTCGTGAATGGGATTATTGAAAATTTGAAGATTTTTTTGTTGAAATGAAAATTTTCATAATTAATTAATTAATTGATAAAACATGTATGGAAATTGTCAACGTATTACAATATACATATCGTATTGGGTTGGGTGTTAGGGAAGGGTATTAAAATCTATCTGGTTTTTTAAGTACTCTAAATTTAGCTTAGAGTTATCGAATTTTCAAGAATATTCTATTGAATTACTAACTCTCCAAGCCTCTTGGAGCACATCCAGTGATGCTCGGTATGTGACCTCGCAAAAAATATTTCTCGTATCCAAGAGAAGATATTTCCTTTCTCTTCCAACCCCACCCATAAAACTAAAATTGGGACTGCAAAGAGGTGAGAGTGATGCTCAGTATGTGACCTCGCAAAAAAATTTCTCGCATCCAAGAGAAGATATTTACTTCCTCTTCCAACCCCACCCATAAAACTAAAATTGGGATTGCAAACAGGTGAGAGACTACTGACAGCAGCCCACCTGGATCAATCAAACTATCTAACCAATCATCAGCATGTGTTAGGCTTTGCTGTGCATTTTATTTACCCTATTGCATGACAAAAGTTCCAATTGTTGTTAAATTGAAATCCATAATTGACAATGATGATGAAAATGAAATACCATTCATTTTTATGCACTCATAAATCATAATGACAAATGGGAAGTGCTATAACGTTTTTTTTTCTCTCCTTTTCAAATCATAATGTTCAATTTTAGTGGGTTTAGGGAGGTGGTTCAAGGAAGGGAGAAGAAGGGGGGAAAAATAGGAAAGGGGGTTGGGTCACAAGGCCTTGTTTTGCACTCTTTTTTTCCCTTCTTTTGTTTATTTACACAAATTTACATGTATTTTTAAAAATGGTTATACTTCCATTATTTTACATGACATGAAATGGCCTTACACGGTTATGCATTCACACATACATATCCGATGTTACATTGATTTGAATATAAATTATACACTTACATGATGTGTAAATAAATATCTTCAATGCACTTGTACTGATCTCAAATTTCAACACAAGCCAAAATATTATGTTTAAAAAATCCTCATATAAAAATAGACCTACTACCTAGGGGCCAAAATCCCTTAAGCTACTATACTCTATAATGACTCCAAACACAATATCCTTACCTTGGTAGGCAAGGCCAACAAGTTGGGCAGGCTGCCTTTTGGAGAAGAGAATTCTGGCATTCTCTTTCACCTACCTATGCCCTTGGTAGGTGAAAGATCTCTCCTTAATATGAGTAAGCATATGATCCCCTCCTCATTGAGGACTCCATGTAAGATCATCCCTCCTCCTATTTGGTATCCTTTCTAGGAGTGACATCCACATATATGAAGGGCCTTCCAATACCCAAGAAAGTTTACTTGCTAGCTTTGTTTTCCATCCATCAAAGTTGTACTAGGATAACAAAAAGGTAGGAGGGAGGAGTAAGTTGGGCCTTGAATACCTTACTCATGACCAATCTTTGTTCCCTGTACATCATTGGACAAAGGTACTTTCATCCCCCTATTCATCCAATACTAGCAACATTTATAGATTGCAGCACTCAAATAAAGGGCTAGCCAAAAACATTTAACGACTTTTTATAGCCAAATTTGGCTAAATCTTCCTATGGATGATTGCCACTTTCACTACATCACAAAATTCATAAAGGAAATACTGTACCTTATACAAAAGTTCTGGTTCATTCACAACTATAAGGGGGTTTCCAATGGGTGGTGCACTCGTGGGTGCCGGCCCTTGCCTGGGTCACATAATCCCCATCTCCAAATGGAGAATGACTATTGTAGTGTACCATGGCAGGTCCAACATTTCAGTGTGGTCGAATAATTTTTTTTTAATTTTAAAGATTTCATATTGGAATTAGAATATTCTAAAGGTTCTTTACTTTTTCTTTGCCAGATTGTGTCCTTTGAAAAAATATATATATATTTTTCAAACATTTCTGCAAAATAATAGAGTTATCCATAAAGTCACGCTCTGTTTCACCCCCTCTCTCTTCTGCTTTCGCCCCCTATCCCCTCTTTCAGTTGTATCTGCAAAGTAATGAAATTTTATTAAATCTGGGTATGAAATGCTTAAACTCAGCATTTAGTGCACAAGGTTCGAGAGTGATTATAGTACTTGTACAGGTAGGACCAGTGAGAATATAATGTAGCAGCAGTGGAGGCGCTCAGGGAAAAGGAAACACAGGATGGAACTCAGTTTACCACCAAAATTGGTGGAAAAAAAAACTAGTTTGGGTCCCAGTTATTTCCTTTTGTAAAATTTTCATTCCCAGTTACGCGTTTGATGCCCTGGTATGCCGAAAATGGCCGTTCTCGCCCCCTAATCGCCTGACTTTACAGACAACTCTAATACATAATTATTGTCAAAGTTGCCATGGTAGGCCTACTATGGTATGGTATGGTATTGTATTGTCCCTGACAGGAAGAACAAATAACCTGGATTCAGTCAATGTACTAACCTGGAGAGATCAATGGAGAGCAACTGTGTGTTTGAGAATGATTGTGCTTGCAGGAAACTCTTGCAAAATCAAATCTGTCAATGAACAATTTGCTCTTTAAAGTCTGGAGCACACACACATCTTCTTCCAGAGGTTAGGTTTGGCAAATGTTCATATATCTGCATGCTAGTGTTACTATGGGACCAGATATGGGGATAGGTAGGGTTATTCATATCCACTAGAGAAAGATATACAATACTTGAATACACATATATACATACACATGCATTTATCCAATAATTAGGGTTTAAGGGGGGTTGGATATGTAGCTTCTTGTTAGGGTTTTGAGGTTTTTGTTTGTGTGTGTTTTTTTTGAGCAATAGCAAAGCTTGCATTTTATTTTTTTGGGTTGTAGTCACAAGCACGCACACCAACATAATGTTTTTTTCATTCGTGGAGTGGTAGTGCCCCTGCAACTTTTAGCTATCTTGAGTCTTGAGTTTGTCGATTTCAAGGTTATGGTTTATGTGTTTTTGGGAGAGGCAATTTTGAGTCTTGAGTCTTAAGCTTGTCAATTTGTGGTTTTTGTGTTTTTGGGGAAAGGTGGTCTTAAGTTTTGAACTTCAGTCTTTGCATTTTGGACTTGAGCATTGTAAATTTTGCTCTTCCAACTTGAGAATCACAACTTTCAATTTTCTGCCTTTGTGCATTTCACACACTTTTCACTTTGCATTTCTTGCACTGTGAAATTCAAGGTCTTCACACTTTGCAAGCTGAATTTTTGCACTTGAACTTGAAAGCTTTTACTTTGTTGTATTTTATTGTGATTTTTGTTGTTTGTTTTGTGTTTTGTCTTCATTTTGTAGTTTGCAATGTTCCATGCACTTATGGTCTTTCACTCGCAAGCGTTAAGCAATTTCAATTACCTTTGCATTTTAAATAAATAAATTAGGTTGTAATTTTGTGTTTTGTCTTTGTGTTATTGTGATTAAGTGTTCAATCCACATTTGATGATTGGAAAAAATGTATGTTTGCTTGAATTTGTCAACATGGTCAAAGAAAATATTGGAATAACAACTTTTAATGTGAATTACAACTTGTCAGATGTTGAAAGCATGCATATGCAAGCTAGTATGATTTAATATGTTGATATTAAGTTTATGCAACTTATGGTTATACAAGTTCAAGTTGCAGCATGGAAGCCACATACGAAAAACTCTATTTGCTAGGGGTTTTTTGTTATCAATGACAACTTACTTGTGGATTTTAAAAACTCGCAAATGTTGTTATTTGCAAAACAAAGCAAACAAATGCTAATACTATGTGCCAAGGATTTACTTTAAAGGTGGTTTCATGAAATACAAGGCTAAAATTAACATTCCTATGAAGACCCATATTTGAATTTGCATATTCAAGGTTGGTTGTTTAGAAGAAGTTGATGAGTGTTAAGAAAGTTGTTGAGGCAAATCATAGTTGACAACCAAGGAAAAAGAGATATAGGCAAAATGGGTATGTAATCATGACATTTTTTTTTTGTCACAAATCTTTACAAAAAAAAATTATAAAGCACAACAACAAATTTTTGAAGATCCAATGTTGTATATTTGTAAAGGTTACATAGCCCTTTCCATTTGTGAAAATATTTGGCTATGGATGTTAATGTTAGGTTAATGCCCACATGTTATTTTTGCTTCTCATTTTATTTTGGAGGAAAAATATTTCTTATAGTGATTATGACAAAACTTAGGTGTTGTTGAATCTCACATTTGTAGTAACCATGTTTACTAGTTTTGTCTTTGGATGATTAGGGGTGGTGTGGACACATTTTCCTTTATAATTAATTATTTGAATAATTTTTGAACCCCTATGCATGTTATTGTAGGTTTATTTGAAATGCATGAGACCACGAGGCTTTTCATGACTAGTTAGTTGTAATCTTTATTTCAAATGTATGGTTTGATGCATCATGTGATTATTTTTGTGAAATATAATGCCTATGGTGATAGCATTACATTCCATTATTGGTTTTCATCATTATGGGTGTATGAAAGTATTTATTTTGGTCACATTATGTTTAAGGCCTATTAATACGTTACAAATGACGAAAAGGTGATTGTGGGTTTGAAATATGTTAATGTGAAGGCTACTTAAGGTGCTCTATAGAAGATAATCACATGCATTTTTTTAATCAAGAAAGAGGAGACAAAAATGTGAGAAGCTATGTGTTAAAAACCGTTGCAACCACAAAAATTCAAGATTGATTCGATGAAGACCAAATTTGGTAATAAAGTAATTATGTTTGAGGCATTGGAATTCAAATATGTCATTATCTTGTGTTATAGGTGCAAAGGACATTGGCTTTGCATTTGAAAAAAATCCCTAAGGTTGAAATATGGATAATTACATAAGTGGTCACAAATGCTTTGAATCATGTCATCACTATGTACATGATGAACCAATCATGAAACCATTGGCTATTATGTGATGCTTTCATTATGTCTATTAATTTAACACTAACTTTGAAAGCTAAGATGGGATGAATTACAAATGGGACTAATGTTTTTGATGCCTTTGATTTCAAGGTCTTTGTCTTTCATAAAAACATGTCCAACTAGATCCTTGTTTCAAGTCTTTGCGGGCTATGGAAAATTATGTGTGATGTGGGGATTGTATATGTTTTTCTTTTGAATACAATGCAAATGTAGTAATCCTTTTCCTAATGATGGTCTTTGAAATATTACACTATTATTCAAGCATGTGCAACACCAATTGGTGGATTAATTGTTAGATCTAGTGATTTTATTGAAGAAGAAAATAACATAAATGATGTCGCCACCTTTATTGAATAGTCTTCATGTGCACTTGTTGGGGAATTATATTTGTTTAAGAGTTTATTTCTAACTATAGTTGCATGTGTCAATCCCCTTGTTTTGTGGCGAAATCATGAAAATCAATTCCCAAACATTGGTTTTCTTTGCCAAATACATTTTAGGAATTCCAATACCACAAATTGAAACTAAATGTGTGTTTAGTCTTGCTGATGTGTTAATAATTTTAAGATGTTACAAGTTATAGTGGAGAACATAAATCACATCATTGTTGTGGTGAAAAACTAACCTAATGATCGACATTTGAATTGTAAATTACATACAAATTTGGTGGACTTTTTGAAAGTTGAAAATCCATTGGCTAAAGAAAAGTATGGCTTGCTTGAGGAAATAAGTTATTTTGAACAAAGTTATTTTGAACAATTGTAGTAGTGATTAGGTTTAGCAAGGTGAGATCACAAATATTTTTGTTGTTTTTCTATTCTCCTTTAAGGTTGTTAGAATTTCAAATTTATATAATACAACTTGTAATGCAAACTTTGGAATCTCAAATCTAAATGACAATTTGCATTGGAAAAAATTAAATTGTCACATTATGAATGCATGGTTTATTTATGCAATTCGCCAATGACATGGATGATGGGTTTTGGTTGTGTTGTGTGGGGATGGGGTCCTTATGTGTTTTCTATGGGGTCTGGTTGGGATAGAAAGCTTGTCTTGCATTGGGTAGTGTTTTTGAAAAAATTGAAGTCCAACTCCCCCATAAATTATTAATTTTGCAAAATTTGTAAGTTCTTGTAAACTAATGTGTGATTTCAAAAATTAATTCCAAACATTAAAATTTTATCCCTAACTTTTGTACATATCTTATCATTATTTTGATTTTGAAAACTAGCACATCCACATCTATTAAAGGAAAAAAATGAACATCAATTTATATATGTCTCGATAAATACATTGTTAATTTTTTTTATGCACATCCTTTTATTATAATTTTTAAAAAAAATGCCATATTAGTATCATGGGGTGAGTTTCAAAACTTCATATTTAAGCGACATTAGTTTTACCAAACAACTTGGAGCAAAGTTCACCTCCTTTTGGCAAAGTAAAAAAATTCATGACTCCAAGTCTAAAGTTTGAATAAGGCCAAAAATCTTAATTCGATATAGGAATAATGAAAAATGTTCTAAGAACAATTCCAATGGTTGTAGTTAAATGTTTGTATTACAAATTTTGGATGAAGTTAATGCACTAGTTAGAGGTGTTAAAATTTGGACTCAGCTCTTGTAGATTTTGTGCAAGATATCATGGGTACCATAAGACTCTAGAACATAAAATTATTGTGTTTAGTTGATTGGCCACAATGATTCATTAATAATTCATAGTTGTTGATTTGCTAGCCATAATGTGTTGGCTAGGTGTGACATTTATCTGTTCCCTAAAAATATATTATTTCATATTTACTATTTATTGGTGAGGGAAGGGCAAAGAATTAACACTAAATTTGAATGTGATAATTGATGATACTACCCCAAATACATTTCATCTTTGGTTCATTTCTCTAAATGTAAGTGCAAATAATATGTTAAAAGGGTGTATAATTGTGCAAATGTAAATTTTTAAAATTTATACAACTAAATTCATGTACTTGCATATATAATTTTTTCTACATTTAAATGGATTAGTAAATCATTTTCACATACACAAGTATAGGAGTAAATGTAAATATGATTTGGGAATGTATAAGGATGTGTAATTAATTAATGTAGTTGGATTTGATCCCAATAACCCCAAGTCTCATATTGAAAATTTGTAATGTGTCATTTCAATGCATTCATTCACTTCACAAATGTATGTTTGGTTTTGGAAATTGTTGCACAATTCATTCTTAAAGTGTGTTTGCAAAAATTGGTAAACCATTAAACACAACAAAAAAAATCATGTCTACATGTTTTGCATAAAGGAGAAGATTGGAAGCAATATATGCAATTCAAATTTAATTTGTTACTGAACATGAAATCCCAATTATGGTGTGAAATTTGAAGCTTTGTGTAATTTGGAAAAAAATTGCATTCACAAACTTATTATTTAGTCTACATTTTTTTTCCACTTTCAAAATGTTTGATTTCATTCTATGGCATTTAGTGCAACCTAAAATTTAACATTTTTCATTCTTGGTCAAACATGTGTGAATGAAAAATTAAAAATTTCTTTTATCAAATGTCTTTGAGTTTATCAAGGATGAAAGTTAGTTGAGTTACATCATAATCAATAAACATTTCTAGCAAAACATTAACATATAATAACCCATTTTGGTTATGATTAATAATGTGAAATCAAACATTAGTCCAATTGTTGAACATGAAAAACTACCTCATACTATTAGTTTTATTATATTTGAAATATAATAAAATGACATGAAAAAAATTTGAAGGTCAAACTGAAATTTTTGATTTTCATTTACTAAAAAGCCACAATTAAAGTATTTGTGAAACTTGAATTAATTTTAATTTTTTATACTTGTTTTTTTCCCAAATCAAAATATAGTGTTTACATATGAAAAAAAAAGCCAAACACGAGTATCAACTAATCAAACATGCCATTGCGGCGAATCATGTTTATTTGTTTAACAACTTGTCTTTGCACCATTGACCAATTTGCTCACTAGCTTTCGTTTATTGATGGGGTTGGTGATTTTAAGCAAATTAAGAGACCATCTAGAGTTATGGATATGGTATATGGGCTTCAATGTTTTCTTTTCCTATTTTTCAACGAATAAATTGTGATAATTTTGATTTTTTTTTTCTAGCATAAATTTTACTAATTTTTCTTATTAAAATTTTGCCAACATTTTGATACAATTGTTTTTTGAAAAAAAAACACTAATAGGCTTTGCAATAATATTATTAATCTAGCTAAAGGTGAAGATCAAGTGAATATTTACCCTTTACTTGACATTTACCCTATGGGTAGGATTAAGTAAAAGCCGGGTAAAGAAAAATGGATAGATTAAAACAAATGTATACGTGTGTGTATTATTTGTGTACAAGTAGTAAGGCAAAATTATGGAAAATAGGAAAAATACATTTAAATTGTGCAATTGGTATTGCAAACACAAGCACTTGTCATATAATAATACATCTTAAACAAGAAATTAGCAAGTTAAGAAAAACACTTTAGCACCTTTAGTAATGCATTTCAAGCTATTTTTTGGTAATGCAAATGCAAACCATAATCTAACTAGGTTACGGTGCTATATACCTATTGTAATCAATACAAAGAAGGAAAATAAAATATAGAATTGAAAATATAAATATGGGTGAATCACATAATTAGGCAATAAAATTCATGAGAAGAAGTGCATTGCTAAATGTGGGATATAAATGCATATAAAAGATGATTTTTGCATGTACCTTGTTTTTAGTTGGGCCTTTGAACAATTATTACCAATAGGTAAACCACAAACTCAAATCTAGAGTGGTGTAGGGTGCACTAATTTAAATAAATAAATAAATAAATAAATAAATAAATAATTCCCAAATTTTTTTGTCTTTTCCTTTATCAAAATATTTGGGGAAAATTTTGGAAGTTTTCAAATTTTGAGTATAAAAATTGAATAATTTTGCTTATTTTATTGGAAATATTTGCCAAAATTTCTAGGGTTGGGCAACTATGTTGGACATGGGCACTTTAGAAAAAAAGTTAAAATAAAGTGGGCAGCTCCGAAAGAGGGGAAGAAGCCTTATGGATGAAAAGAAGGACTCAGCCATTCATTCATTCATCCCTAGTTGGCAAACTAAATAATTTAGAGGGGTGGGAGGTGGGGGGGGGGGGGGAAATAAAAAAAGACTAAAGGACCCCCCCCTTAGCTTTTTTTTTTTTGAACAAAAAAATGGGGGTTAAACTTGTTGGACCTTAAAATTCCAATAATTAAATCGGATTTAAAAGGCCGGA
>Ga0116227_10005098_pt1 | contig 28067 bp, 24 predicted proteins | sample S1TSphgellanicum_FD_89693 | JGI IMG/M metagenome (GOLD analysis project Ga0116227, IMG submission 89693) | Host-associated microbial communities from peat moss isolated from Minnesota, USA - S1T2_Fb - Sphagnum magellanicum MG | ecosystem: Host-associated > Plants > Peat moss > Unclassified...
ACCTGCGCATCGACCTTGCCGAAATCGAACAGCCGCCAGCGCAGCCCGGCGCCCCCGCTGGCCTGAAGCGCATTGCCCGTGAGCAGCCCGGCGCCGCCCACCGTAGCCACGCCCAGCAAGCCATCCAGCGAGATATGCGGGTAATATTCGGCCATGGCCACGCCGATCCGCGCATTGGCGGCGGCGACCTGCCGCTCCGCCGCGACCAGATCGGGGCGGCGGCGCATCAGTTCGGCAGGCTCGATGCTGCCGCCCGGATCGGGGGCGAGCGGGATCGCCACGGCGGGAGTCAAAACCTCCGCCCCGCTGCCCGCCTGCTGCCCGCCAAGCACCGCCAGCCGGTTGATCTGCCCGGCAATCGCAGCCCGCAGCGGCGGGATGGAAGCCTCGATGCCCTGCTGCTCGCCCAAGGTACGGTTGAGCGACAGGTCGGAGGCGACACCCTGATCGCTCTGCTGGCGCACCAGATCGACGAGCTGCTTTTCGGTCTGCAACTGCCCCTGCGCCACCGCCAGCCGCGCCTGAAGCCCACGCAATTGCAGATAGGCGTCAACCGTTTCCGCCGCGATGCTCAACCGCACCGCATCGGCATGGGCCATGGTGGAGGCCAGATCGGCGCGCGCAGCCTCACGCCCGCGCCTCAGGCCCCCGAACAGGTCGATCTCCCAACTGGCCTGAGCGCCCATTTGATAGAGCGAATAATCCCTCGGAAAGCCCAACTCGCGCGATGCCGCGCCAAAGGGCGTCTGCAAGGAGGTCCGGTCGCGCTCCGCCGAAGCCCCCACGCCCACCGTAGGCAGCAAGGCCGCGCCCGCAGCCTTGGCCATGCCGCGCGCCTGAGTGATCCGCGCGGCGGCTGCGGCAATGTCCATATTCTGGGCCAAAGCCTGATCGACCAGCCCATCCAGCACGGGATCGTTGAAGCGCTTCCACCATTGCGCCTCTGCCGGGGCGATGGTGGCGGGGGTGTGATAGGCGGCGGTCAGCGCAACATCGGGTTTGCGGTAATCCGGGCCAACGGTGCAGCCCGTGAGCAGGCTGGTGGCCAGCAATGCGGATAACAGTTTCATGGACAACATCTCCTCAATGCGCCGCATCGGGTGGCGGCGGGGCGGCATTGGCGGGCGGGCGGCAGAAGGGCACCATCACCAGCGCGGCGATGAACATCCAGGCCAGCAGGCGGAACACATCGTTGAAGGCCAGAGTCAGCGCCTCGCGCCCCGCCACGCGGGCGAACAGCCCCTGAGCGGAGAGCAGCGCCTGATGCGGATCGGGGGCGATGGCTCCCATCCGCCCGGCCATGGCGGCAATGGTATCATTGATGGGGGCGGCGCCATGGGCCATGGCCTCGCCCAGACGCAGGCTGTCGATGCGCGTGTGGTCCTGCAGCAGCGTGTTGACCACCGCGATGCCGATCGCTCCGCCCAGATTGCGCATCAGATTGAACAGGCCCGAGGCATATTTCAGCTCGGCGGGCTGGAAACCGGCCAGCGCCATGGTCACGCTGGGCACGATGCAGAGCATCATCGCAAAGCCGCGCAAGGCCTGGCTGGGCGCCAGCTCCCAAAAGCCCCAACTGCTGTTCATATTGGAGGACAGCCACAGGCTGAGCGCAAAGCAGCTGAGCCCCACGGTGATCATGATCCGCGCGTCCAGCCTCTGGCTGAGCGAGGCGGCCACCACCACGCTGAGCATCTGCGCAAGGCCGACGACGATCACCGTCTCGCCGATCTGCAGCGAGTCATCGCCCCTCACCTGCCCCAGATAGACCGGCACCAGATAGATCGCGGAATACATGCCCACACCCAGCACCAGATTGAAAATGCAGGCAAAGGCGAAGGTCGGGCGGCGGAAGGGGCTGAGCTTCACCAGCGGATTGGGCGAGAAGAAGGACCGCTCCAGAAACAACACAAAGCCCACCAGCGAGCACCAGCCCGCCATGGCGATGGTCTGGTCGCCGAACCAGTCGTGGCGGGGGCCTTCCTCAAGGACATATTCCAGCCCGGCGAGGAAGACCGCCATGGCGATCAGATGGCTCCAGTCGATGCGGGCGAAGAGCGCGGGATTGGCGCGGTCGACCCGGATCACCTGCGATGACAGCAAAGTCACCACGATGCCGGGCACCACATTGATGAAGAACAGCCAGCGCCAGTCGAGCCAGTCGGTGATCGCCCCGCCCGCGCTGGGCCCGAGCGTGGGGGCCAGCACGCTAACAGCCCCCAGAATGGCAGGGATCAGCGCGCGCTGCTTGCCGGTGAAGATGGTGAAGGCGGTGGCGAAGACCAGCGAGACCATCGTGCCCCCGGTAAAGCCCTGCGCCGCGCGAAAGGCGATCATCGAGCCCATGTCCCAGCTCAAACCGCACATCAGGCTGAAAAAGGTGAAGCTGGCCGCCGAGAAGGTGAAGGCCCAGCGCGTCGACATCGCATGGGCCAGATAGCCCGAGAGCGGGATCATCACGAGTTCGGCCATCAGATAGGCGGTCTGCACCCAGCTGATCTCGTCGGGCCCAGCGGCAAGGCCCGCCTGCACATCGCGCAGGGATGCCGAAACGATCTGAATATCGAACAGCGCCATGAACTGCCCGAAGGCCATGACGCCCAGAATCAGGAACTTGCGGGCTGTGGGCATGCCTTGCGGGTCATGCGCCCAATCCTGTCCAATCCCCTTCAGCCAAGCGGTCATTCACGGCCCTTTCCGATTCCATCTCGACAAATATGATGTTCATCATCTAAATGACGATCATCATATTTGCAAGAGCGGGCCGTCAACGGCGATACAGGAGGTCTCAATGAGTGAAGCGGTACAGCAGATCACAGCCCGCCGGGCCGAGCCGGAACCCTCCGGACATGGCGCTGCCCAGGCGCCTGAAACCACGCGGCGCGGGCCGGGCAAGCGCACGGTGATCGCTTCGGCTTTGGCGATAGCGGCGGCTCTGGCGGGCATCGGCTGGATCGCCATGAGCCCCTCCACCGAATCGACCGACGATGCCTATGTCGCCGCCGACTCGACCTCCGTGGCGCCCAAGGTGCGCGGGCTGGTCTCGGCGGTGCTGGTGCGTGACAATCAGGCGGTGCATGCGGGCGATCCGCTGGTGAGCATCGATCCCGAGGAATTCGACGCCAAATTGTCGGCGGCGCAGGCCAGTCTGGCCGATGCCAGGGCCAATGTCGCTTCGGCGCGGGCCGCGCTGGTCAGCCTTGGCGCCGAGGAAAGCCTGAACGCCGCGCAGGTGACGGCGGCGCGCACGCAAATCCGCTCCACCACCGCCGAGGCCGAGCGCGCCGACACCGACCGCCGCCGCTATGACACGCTGGTGGCCACCGGCGCGGTGGCGCGGCGCGATGCCGACACCTATCGCACCACGGCGGTCTCGGCCGAGCAGGCCGCCGCGCGCAGTGCCGCTCTGCTGGCGGTGGCGCAGCGGACCTCCGGTGTGACCTCGGCCAAGCGGCCCGGTTTGCAGGCCGCGCTCGACAAGGCGCTGGCCGGGCAGCAGCAGGCGCAGGCCGCCATCGATCTGGCGCGGCAGGATCAGGGCCATGCGCTGATCCGCGCGGCGGTGGATGGCACGGTGGGCAACCGGCAGGTGCGGGTGGGCGATTATGTGCAGCCCGGTTCGCGTTTGCTGACTTTGGTGCCGATGAATGCGCTCTATGTCACCGCCAATTTCAAGGAGACGCAGATGCGCCATATGCGCGTCGGCCAGAGCGTGACCATCGCGGTCGATGCGCTGGGCCATGGGCTGAAGGGCACGGTGGAGAGCATCGCGCCGGGGTCGGGCTCCAGCTTCTCGCTGCTGCCTTTCGAGCCGGGGACGGGCAATTTCACCAAGATCGTGCAGCGCGTGCCGGTGCGCATCCGCTTCGATGCGTCGCAGGCCGGGGCAGACCTGCTGCGGCCCGGTCTTTCGGTCACGGCCAAGGTGCGGGTGGGCGACTGACCGCCCCGCCCGCATCAATCCTTCTGGAAATGCGAGGTCTTGTCGAAGCCGTCATTGGCCTTGGCCATGCGGATCAGCTTGCGCAGATAGGCTTTGACCTCGCGCTCGAAGCGGCGGTCGCTGTAGACGCCGGTGCGGTTGTATTCGTCGCGGCCCAGCAGTTCTTTCAGATAGAGCCCGAAACCCGCCTGATCCTCCAGCGAGGCATGGCGCTGCGCCAGACGGCAGACGAACTCCTCGGCGGCGGCCTTGTCGTAATCGTCCTCATAGTCGCGGCCCATGCGCTCGGCCCGGACCTGATCGACCTGCGAGGCGGCAAGGCGGCTGGCCAGCCAGTTGCGGACTGTTTCGGCGTTCCATTGCGTGTTGTCCATGGCATGCGCCCTTCCTGCCGGTGATCGAGGCGCCCTGCCTAGAGACCGCATCGCAGAGAGGCAACGCCCCAAAGGATTGACCCGAGGCCCCATCGACCATATCTGGCCTCTGCGGCGACAACGTTCCCGCCCCCGATGGGAGATCAAGACCGGGACGGCCCGGCAACTTTCGCAAGGAGGTTGCCGCATGCCATGGATAAGTCTGATGATCGCCGGTCTGTTCGAAGTCGTCTGGGCCAGCGCGATGAAGCAATCGCAGGGATTTTCGCGACTCTGGCCCAGTGTCGTCACCATCATCGCGATGATGGCCAGCTTTGGCCTGCTGTCATGGTCGATGCGCTCGCTGCCGCTGGGCACGGCCTATACCGTGTGGACCGGCATCGGCGCGCTGGGCGCCTTTGTGGTGGGCATCGCCGTGCTGGGCGAGGCTTTGACCGCCATGCGTGTGGCCGCCGCCCTGCTGATCCTTTCCGGACTGGTGCTGATGAAGCTGTCGGGCGGGGATTGAGTCAGGCCCGGCGCAACCACATGGGATCTTGATGGTTTCTTGCAGGACGGGGCGCCAACCGGTGCCCCGATCCGAGACGCAAAGGACCGCCATTCCGTGTCGACCACACCCAAGCTGATCATCCGCAAGGCCAAGCTGAAGGACAGCCATGCCATCGCCGCTTTGTCCGAACGGGTCTATGGCCATGCGGGATCAATGACGGAAGAACAGATCCGCGCCCAGATCAACAAATTCCCCGACGGCCAGCTCGTTGCCGAATATGAGGGCGAGATCGCGGGCCATTGCGCAACCTTCATCATCTCCGAAAAGGTGGCGCTCAAACCCCACACCTGGTTCGAGATCACCGGCAATGGCTATGCCTCGCGCCATGATCCTGATGGCGATGTGCTCTATGGCATGGAGGTCTGCGTCGATGCGCGCTTCCGCCGCTTGCGCATCGGCCAGCGCTTCTACCGCGTGCGCCGCGAACTGTGCGAGCATTTCGAGCTGAAAGGCATCGCCTTTGGCGGGCGCATGCCCGGCTATGCCCGCCGCCGCCGCGAATTTCCCGATCCCAACGATTATCTGGAAGCCGTACAGAACAAGCGTCTGCGCGACACGGTCATCAATTTCCAGATGAATCAGGGCTATGAGCCGCTGCGCGTGCTCAGGGACTATCTGCCCGTCGACCATGAAAGCCTGGGCCACGGCATTTTGATGTATTGGGCCAATCCGCTGGCGCCTCAGGCGGTCAACACGCGGACTCTGGCGCCCCATGGCCGCCTGCCCGCCAGCGTGCGGATCGCCACGGTGCAGTTCCAGATGCGCCGCATCTCGGCCATCGAGGAGTTCGAGGAGCAGGTCGAATATTTCATCGATGTGGCGTCCGACTACAAAGCCGATTTCGTGCTGTTTCCCGAGCTGTTCACGCTGCAATTGCTGTCCATCGACGCGGGCAAACTGTCCCCCATCGAGGCGATCCGCAAGGTGGCCTCGTATAAGGACCGCTTCTGCGCCTTTATGGAAAGGATGGCGGTCAGCTACAACATCAACATCATCGGCGGATCGCATCCCACCCAGATCGAGAACGATCGCGGCAAGGAGGAAATCCGCAACATCAGCTATGTCTTCCTGCGCGACGGGGCGACCTTCGCTCAGGAAAAGCTGCATCCCACGCCTTCGGAGGCCCGCTGGTGGAACATCAAGGGCGGATACGGCGCCAATGCGATCCAGACCGATTGCGGGCCGATCGGCGTGATGATCTGCTACGATTCCGAATTTCCGGAGCTGGCGCGCCATCTGGTCGATCAGGGCGCGCTGATGCTCTTCGTGCCCTTCTGCACCGATGAGCGGCGCGGCTATCTGCGGGTGCGCTATTGCTGCCATGCCCGCGCGGTGGAGAACCAGTGCTATGTCGCCATGTCGGGCGTGGTCGGCAATCTACCCAATGTCGAGGCGATGGACATCCATTACGCCGAAAGCGCGATCCTGACGCCCTCGGACTTCCCCTTCGCCCGCGATGGCGTGGCCGCCGACACCGCGCCCAACACCGAAACCATCGCGATTGCCGATGTCTCGCTGGCCGATCTGCTGAAAAGCCGCCAGTCGGGGGCGGTGCAGAATTTGAAGGACCGCCGCTTCGACCTCTATCGCGTGCACTGGAAGAAGCAGCGCGGGCCCAAGCACGTTTGACGTTTGAGGGGCGGCGCAATGGCCGCCCCTTGAAGGTTACTTCAGGGCGGCCAGACGCGCGGCCACCTCGGCGCGCTTCTGCATCGCATCGATTTCGGCGATCTTGTCGACCGGAGCGGGCGCGGCGCCGGCAGCCGAGATGATCCGCTCGAAAGCATGCTGAGCGCTGTTCAGCTCCTGACGGCGGTCGCTTTCGGCCTTGGGAACACCCTGCCCCGCCATCGCCTGATCGAGGCGCTGGGCCAGAAACGCTTCCTTCTCCTGCTCCATCTGCACCTTGCGGGCCTTGAGCGTGCCCAGCCCTTCGGCGATCTCGGCCTCATGCCTGGCCAGCGCCTCGGCCTTGGCCTTGAGGGCTTCGGCCTGCGCCTCCAGATCCACCTGCCGGGCGAGCGCCGCCTCGGCCAGATCCTCACGCCCCTCGGCCAGCGCGAAACGCGCCTTCTCCGTCAGTTGCGCGGCCTCGGCGCGAAGCTGCTCCTGCTGGCGGGCAAGCTGCGCGAGGCGGGCCTGCACGTCATCACGCTCGGCCTGAAACTGGGCGATGCCGCGATCGACCTCACGCACGGTCTCGCGCAGGATGCTGCCGCTGCCCGCGCTTTCGAGCTTGTCGACGGCATCTTCCAAAGTGGCTGAAATAATCCGCCCAACGCGCTGAAAAATCGGCTCGGCCATGAAGATCCCCATGAAATGATGCTGCAACGGCATGGCTTTTAGCCAGCACCCTTAAAGCATTTCTAAAAAGCACCCGTCAAAACGCCCGCTTTTCATAAACGCTCATTGCAATCCCGGCGACCGGCTTGCGGCTGGCGCCCCGCCATGCGCGACGGTCTGCCGTGCCGCTCCACCGCCCAGCCGCCAAATGCGGAGCCCAACGCAACATCACCCACCCTCGCGCATTGGGACATCAAACACGCGGGGAGAATTCATGCGTATTGCCTTGTTTCTGGCCGGAGCGATGATGGCCGCCACACCGCTGGCCGCACAGGCGCAGACGGCTCCTCCGGGCAAGCCCGATCTGCCGCCTCCCCCGCCGGCTCCCGAAAAGAACGTGCTGGATGGCAATTTCCTGACCGTGGGCGGCGGGCTGATCTATGGGCCCAGCTATGAAGGCTCGAACGATTACATCGCCCAGCCCATCCCCGCGATGCTGGGGCGGATCGGCGGGGTGACGATCAGCCCGCGTTCGGGCGGGCTCGCGCTGGATTTCATTCCCGACCCCAAGGGCGCGAAGGTCGGCTTTTCGCTCGGCCCCACCGCCACCTATTCGGCCAACCGCGACCGGCATATCGTCGACCCCGTGGTGCGTGCCGCCGGGCGGCTCGATGCCGATATTGCGGTGGGCGTCAGCGCGGGCGTGACGCTGTACCGGGTGCTCGATGCTTATGACAGCGTCTCGGCCTCGGTCGATGTGAAATGGGATGTGCGCGGGCCGACGGGTGGCATGCAGGTGTCGCCCTCGCTCAACTACATCACGCCGCTCAGCAAGAAGCTGATCGCCACCGTCTCGATCTCGGCCAAGCATGTGAACCGCGATTACGCGAATTATTATTATTCGGTCTCGTCGCAGCAAAGCCTGGGGAGCGGGCTGCCGCTCTATCAGGCGCGCGGCGGCTGGGCCAGCATGGGGGGCACGCTGATCATGGGCTATTCGCTCTCGGGCGATCTGCGCAAGGGCGGCTTTTCGCTGGTGGGCATCGCGGGCTACACAAGGCTGCTGAACGATGCGCGCGACAATCCCTACACCGCCATTCGCGGCACGCCCTCGCAATTCGTCGCGGGCGGCGGGATTGCCTATACGTTTTGAGAAGGGGTCTGGAAATCCAGCGACAGGCTGCATTTGGGACGCGGTACCAGCCCTCTCCCCCACCCGGCTACCTTACGGTGGTATCCTCTGGGTGGCCGGGTGGGGGAGAGGGCTGGTACCGCAAAATCCGGCTCTTTCGCCGGATTTTCAAACGGAGACTCAGGCCGCGACCGGCTCGCCGGCGGTCAGCTGACGCGCTTCGGCAACAGCGCCCTCGATGGCAGCCTTGCGGGCGTCCTCGCCGCGCCCGATGCCCTCGGCGATGATGTATTGCGCGTCACCCAGACCGATAAAGCCAAGGATCGTGCGCAGCAGCGTCTCGCCATGTTCATAGGCCGCAAAGGGCGAGCCGCTGTGATAGACATTGCCCCGCGCCAGAGCCACGACCACCCGCTTGCCCGCGACAAGGCCCTTCACCCCGTTCTCATCATAGGAGAAGGTGGTGCCCCGCACGACAATCCGGTCGAGCCATGCCTTCAACTGGGTCGGAATGGTGAAATTGTAGAAACCCGCGCCGATCACCACGATGTCGGCCTCAAGGAATTCGCGCAGGTCTTCGCCCTCGGCAAGCTGGCCATAGGCCTCCAGCGTCAGGTGATCGATGGGCGCGGCGGCCAGATCGCGATGGGTGACCTCAACGCCGGGATGCAGCTCACGCAGCCGTTCGACCGCGGCGGCGGTGATGGCGCGGCTGGCCGAATTGTCGCCAAGGATGCTGGAATCGATATGCAGAAGCTTGGTCGCTGTCATGGGGGAGTAACTCCGGTCTGGATTTGTGACCAGGACCAGCTATGTGACTGGAAGCCCTCTGCCAAGAACGCATATTTTTAGGACCAGGTCACATGGATATGCCCACCCCCGATCTCCCTGCCCCCGATCTCCCCACCATGCCCGAACTACCCGGCATCAGCACCGAATGCCGCAGGATGAACAGCATCCTGAGCATCGTGGGCGACAAATGGACGGTGATGATCGTCATGGTGCTGGTCGAGGGGCCCCAGCGCTTCAACGCGATGAAGCGCACCATCGGCGGCATCTCGCAACAGATGCTGACCCGCACGCTCAAAGCGCTGGAACGCGATGGCATGGTCAGCCGCACCGTGCACCCCACCGTGCCGCCTCAGGTGGAATATGCGCTCACCCCGCTGGGCCATTCGCTGGCGGTGCCGGTGCGCGCGCTGGGGGTATGGGCGCGCAGCCATATGGAGGAAATCGACGGCCATCGCATCCGATATGACACGCGCGACCTAGCAGGCTGAGACGGTCTGGTTTAAGGGGCCGATTAAACCCGCCAAACCAGGCGCGGGACAACCGACGAAAAGGGACGACACCAATGCCTGCCGATCGCCGCATGCGCGCGACCTGCTATGATGTGGCCGAAAGGGCGGGCGTCAGCCAGTCGACCGTGTCGCGCGCGCTGGCCGGGCATTCCTCGGTGTCGGAAGGCACGCGCAACCGCGTGACGCTGATCGCGCGGAGCATGGGCTATCAGATCGACAGTGTGGCCGCCGCCGTGCGCACCGGCCGCATCGACAGAATCGCGGTGGTGGTGCTGGCGCGGGAGAGCGGCCCGCCCGAGCACTGCAACCCCTTCCACCACAATCTGCTGGCCACCATCTGTCAGGCGGCCTCGGCGCGCGGGCTGGAAACGCTGGTCTCCTTCCAGAGCCGCCCCGACACGCTGCGCGGCAATTACGAGGTGGCGCGCAAGGCGATGGGCGCCATCGTGATCGGCACCAGCGAAAACCGCGAGGCATGGCGCTATTTCCGCCAGATCGCCAAAAGCGGCGCCAACATCGTGGGCTGGGGCACGCCGCATGCCGATATGCGCTGGGTCCGCGCCGACAATGCCGAGGGCGGGCGCCTCGCCGCGCGCCACCTGCTTGATGCGGGCTGCCGCAAGATCGCTTTTCTGGGCGCCGGGCGCCATGCCCCCCCGCAGTTTTCGGAGCGTTTCGCGGCCTGTGAAGCGCTGCTGGCGGAAGAGGGGCTGGAGCTGCTGCGCCTGCCCATGCCCAAGGGCGCCTCGCGCCACGATCAGGGCTTCAAGGCGGGTCAAGCCCTGCTGACACAGCATCCCGACTGCGACGGCGTGATCGCCGCCAATGACAGTCTGGCACTGGGCCTGCAAAATGCGCTGCGTCCCTCCGGCGCGCTCGAGCGGATCGCGCTGATCGGCTTCGACGGTTCCTATGAGGCGCGCCATGCCGTGCCGCCGATCCCCTCGGTCGCGCCCGATTTTCAGGAGGCCGGGGCGCTGCTGCTCGATGCGCTAATGAACAAGAGCGGCGATGCCGGGAAAGAGCCGCCGCGCCCCTCGGTGCATGTCGTCACGCATCTTTGAGTCTGTTTGAAAATCCGGCGGAAGGCGCGCGTTTCAAGCGCGGCACCGGCCCACTCCCCCGCCCGGTTACCCTACGGTGGTATCCTCTGGGTGGCCGGGCGGGGGAGTGGGCCGGTGCCGCAAAATCCGGCTCTTCCGCCGGATTTTCAAACAAAAGCCAGCCGCACGCAATCGCGCCCGTCGCGCTTGGCCTCATAGAGCGCCAGATCGGCCCGCTCGATGCCATTGGCCAGCATGTCATGCGCGCCGATCTCCACCGCGCCGAAGCTGACGGTGGGCATGGCCAGCCCCAGCCCGCTATGCGGCCCCTCCTCGGCCAGAGCCAGGCGCAGGCGGTTGAGCAACTCCTCCACCTCGCCCAGATCGACGCCGGGCAGCAGCAGCACGAACTCCTCGCCCCCCGCGCGTGAGACCAGATCGCCCGCGCGCACATTGGCGCGCAGGCGGCGGGCAAATTCGCTCAGCACCATATCGCCCGCCTTATGGCCGAACCGGTCGTTGATCGACTTGAAATTGTCGAGATCGGCAACCGCCACGCAGACCGGCGTGCCGCTGCGCCGACATTGCGCCTTCACCCGCCGCGCCGCCTCCTCGAAGCCGCGCCGGTTGAGCAAGCCCGTCAGCGGATCGACGATCGCCAGATGGCGGATGCCATGGGCCAGATCCTCGGCCAGCAAGAACAGCGCGAAAAGCCCGATGCCGGTCAGGCTGGCGGGCACGCCCAGCACATAGACGGCATGGTAGATCTCGGCGGCGCCCGCCCCCCACGGGTCGGTCATCAGCCCCAGCACGGTCAGCAGGCCGAAGAAGCCCATGAACAGGCTCATCATCGCCAGAGTGATGCGCCCCTCGGCCATCTCGCGCTCCGGGCCCCGGCGCAGGGCGCGGATCGAGAAGAACAGCATCGCCACCACATAGGTGGTGACCACGGGATGATGCACCGGCCGGTCGGGATAGCGCACCACCAGCACGCCGCAGCCCAGCACCAGCAGCGCGAGAGAAGCCAAAATCCAGCGCTGGTCCCGCAGCCCGCTGCGCTCGCGAAAGCCCAGCAGCACCAGCGTCGAGCCCACCAGCGATGCGGTGCAGGAGACCAGATTCATCGCCGTATGGTCGCCCGGCACCAGCAGGCGCAGCGCCATCAGCGTGTGATCCAGCGCGATCAGCGCGAAAGCACTGGCCCAATAGGTGGCGTGACGCTCCCGCCCGAAGCGCAGATAGGCGCCGTAAAGAGCGATGGCCAACAGCAGGCTGGTGCTGGCAACGCCAAAAAACGCGAGGGCAAGAACACTCATCCCGCCCAATTAACAGCATCACCCCGCCGCTCCAAAGCCATCCTGCGCAGCGTGCGTAAAGTTTACATCACTGTATCCCTCACGCGTCACGGGGAAGTCACGTAGGTCCAGCAGGCTGGCTAAAGCCCCCGGTTCTTCTCGCGGATCAGATCGATCAGCGCCCGCAGACCGGCAGGCACATGGCGCCGCCCCGGATAGTACAGGCACAGCCCCGGATAGGGCGGGCACCAATCCTCCAGCACCGGCACCAGCCGCCCCTCGGCGATATGCTCGCGCACCGACCATTCGCTCAGATAGGCCAGCCCCACGCCCTCCAGCGCCGCCTCCAGCATCACCGTCATCTCGTCGAGCGTCAGCGCGCCCTGCACATCGACCTCGACCTTCTCGCCGCGCTTCTCGAACTCCCAGCGCCAGATGCCGCCGCTGGCCATGCGGGCGCGGATGCACTGGTGTCGGTGCAGATCGGCAGGCACCAGCGGGCGGCCATGCGCGGCCAGATAGGCGGGCGTGCCCACCACCAGCATGCGGATCTCGCCCCCGATGGGCACGGCGATCATGTCCTGAGGCACCGCCTCGGCGATGCGGACCCCGGCGTCGAAGCCCTGCCCGACGATATCGACCAGCCGGCCTTCGGTGACCAGCGTGACCTGCATATCGGGATAGCGGCGCAGGAAATCGAGGATGATCGGCGTCAGGATCATCCGCGCCGCGCCTGCCGAAGTGTTGATCCGCAGCATGCCGGTGGGCGTGTCGCGATGGCTGTTGATGCCCTCGATCGCGCCGCCGATCGCCGCCAGAGCAGGCGCGATGCGGGCGATGAACTGCTCGCCCGCATCGGTGGCCGAAACGCTGCGGGTGGTGCGGTTGAACAGGCGCACGCCCAGCCGCGCCTCCAGCGCCGCCACCGCATGGCTGAGCGCCGAGGTGGACATGCCCAGCTCGGTCGCCGCCGCGCGGAAGCTGCCCAGCCGGGCGACGGCGGTGACGGCCTCATATTCGGTCAGTCCGGTCGAGGCTTTTGCCATTATCCTGAATCCTGCATCATCTTATGCCATTCTATCCGCCTTATCGCATCAATGCCAGAGGCCTATCTGAAGGTCCCCCCAACAGGAGACCTCTCATGACCCTTATCGACCAGATCTACATCGACGGCGCTTTCGTGACCCCGCATGGCACGGACTTGTTCGACCTCCACAACCCCGCCACCGCTCAGGTGATCGGCCAGCTGCGCATGGCCGATGCCACCGACGCCGAGGCCGCCATTGCCGCCGCCAAACGCGCCTTCGCCAGCTTCTCGCGCAGCACCAAGGCCGAGCGCATCGCCCTGCTGCACCGCCTCGCCGACGCGCTGGACAAGCGCCGCGAGGATCTGATCGAGGCGACGATCGAGGAGTATGGCGCGCCAGTTTCCCGCTCGGCATGGATGGCCGATTATGCGGTGGGCGCCTTCCGCCTCGCCGCGCAGGTGCTGGAATCCTATGATTTCACCCGCCAGATCGGCACCGCGCGCGTCACCATGGAGCCGCTGGGCGTGGTGGGCATCATCACGCCGTGGAACGCGAACGCCGGTTTTATCGCCGGCAAGCTGGCCATGGTGATCGCCTCGGGCTCGACCTGCGTGATCAAGCCCAGCGAAATGAGCGCGATCCAGACCCGGATCGTCACCGAGGCGCTGCATGAGGCGGGTGTCCCGGCGGGCGTGTTCAACATCGTCACCGGGCGCGGCGATGTGGTGGGCGCGGCGCTCTCGGCGCATCGCGATGTGGCGAAACTGTCCTTCACCGGCTCGACCGCCACGGGCCGCGCGATCCTGCGCGCCGGGGCCGAGAGCTTCAAGCGGGTGACGCTGGAGCTGGGCGGCAAATCGCCGATGGTGGTGCTGGAGGATGCCGATTTCGGCGCGGCCATTCCCTTTGCGCTCAACGCCGGTTTTATGAACAGCGGGCAGGCCTGCATCGCGGGCTCGCGCATTCTGGTGCCCGCCAGCCGTCTGGCCGAGTTCGAGGCGGCGATCAGCGAGGCGGTGGCCGCTTTCCCCTCGGGCGATCCGCGCGATCCCGCCACGGCGATCGGCCCGATGGTCAGCCAGCGCCAGTGGGATCGGGTGCAGTCCTACATCACCAAGGGCCTGAACGAAGGCGCCCGCCTGCTGACCGGCGGCGAAGGGCGGCCCGAAGGCACGCGCGACGGCTGGTTCGTCAAACCCACGATTTTCAGCGATGTACGCAACGATATGACCATCGCGCGTGAGGAAATCTTTGGCCCCGTCCTCTCGATCATCCCCTATGCGGATGAGGAACAGGCCATCTCCATCGCCAATGACACCGACTATGGGCTCCACGCCTATGTCGCCGGGCGCGACGAGAGCCGCGCGCGCTCTGTGGCGGACCGCATCGTGGCGGGCCGCGTCATCATCAACGCCGCGCCGATGGAGATGAGCGCGCCCTTTGGCGGCTTCAAGCACTCGGGCATCGGGCGCGAGGGCGGCAGCTTTGGGCTGGAAGCCTTTCTGGAACCCAAGGCGGTGATGGGCTGATCCGACCGGGCGCCTGCCTGTTACGGGTGGGCGCCCGCTTCCCCCAAAGTGGCGTGCAGAAACAGCCGCCAGCGTTTGCGGAAATGCGCCTCCAGCACGGCCTTATCGGCCGCCCCTTCGGCCCATTTGAGCCGGTTGGCCTCACCATCGAGCAGGTCGATCAGAATGGCGGCGACATCCTCCTCCACCCGCCATCCCTCAGGCGGCTTGGCAGCCTCCACCGCCGCGCGCAAAGGGGCGAGCGACTCCGCGCTCCACAGCATCAGTCGCTGGCGAAGATCGGGCGAACTGGCCGCTTCCAGCATGATGGCCGTATAAAGCGCGGCATAGGAGGGCGTTGCGGACAATGTGAAATAGGCCCGCGCCATCGCCTCCAGCCGTCCCAGCGCAGTGGCATGCCCCTCCCCCGCCCCGATCAGAACCTGCGCGAAAAGCGCCATATCCCGCGCCACCACCGCTTCGAGCAGCGCCATCTTCCCGGCATAGCGATGATACAACGTATGCTTGGACCAGCCCAGCGCGGCAGCAATCTCCTCCATCGAGGTGCCCGCCACCCCGCGCCGGGCAAAACGCGCCCGCGCCTCATCCAGCAGCAGATCACTCATGGCGGCGGCCCGTTCCTTGGTGGGTCGCCCGCCGCGTTTTTCCGTCATCGCCCGCCTCCTTGCCGCGCCATATTGCATTGTGCGGCAAAAATTAATAGCACGAACTCGTGCAGTTTAAAGGATATGCCATGCCATCGATCACCGCCTCCGCCCTTGGCTGGGCCTCGCCCGAGGGGCGCGCGGTGCTCAGCGGCATCGACCTGCAGCTCGGGCGCGAGCGGGTCGGGCTGGTGGGCCGCAATGGCGTTGGCAAGACCACGCTGCTCCACCTGCTGAGCGGCGAGCGTCAGCCCACAAGCGGCAAGATCACCCTCGACGGACACCTTCACCTGATGCGTCAGGCGCTGGCCACCGATCCGCAGGCCAGCATCGCCACCCTCTTCGGCGTCGCCCCCGCGCTGGCCGTGCTGCGCCGCGCCGAGGCGGGCCTCGCCACGCTGGAGGAGATGGGCGACGCCGACTGGACGCTCGAAACACGGATCGAGGAAGCGCTGGCCCGCGTCGGCCTCGATGCCTCGGGCGAGACGCTGCTGGCGGATCTGTCGGGCGGGCAGCGCACCCGCGCCGGGCTGGCGGCGGCGATCTTTGCCGCGCCCGATTTCCTGTTCCTCGATGAGCCCACCAACAATCTCGACCGCGAGGGCCGCGCCGCGCTGATCGCGCTGGTCGAAAGCTGGAACGCCGGGCTGCTGGTCGTCAGCCATGACCGCGAGCTGCTCGAACGCATGGACGCGATCCTCGAGCTGACGACGCTGGGCCTCACCCGCTATGGCGGCAACTGGAGCCAGTATCGCGCGCGCAAGGCGGTGGAACTGCAGGCGGCGCAGGACGATCTGGCCCATGCCCGCAAGCATCAGGGCGAGATCGAGCGCCGCGCCCGCCTCGCCACCGAGCGCCAGCAGAAGCGCGACGCCGCCGGATCGCGCAAGGCCGCGCGCGGCGATATGCCGCGCATCGTGATGGGCCTGCGCAAGAATGCCGCCGAGGCCAGCAGCGGCAGCGGCGCGCGCCTCAGTGAAAAACTGGCGGCGCAAGCAGGCGATGCTGTCGCCGCCGCGCGCGAGCGGATCGAGGTGCTGCAGCAGCTCTCCATCACCCTGCCCTCCAGCGGCCTTTATGCCGAGCGCGACGTGCTGACCATGGCGGGCGTGACAACCGGTTATGACCCCGCCCGCCCCGTCCTGACCGGCATCGATCTGACCATCACCGGCCCGCAGCGCATCGCCATCACCGGCCCCAATGGCATGGGCAAAAGCACGCTGCTGCGGCTGATTTCCGGCGATCTGGCGCCGCTGGCGGGGCGGGTGGCGGTGCATGTGCCCTGTGCCATCATCGACCAGCATGTCGGCTTTCTCGACCCCGCGCTCTCCATCCTCGACAATTTCCGCGCGCTCAACCCGGACGCCAATGAGAACGCCTGCCGCGCCATCCTCGCCGGTTTCCTGTTCCGCGCCGATGCCGCGCTGCAGAGTGTGGGCACGCTGAGCGGCGGGCAGATGCTGCGGGCGGGGCTGGCCTGTCGGCTGGGCGGGCCGCATCCTCCGGCGCTGCTGGTGCTGGACGAGCCGACCAATCATCTCGATCTCGACTCGATCCAGGCGGTGGAGGCGGCGCTGGCGGCCTATGACGGGGCGCTGCTGGTGGTCAGCCATGACGAGAGTTTCCTCGACGCCATCGGCATCGCGCGCCACCTGCACCTGCACCCCACCGGCGATGGCCCCGCCACTCTGATCGAGCAAAGCCGTTGAAATCATGGCGCGCCCAGTGGCATGCAGCACAGCGGGCATGCTAGAGCATCGTGCGAAAAAGTGGGCACCGGTTTTTCGCATAAACGATGCGACAACAAAAACTGTGCGCCCCCACCAATCGCAAGGGAAAGCAGCGCGATCATGACGGACACCGGTATCGGCGAGCAGATATCGTTCGGCCCCTTCACCCTCTCCCCCGGCGCGCGGCTGCTGACGATGGACGGCGTCCCGGTGGAGATCGGCGGGCGCTCGCTCGACCTGCTGGTGGTGCTGACCGAGCAGCCGGGCCGCGTGCTCTCCAAGCGAGAATTGCTCAAGCGCGTGTGGAGCGATGTGGTGGTCGAGGACGGCAGCCTGCGCTTCCATATGGCGGGGCTGCGCAAGCTGCTGGGCGATGGCAAGGATGGCGCGCGCTATATCGCGACGCAGGTCGGCGTGGGCTATGCCTTTGTTGCCCGTGTCGAGCGGCAGGCGGGCATGGGCACGCCGCCTGCCTCCGCCCCCGAAAGCCTTGCCGCCGAAAACACCGCGCCGCTCAGCCTGCCCTCGCGCCTGCCGGTGCTGATCGGGCGCGAGGGCGATGTCGCGCTGCTCGAACAGCGCGTGCCCGATGCCCAGCTTTTCGCCATCGTCGGGCCGGGCGGCGTGGGCAAGACCTCGCTCGCCGTCGAGATGGGCCACCGGCTGGCGGAGCGCTTTGCGGGGCAAGTCGCCTTTGTCGATTTCTCCATGCTGGAAAATCCCTCGCTGGTGCCCGGCATGATCGCGGGCGCGATGGGCGCGCCGGTGCAGAGCGAGGACCCGCTGGCCGTCATGCTGGGCCATATGCGCGATGCGCCCTTCCTGCTGCTGCTCGACAATTGCGAGCATCTGATCGAGCCGGTCGCCCTGCTGGTCGAGCGCCTGATCGAGGCCGCGCCGCAGCTTCGCATCCTGGCCACCTCGCGCGAGCCCCTGCGGGTGCGCGGCGAGCATATCCACCGCCTCGACGCGCTGACCTGCCCGCCCGAGAATCCGGCGCTGTCGATGGAGGAGATCCTGAGCTATCCGGCGGTGCAACTGCTGCGCGACCGCGCCTGCGCCGCCGACACCGCCCTGACCATCGATGCCGAAGCCGCGCGCCTGATGGCGGGCCTGTGCCGCCGCCTCGACGGCATGGCGCTGGCCATCGAGCTGGCGGCGGTGCGCGTTGCCACCCACGGCCTGCATGCCGCCGCCCAGCAGCTCGAGGAGCGTTTCAGCCTTGGCTGGGCCGGGCGGCGCACCGCCCTGCCGCGCCAGCAGACGCTTCAGGCGATGCTCGACTGGAGCTACGATCTGCTCAGCGAGGCGGAGCGCAATGTGCTCGAACGGCTTTGCGTCTTTGTCGGCCCCTTCTCGGTCGATGCCGCGCTGGAGGTGGTGGCCGATGCCGCGCTGGGCAGCGACGAGGTGGTGGCCGCGCTCGATGCGCTGACCAGCAAGTCGCTGGTGGTGCCCAGCCGGGCGCGCGGATCGGGCACCTATCGCCTGCTCGAGATGACCCGTGCCTATGCCCGCCAGAAGCTGCGCGCGCGCGGCGCCGAGGCCTTCAACACCGCCGCCCAGCGCCATGCCGGCTTCTTCCTCGCCGAGCTGGAGGCCATCGCCACGCAGGATGAGGATGTGCTGGCCGACCCCAGCCCGCTGCGCCAGCAATTGGGCAACATCCGCAGCGCGCTGGACTGGTGTTTCGGCCCAAATGGCGAAACACCTGGCGACACGCGCATCGGTGTGCGTCTGGCCGCCGCCAGCACGCCGGTCTTCATCAACCTGTCGCATCTGGTCGAGTGCCGCAACTGGTGCGCCCGCGCGCTCGATGTGCTGGAGGAGAACCGGCGCGGCTCGGCGCTGGAGCTGGAATTGCAGGGCGCGCTGGGCCTCGCGCTGATGTTCACGCGGGGCAGCAGCCCGGCGGCGTGGCAGGCCTTGTCGCGCGCGCTGGCACTGGCGGAAAAGCTGGACGATCCGTGGAACCAGCTGCGCATGCTGGGCCGCCTGCATATCTTCCATGAGCGCATCGGCGATTGCGCCATCACCACGGATCTGGCGGCGCGGGCCGTGGCCATCGCCGAAGCTTTGCACCTTGCCGGGGCGCCAAACCATGCCGAGGCGTTGGGCGTGGCCCTCTCGCTCTCGGGCATTTCGCATTATCTGGCGGGCGACCAGCGGCAGGCCCGCGCAGAGCTTGAGCAGGCGATGCTCCATTGCCCGCTTTTCAGCCGCAACCGCATGATCCATTACGGCTTCGACCATCGTAGCCGCACCACCATCGCGCTGGCGCGCACGCTGTGGCTCTCGGGCTATGCCGAACGGGCAACCACCCTCACCCGGCAGGCGGTCAGCCAGTCGCTGCGGCTCGACCAGCCGGTGGTGCATTGCATCGCGCTGATCTGGCAGATGTCGCTGACGCTGTGGGTGAACGATATCGCGGGCGCTCAGGAAGCGCTGGAAGCCTTCGAGACCTGCGCGCAGGTCAATGCGCTGGCGCCCTATATCACCGCCGCCAGGGGTTTTCACGCCATGCTGGCCCTGCGTCAGGGGCAGCATGAGGGCGTGGTCGAGGCGCTGGAGGACAGCCTCTCGCAACTGCGCGCCACCCGCTACGAACTGCTGACCCCCCCCTTCTCCATCGCCATGGCCCGCGCCCTGCTGCTGGAGGGCCGCCCGCATGAGGCGCTCTCGCTGATCGAGACCACCATCGCGCGCTGCGGCACCATCGGCGAGGGCTATGCCATGCCCGAGCTTTTGAGCCTGAAGGCTGACATCACCGGTGACCCGGGCACCGCGATCTTGCTGCTGGAACAGGCGCTGGCGACCAGCCGCCATCAGGGCGCCCGCGCCTGGAGCCTGCGGATCGCCCCGGCGCTGGCCTCACGCCTTGCCGAGCAGGACCGCAAAGCCGAGGCCATCGCCATCCTGGCCGAGGTTCTGGCCGAGATGTCGGGAGGACCATCCGCAAGACCGGGAGGATGCGCAAACCCTGCTGGCCTCGCTGAGCTAGAACGCCTCAGCCGCCCTGCGCCGCCACCCAGCGGTCGACATCGGGCAGCACCTGCGTGGCGACCTTGTTGTTCAGCTCGATCGAGGCGATGGCGCCCAGCATGCCGGCCTGCGCATCCTGCGGCACGCTGGCTGCCAGCCAGGCACGATATTGCGCGATCCGCGACAGGTCCGATGATTGCGCGGCGATGTTCATCGCCACATCCCACTGCACCTTGGGGTCCAGCCCGGCGCCGGGTTCGCCCAGGCGCGGCACCGCCAGCTTCCACGCCAGATCGGGCTGCGCGGAGGCAAAGCGCCCCAACAGGCCTTCGTTGGTTCCGGCGGGCACCTCATTGCTCAACACGATATCAGCGATGCTTTTGGCAAAGGCGGGATTTTCGGCCGTCACCAGCGCATTGTAGAGGTTGAGCTTGTCGAGCGGATCGGTGGTCGCCCGCGCCTTGGCCAGCAGCACCTTGAAAAAGCGACGGTCGGCCTTGGCCGCCGCCACCGTCAGGGCGCTGCGCTGCTCCGCCGCCGAGCCGCTGCCGCTGGTGACGACCGCGCGGGCATGGGCCAGCGTGTCCGCATCGCCCAGCTCGCCCAGCGCCTCGACCAGCCGGGCCTTGACGATGGCATCGTTGGCAGAGGCCGGACGCTTGTCCAGCCCCGCCAGCACCGGGCGGATCAGACCGATGGCATAGGCGCGGAAGGCCTTGCGCGCCGCGCCCGCCTCATAGGCATCGTTCAGCCCGGTCAGCACCTCGGCGGCGCGCTGCCACACCACCGGCTCGGCGGACGGCGGCAGATGCGCCACCACCGCCAGCGCATTGCTGCCCGGCGCGTAACCCGAATTGCCCAGGGCCTGCGCATCCTGCATCAGCCCGATCTGGTCGACCGCGCTCATCGCAGGCACCTTGTTCAGCAGCACCGTGAACATCGCCTGCGGATAAAGCACCCGCGCATAGGCGCTCTGCCCGGCGTTCACCAGCGCGAGGCCCTTCACCGGCACATCGGCCTCGCCATCCAGCATCAGCGCATTGGCCGTGCCACCCAGCGGCGCCACGTTGAGCGGAATGCGCCAATGCACCGCCTCGCCCTGCGTGGCCGGTCCGGCGGAGTGGAACCTGTCCTGCGCCAGATGCAGGCCCTGCTTGGTCGCCGTCACGCGGATCAGCGGCACGCCGGGCTGGGTGGTGAAATCATGCTCGATGGCAAGGATGGGCTTTCCGGCCACCTCCTGCAACACGCTCCACAGATCGGCGTCCACCGTGCTGCCATAGCCATGGGCGCGCATATAGCGCTGCACGCCAGTACGGAAGGCATCGGCCCCCATATCGTCGGCCAGCATGGTGATGACCGCCGCGCCCTTGTCATAGGTGATGTCATCAAAAGCCTGCGCCGCCTGATTGGCGGTGGTGATCTGCTTCAAAATGGCATGGGCCGAGGGCTGGGCATCGGCATCGCGCCCATTCTCGAAGAAGGTCTGGGCCTTGAGCCCGGTCTGCCATTCGGGGTGGAGCACATCGGCGGCATGGATCTGCATCCAGCGCGCGAAACCCTCGTTGAGCCAGAGATTGTCCCACCAGTCCATCGTCACCAGATCGCCGAACCACTGATGCGCCATCTCATGCGAGACGATGGAAAAGACACGCTGGCGGTCGGCCTCGGTCGAGCTGGCGGGGTCGAACAGCAGGCTGGTCTGCGAATAGAAGATGGCGCCCCAATTCTCCATGGAATCGCCCTGAAGCGAGCCGGGCGCGGCAATCAGATCCAGCTTGGGCAGCGGATAGGGCGTGCCGAACCAGCCATTGTAGAAATGCAGCAAAGCCGCCGCCTGATCGAGCGCATAGGCGCCCTTGGCACTGTCCCCGCGCTTGACCACCACGCCGACATCGACGCCATCGACCTGGCGATGAATGCGCTCCAGATCGCCCATGCCAAGGAAGAACAGATAGCTCGCCATGCGCGGGCTTGGCGCGAAGGTGACGCGGTTCATGTCCGGCGACAAAGCCACCGTGCGCGCCACCGGCATGTTCGATAGCGCCATCTGCCTGGCGGGCGCATCGACGGTGACGGTGTAGCTGGCCTTGATGCCGGGCTCGTCCCAGCCGGGGAAGACCTCGCGCGCGCTGGCCGGCTCCAGATTGGTGCCCAGCATGGAGCGCGGGCCGTCCGCGCTCTGGTAATCCATGGTGAAGATGCCCAGCGTGTCCCGCCCGATGCCGCCGTGATAGCGGATGGTCAGCAGATGGCGCCCCGGCGCGACCGGTTTGGGCAGATGCAGCGTGGCGCGGTCCAGCGCCTTGTCGAGGGAGATGGCATCGGCCGGGATGGCGACGGGCTTGCGGGTGCCTTCATCCAGCACGGCGCCGTCGAGGGTGAGATCCTTGGCGTTAAGGGTGATCTCGGCGGTGGCCTGCTTCACCTCCAGCGTGATGGCGTTGGTGCCGGTGAAGCGATGCTCGGCCAGATCGGGGCGGATCGCCAGATCGTAATGGAGCGGCGCGATATCGGCGGGCAACACCTCGCGCGTTTGGGCAAGGCTGGGCGCAGAGAGGGCAAGACAGGAGGCACAGGCCAGAGTGGCCAACAGAGTCTTGCGATGCATGCGGCCTCTATGTTTATCGTGTCAGGAAGGGCGCGCCTGCGCTTCCTCCGGTGACAGCATCATGAATGGCGTCGGCGGATCAACAGAAAAATCACCAGCCCCGACACAGCGATCGACAGGGCCGTGAGGGCGTAACCGACATGCGCCACCGCTTGTTCCAAGGCCGGGCCCAGCGCATAGCCCAGCGTGGTGAAAATCGAGCCCCAGAGCGTCGCCGCCAGCAGGTTGATCGGCAGAAAGCGCCGCAGCGGCATGCGCGAGCAGCCCACCGCCACCGCCGTCACCGCGCGCAGGCCATAGGCAAAGCGGAACATCAGCACGAAACGCGCCGGATTGCGCTCGATCAGGGCAAGCGAGCGGCGGAAAGCGGGGCGATGGATGACGGCCTGCACCACACGGCTCTGGCGGAAGTTGCGGCTGAGCAGGAACCACATCTGGTCCACCATAAAGGAGCCGAGGATGGCCGCCAGCACCGCCGCATAGGGCGGCAGCCAGTGGCGATGCGCCAGCACGCCGCCGGCCAGCGCAAAGGGTTCCCCCTCGATGCCCGATCCCAGAGCGATGGCGATCAGGCCGTAATGGGCAATCAAATCTTCCAAGTCGTGGATTCCCGAGCGATCAGGCGGCGCGTTACCATCATCGCGCGCTCGCGCAAGCCCATGGAACCTTGCGCAAAAACTTTCAGTAGCGGCGCTGTTTCAGCACCGGATCGGGGGCGCCCAGCGTGCCGCGCAACAGGGAGAAGCCGACAGCACCCAGCACCACGATCAGATCATTGGCGATCGAACAGCCGATGCCTTGCAAAAACCCTCCGGCAAAACCGGGAAAGCCGTGGGAGGCGAAGCCCAGATCGGGATCGGGCAGCAGGCCCATGGCTCCGGCGATGCCCATCAGCAGAGCGGCGGGTATCCAGAAACAGGTGCTCAGCGCGATGCCGATCCGGCAGATGGTTCCCGTGGTCAGGCTGGACAGGCGCATGGCGCCGACAGTCTCGATCATGGCGTCCCTTTCCCTGGGGCAGGCAAAGAGGGAAGGTTGAGGGCAGCCTCCGCCCTGTCAATCGCGTGGGCGGCGGAACGCGGCAAACCGTGCGCCGTCCCCGCTGCGAAGCAGCCATGAAAAAGGCGTTCCACACCAAAGGCCGAACCCGAAGCGCAAGATGGACACAAAAGGGATTGCAAAGGGCTGCCGCCCTGTGCCCGCCGGAGGCCATTTTTATCCCCCTTAAATCCCCAAACGTAACAAACCATTGTATGCGCGCAACATGATGATTCGCCCTTCCCGCCCCGAAGACGGCGCCCGTGTCATTGCCATCTGGCGCGATGCGGTGGATGCCACGCATGATTTCCTGACGCGCGAGGACCGCCTTGCGCTCGACGATCTGGTCAGCGGCTTTCTGCCCGAGGCGCCGTTGCTGCTGGCGGTGGATGCAGACGACCGCCCCCTGGGCTTCATGCTGATCGACGGCGGCCATATGGAGGCGCTGTTCATCGACCCGGCGCATCGCGGCACGGGCGTGGGCGCCGCGCTGCTGCGGCACGGCCTGTCGCTGCACCCGCAGATGACCACCGACGTCAACGAGCAGAACGCGCAGGCCGTCGGCTTCTACGAGCATATGGGCTTTGCGCGCACGGGCCGCTCGGCGCTGGACGGACAGGGGCGGCCCTATCCGCTGATCCATCTGGCCTACAGCTAGATTTCCTTGAGATCGCTGACAAACTCATAGCGATCGCCGCGATAGACCGAGCGGGTGAATTCCACGATGCGCCCGCTGGCCACCCAGGTCATGCGCTCGATGCGCAGCACCTCGGAGTTCTGCTTGACACAGAGGATGCCCGCCTCGGTCGGCGTGGCGAGGGACGCCCTCACCCGCTGCGTGCCCGAGACCGGGCGAAACCCATGCGTTTCCAGCGCGTGATAGAGCGAATCCCCCAGACTATCGAGTTCGGGCAGAAATTCGGCGGGCACCACCGCATGCTCTATGGCCAAAGGCTCTCCGCCCGCCAGACGCACGCGGCCCAGCCGGGCGACGCGGGCGGTGTTGCCGATCTGCAGGGCGGTCGCCTCTTCCTCGGTGGGCTGGGCGTAGCTCTTGTTGATCCAGATGACGCCGGGGTCTTCCCCGCGCTGGCGCGCCTCATCGGTGAAGCTGCTCAACCGCCCGCCCGAGGTCTCTATGCGCCGCGCGACAAAGGTGCCCGAGCCCTGCTTGCGCACCAGCACGCCTTCCTCGATGAGCTGCTCGATCCCCTTGCGGATGGTGACGCGCGAGAGGCCCGCCATTTCGCTCAGATCCCGCTCGGAAGGCAGCGCGCTGCCCGGATCGATCCCGCCGCTGCTGATATGCTCGCGCAGGGAGCGCGCCAGTTGCAGATAGAGCGGCGTCCCCTCGTCCTCGCGCGTCCAGACCATATCACGCATCATGGTTCTCGCCCCGCCGTCCCAGCTTCTGCAACAGGCTGCGCAGATCGCCGCCATGCGCCTCAAGCAAGGCCCGGCCCGCATCGACCGGAACGCCCGAGGCGACCACAACGGCCAGCCTGATATCATTCTCCGCCGCCGCCAGCGCATGCGCCGCCACATCGGCATCGACCCCGGCGATATCCTGAACCATCGCCTGCCCGCGTTGCAAGAGCTTCGCGTTGGAAATGCGCATGGCGACCATCCGGCCCTCATAGACCAGCCCGCGCCGCAGCATGATCGCGGTGGAGAGCAGGTTGAGCGCCGCCTTCTGCGCCGTGCCCGCCTTCATGCGGGTGGAACCGGCCACGATCTCGCTGCCGGTCACCGCGAGGATGGCATGCTCGGCATGGGTGAGCAGCGCGGTGCCGGCGTTGTTGGCGATGCCGATGGTCAGCGCGCCGGCCTCGCGGGCCTGGTCGATGGCGGCCACGGTGTAGGGTGTGCGGCCGCTGGCGGCGACGCCGATCACCACATCATGCGGGCCGATGTTGGCTTCGGTGATCTCCGCACGGGCGGCATCGGCATCATCCTCGGCGCCTTCCTTGGCTTCGGTGAGCGCGCCCGAGCCGCCCGCCATCAGGAAGACCATGCGCTCCATGGTCCAGCCGAAGGTGGGGTACAGCTCGGTGCCATCCTGCACGGCGAGGCGGCCCGAGGTGCCCGCCCCCACAAAGACCAGCCGTCCGCTGGCGCCGAGGCGCTGGGCGGCCTGCTCGGCGGCGGCGGCGATGGCGGCGGTCTGGGATTGCAGCGCGGCGATGGCGGCCATCTGGCCTTCCAGCATGGCCTCGACCGCAAGCTGGGTCGGCCAGAGATCGAGGTCGCGATAGCGGGGATCAAGCGTTTCGGTGTTCATCAGGTCTGTCCTGCGGATCATTCGGGGGCCTGCGGAGCGCGGGCTCCGGCGGGGAGGATGCAAATCAGGAAGGCAACAACCGTGCCGATGCACAGCTGGAAGGGGAAGGACAGGCTGCTCAGCACCTCGGGAAAGCCAAGAGCGCGGGCGATAGAGGGCTGAAGCAACAGAACGGTGACAAAGCCGCTCAGCAGGGAGGCGATCACCGATCCGGTCGAGCCGCGCTGCGTGAAGAGCGCCGTGAAATAGACGCCCAGCAGCCCGGCATAGGTGAAGACCATGACCTGAAGCGCGAACTCCAGCAGGCCCATCTGGGTGTAGCGCTGCCAATAGAAGGAGACGACCGCCATCAGGAACATGGCCACGCCGATCAGACCCATGCCCGCGCGCCCGGCCTGCACATAGTGCTGTTCGGCCACCTCACCGCGCTTTTCGCGCCAGGGGCGGTAGAAATCCTGCACCAGCACCGAGGACATGGCGTTGAGCGCCGAATTGGTGGTCGCCACCGCCGCCGCGCAGATGCCCACCGTCACCAGGCCGCGCAGGCCGCCGGGAAGCTGGGTGAGGATGTAATGCATGAAGATGCTGATCTTCTCGCCGCCGAAGCGGTTGCCCGCCAGAGCGGTGGCGCCGCCCATCAGATCGGGGCGATCGTAGAAGACATAGAGCAGCAGGCCGATGACGATGAACAGCCCCACCACCGGCACCGTGCCCAGCACCGACATATAGAGCCCGCGCGCGCTGGTCTTGGCGTCGGCGCAGGAGAGCAGGCGCTGCGTGGTATCCTGATCCATCCCGGCATTGGCGATGTAGAGCAGCGTCATGCCCAGCACGACCGCAGGCATGGAAAAAGGATGCGAGGGTGAGAGCGAGAGGTCGAACAGCCGCAGCTTGTTGACGCCCTCGGGCGTGTGCATCAGCCCCTCGATGATCTGGCTGTTGGTGGCCGGGATCGCGTAGCGCAGGAACACCAGCACCGCGATGGCCGAGCCGAGATAGACGCAGAACTGGATGAGGTCGTTCCACAAGACCGACTTCAAACCGCCCACAAAGGTGAACAGCACACTGGCCACCACCAGCGCGGCGGCGGCGATCATGATGCCCTGAGCACCCACGCTGCCCGTCATCACCATGGCCAGCGCGATGGCCGCCAGATAGACGCGGGCGCCACCGGCGAACACACGCCCGATCAGGAACATGCCGCCCGCCCAGCGCGTCGCCTTTTCGCTGAAGCGCAGGGTCAGCAGCTCGTAAGCCGTGGTCGCCTTGATGCGGTAGAAGCGCGGGATCATCACATGGGCCACGAAGATCGCGCCCAGAAGCCCGCCGATGTTGCCGCTCAGATAGGTGAGATCGCCGTGATAGCCGTAATCCGGCCCGCCCAGAAAGGTCGCCGCCGATTGCGTGGCCGACAGCACCGAGACCGCCGCCAGCCAGGACGGCACACTGCCCCCGGCCAGAAAATACTCGCGGGCCGAACCGGTGCTGCGCGGGGTGAAGATCCACCCTCCGCCCACCAGCAGCAGGATGTAAAGGCCGATCACCAGCCAGTCTGCCATGGAAAAGGGCAGCATCATGAATAAAGTCTCCGCGATGGCCAAACATCTGTCGAGAATGGCATCGATGGGAAAGGCCGCCCCCGAACCAGTCGGAGGCGGCAGGCAGGGTAGCGGTTTAGATCCGCGCCGTCAGCGAGATGCCCACGGTGCGGCCCATGATGTCATAGGTATCGGGGAAGGTGTTGAACACGCCGCCGGTCGAGACGAACGGCGGGCTCTTGTCGAAGATGTTGTAGAGGCCCGCGCTCATCGTCACCACATCGGTGAACTTGTAGCTGGCCGAGAGGTCGAAGGTGTCCTGAGCCGAGATGGTCTCGCTCGAACCCACCGTGCTGGAACGCACCTTACCGATACGGTTCCAGTCGAACTGCACCACGCCCTTGTCGAACAGCCAGCCCATGCCCGCCGTGTGGCGATAGGCGGGCTGAACCAGCGTCGTGCCGTCGCTCGAGCAGGTGGCGCCAAAGGTGCCCTTGCACTGCACCGCCGAAACGGTCGGGTTGGCCTGGATCAGGTAGGAGGTAACGATGTTGCCCTGATAGCTGAAGCGCATGCCCTTGCCCGGCAGCCACTGCGGACGCGCGGTGTAGCTGGCGGCAATGTCCAGACCGCGCTGCAGCAGGCGGCCCAGATTCTGGTTGTTCACGAAAGCATCCTTGAAGGAGCCGTCGCTGTTGCGCGTCACCAGGCCGCACAGCGGATTGCCCGCAGTGGGGTTGGTGACATAGCAGCTCGTGATCGCCG
>Ga0116227_10005099_pt1 | contig 28065 bp, 18 predicted proteins | sample S1TSphgellanicum_FD_89693 | JGI IMG/M metagenome (GOLD analysis project Ga0116227, IMG submission 89693) | Host-associated microbial communities from peat moss isolated from Minnesota, USA - S1T2_Fb - Sphagnum magellanicum MG | ecosystem: Host-associated > Plants > Peat moss > Unclassified...
GGGGGGGGGGGGGGGGGGGGGGGGGTTAAATGCAAAAGGTGAAAAAGAAAACCTCTAGACAAACAAATACTAACAGCATGTTAAACAAAGTTAATGAGACATAGAACAAAGTGGTTTTCTTTTTTCTTTTCTTTTGCTTTCTTTCCCCTTCTTGACCAACCAGCAAACATGAAACATATTTCGGGGCCACAAAAAACCTGTAGTGGATGGAATGACCACCCGCCCCAAAATCCGGGTGTGGCAGACAAAGGGATGCTCATTGACTTTGTAGCTTGAAGAGACGGCAAAAAAAAAATCCCTATGGCAAAACAAAAACAAACCAAATCACGCTAGTCTACTTATAGAAATATTCCACAGACCAAAGTGGTGGCAAAACTAGTTTTGGCAATCATGACCCCACAAATTTCAAATGAAAAACTCTGGACAAGTTGTCCATGCGCCCATTTAATGTCCAATATACTCTAACCATGGTTCATAAACTTTAACTAGTCTAGTATTTGAATACCTACCTCCTTTAGGTTTCAAAGACATTGTTGACCTGCTCAAAAATTACTATTTCGAAGTCTCAACTTATGGATCAACATGTTCATGATGGTATATGTATAATTCTTCGAAAGGAAATCCCTTTTGTGCACTTAGAATGTCATCCATTCTTTATTCTTATTCATCTTGTAACAACTTTCAAAGTACAATGTATTAGAGATATTTTTTTTCCCTCTAATAGGGAATGATGCAAATGCAACAATTTTTCAATATGTTCCCATAATTAATTAGGTTGATTTGAAAAGAAAAGTTGGCATCCAAATTGTATTCATTGCAATTGCATAACTAGTTGCTATTAGGGTTTTTGGAAACATCTCATAACAGCAAAGGGAACCAAAAGTGTTGTCTCTTTTCATAAGTATGTTCAAACTTTTAGGTTTTGAGGAGTTATATAGCCTTCATACTTTGGCAAAAAATCAGGCTATTGTGCCATCTATATACCCTTCTTCTAGGATGATTTATGGAGGCTTACCATGTTTTGGTTTCGCATTACGATATTGTCAATCTTAGGGTTGAGAGCTCCTTGTGTTAAAAAAGCACTGATAAAAATTTTCCCTTATTTTAATGGATTTTTTTCAAATGTAAAATAAATTTGATTATTCATTTTGCTACTAACATGTAGATTGAGTCTATTATCGAGGTTCATTCCCTAAAGGTGCAAACAAATAGCTACTACCCCACCTAACATACATATCTTGTGTTACCAAATCCGATTCACTAGCAACGAAATAATCTCCATGATATTTTGGAGTTAAACCTGAGAGTCCAAAAGAGACCAAAAGTATATCATCTTTAATTTTTTCATTTTAACCCTTTGAGGATGAATCGATGATTTTGGGATTGATCCAACCACACAAAACATTCCATTTTAGCCTTAAATCCAAAATGGTCGGATCAAAATTAGGTTTGAGTTGGGGAAAAATCGGGTTCCTTGTCCAGTTCTTAAAGAGATAAAATGTGGTTCCGATTTTGAGTATGATTCAGTGCTTACTAAAATGGATCAAAAGGGAGTGATTAATCTCCTAATTAACCCCCAATTCTAGTCACAAAACCTTGGGTTCTGGTTTCGGTTCCATATATGAATAGAGCCAGGAACAACCTGATTCTTTTAAGAAAATAAAAAAATCACATTCCAGTTCCTGTTCCGTTTCAAAAATGGGAGACCAGTTCCAGTTTGGCCAACCACCAAACTGGAACTGGTGATTCTTACCCACCAAAGCGAGTACCCACCTAACCCAACATCGGTAACAAAAATTCATCAAATTAATTAACCTGCAGTAGTTCAATACAACGTTTGGGAAGCAGGGTGAGGGGGTTAATTATTGGAGTGAAAAAAAACTTGGAAGGGTAGTAAAAAAAATTTAGAGTAATTGTGGAGTATAGGTACATTATTGTAGGTGTAAATAGAGTAGGTGAATAACATGATTGTGAGTGGTAAACTCAGTAGGGTGAAATGGTGGGTAAAAGTGGGCTTTGCAGAGCTTTGTTATTATTACCCAAGGGAATATTATCCCGGGTGGACTCGCATGGAAAGGGGTGGTAGACCGTGGTACCTAGGGGCAATGTAAATCACGGGCAGGGGATGAACATGGGCAGCCCCACCAAACCCGCTCCTCCTTTACGATCCCTTCTCCTTCCGTTTGGTTCTCTTCTCTCGTTTCTCGCCTGCACTCCCCGCCTCTCTCTTCCCATCGCCTTTCTCTTGTCTTTCTCTCGTCTCCGCCATCGCCTTCTCGATCGCTCTCGTTAGCTTCTCCGAGCCTCATACTTACTATTATTTATTATTCTACTGTTTTTGGTAGTTGGTGCTTCGTGGTTTTGTTTGTGAAAAAGGGATCATTGAATATGAAGGTGTTTTTGCTTTGTTTTGTTTAGGGGGTGTGTGTGTGTGTGTTTTTTCTTTTCTTTTCTTCTCCTCAATGCCTGCCTCTTTTGTTACCTCGCGACGTGTGGTAAAGGAGGAGGAGCTGAAGAACGAAGAGAAGCAGCAACAGCAGCAGAAGAATAAGGGTCTTGCTCATGTTGTCTTCCTTCTTGTTGTTGTTATTACGCAACAGCAGCTGCTTCTTCTTCATGTGTAAACCTGTTTTGCATACAGCAGCTGATCTCCGTAAACCCTCTCCGCATACTACTGTCGTTTATCTCAATCTGCTTCAGCTTCGATCCAAGAAAAGTGACTATCAGCCGCAGCAGCAGTATCATTTGCATCAGCAGAGGCAGATCAGTTTTAGCAGCTTACTGCAGGACTTGACGACTTTGTGTAACGTTTTTGACTCCCATGAGCTTTTCCTACTCCGACATGACGAGCGTATTCAGGGAACTTCTTTGATATTGAGGTTTCTGTTGCTGCAGTTGGTGGTCTTGGTAGTGGTGGTGGTGTTGTTTCGTTGTATTTTGTTGGACGCATTCGTTGCAAGTCACAGCTTGTCTGTGCTCTCTCTCTTCAGGTTACTTGTGTTTTCAAGGCTTCCTTGACTACTACCACTTCCCTTCCCCCCCAAGAGCTTCTCTCTCTAGGTGAAAGCCCGTGGCTCGTATAGACGAGCTCTGCAGCAGGTAGATCTTGTTGTTGTGGTTGTTTCTGCGCCGTCCTAGTAGTGGGTGGGTCGACCCTGGTGGCCTAGGCGACGCTGGAAAGGCTTCTCAGGAACGAGTTTTGTAACAGCTCTGGAACCGGAAACGACGAGGAGAAAGTCCGCTCTCTCTCTTTCTCGGCTGGAGTGTTTGTCCGCTGCAGGATGACGGGATAACCATATTTCTCTTATGGAACTTTGCTAGCTTCCTTCCTTGGAGAAATCCAATTCGTAGTGCCGCAGCACACACAGAGACAGGGAGAGAGAAAGAAAGCTTGTGAATGCGGGAGCTTGAGAGCGAGGGTTTCAAATGTTTGCGATGTCGAACCTCATGATGGTGCCAAACCCAAATTCGACAGCGGAATGTTGCATGATAGCGGCTGCATCTTCCGATAGCGCTACTCTCCTCCTCGAGACTCCGTTGATGAGCTTCCTCTCGTTTCTTGCCGGTGTGCTTTTGGTGCGATCCCCTCCCTCCTACGGCTAACCATACCTAGGACATTCGACTTGATTCTGGACGCTTGCCACAGTTGTGGATCAAGAGAGCTCAGAGAAGGGTCATCGCCGAAGAAGATGTTGTTCGGGTGTGAGCGAGAGCAGATCGACAAGAGAATCTCCTTGGATCGTTTGTTGTCTCCGGCGGCACCAGCTTGCTCGCGGGTGGGTCTTGCTTGCAGCTCTTGCGATCAGTCCACAAGTGATCTCGACCACTAGTACTAGTGTCTGTCTGGTTTATCCCACGAACCTACGAGCACTTGGAGCTCTCACGCACCCACCAAGAACTGCCTGCCTGTGGCAGCGGAGCGAGCTTCCCGGGTTTACAATGCAAGAGTCCAGCAGTTTCAACAAATTTCCGAATGCGTCGAGAATCAGTAGCAGCAGTCAGGCCGCTAACACACCAGTAGCAGGACCAGATTTGTCGCTTCAGATTAGCCCGCCCAACTCCTACAATCAGCAGCAGCAGCCATCGTCGTCTCCAGGTGCGTTGTTTGTGGCCCCGCGTAGCCCTCACGAGCGTGTGCATGGTTTCGATCTTTGGAAGCTAGTACCGCAAAGATCTGGTAGCTGCAGCGACAGCGACAGCAACTTGTCGTCCAGTCCGGCAGCAGCAGCTGCGAGCGGGAGACGACGACATGCAGCAGCAGCAGTAGGGAGGGGCGGGGGACACGAAGCAGCAGCAGCTTTGGGTACATCCACAGACCTTTGCCTGGCCAATCCAGCTTCTTTCGACAGCTTCCAGGACAGAGGCCTGCCGCCGCACAAGCTCCTGCAGCAAGCTGCTGGTGGCTCCGAGGTTGCAGCTTTCAAGTCCGTGACCAGCGGCAGCTATCACCACATGCAATCCAGTCCTCCCCGTGGGTTCTTGCAGGAGTTGCATATCAGATTGGAATCAGACAGGAGTCCCCTCCGCTTGCAGCAACAGCAGCAGCAGCAGGTAGCATATCCTCATCCTCATCCCCATAGTCCTCACAATAGCCCAAGCCCACCTGCATCATCATCACTCCACACCATCTCTCCAGGCGAGGTGGCTCCACGAGAGCATTCTTCAGCTTACAGGCTTGGACTGCCAGCAAGTTTCCCATCCAATTACATATTCAGCAGCAGCAGAGATTCAGAATCACCAGCTCTTCTGCAGCAGCAACAGCAGCAGCAGGAGCACAACGCTCCTCCTCTCCATGCTGTGCCCACAAGAAGTGCAGATGGGCAATATGCATCAGCTCTCAATATTGGAGGAGCTGGAGGATTGCAATCTGGGCCTCGAATGCCAAACTGCATGGCAACTCCTAGCTCCAATCTGCAAGAGACCAGCAGCAGCACGTTGCGCTCCCGATTCATGTCCAAATTGCCATCAAAGAGATCCATGCGAGCTCCCAGGATGCGCTGGAATAGTAGATTACACCAACACTTTGTGCATGCTGTGGAGTTGCTTGGTGGACATGAAAGTAATGCTCTCTCTGTCTCCCCTTCCCACCCATCATGCTTGTTTCTGTGTTTTCTTCTTTGCTCCTGCAATACTCCAAGAAATATTACTTTGGGCCTCTCGTTGTCATCATCCTTATTGTTGTCATTTTCATCATGGTCTGAATCATCTCAGCCTGTGTTTTCTGAGGATTATAAACCCCCAGTGGGAGAGTTTCCATGTCCTCCTTCCTTGCCTTGCTTCCCCAAGTAGTTGCTGTAGGTTTTTCTCTATTGTAGGAGTAGCAGGAGGCAAACCCTAATCCGCTTCAACTCCATGAGAGAATGAAAGCTCTGCAAGGATTCCTTCTATGCTTTCTTTGAAGAGAAAAGGGAACTGTGTTTCTGCTTTGGGTGTGCTTTTTATTTGATTTTTTGGTATATTAGACTACATGAAGAAGGAAAGAGAGAGATGATCTTCTTTGTGCTTATGGCAATGAATAATAACTGGATTCCTCTGTTGTAAGCTTGCTCATGGTTTTGAGATGTATCCCATCCATGAGAGGAAGTGGCTGGCTCTCTGCCTCCAGGATTCTTCCATGCTTTCTTTCAAGAGAAAAGTAAGGAGAAGATAGATCATGCTCATCTGTGTGCAACAACAACAAAGACTTGATTCTGGGCTCAGGGGTTTTTCTTCTGTTTTGATCATCAGTATGTTATTCATTACTTGCCACTGTATTCATAGTGTGTGTACCCACCCACTGGTGAACTGTTGATCATTTGCACAGAAGCAACGCCAAAGTCTGTGCTGGAGCTGATGAATGTGAAGGACCTTACTCTGGCTCATGTGAAAAGTCACTTACAGGTATGTGTACTTGGAAGACTGACAGAGCATTCTGCCTTGAAAGCTTCTGTATTCCCTGGCCTGCAGTGTCTTCTTTTTGCATTACTTTTTACCCTCCCTTCAATGAAATACTTCATGTTTAGACTGTGCACTTGTTGAAGCAGCCTTGTTAAGCCTGTCTTCTTCATTAGTTGTACTTGTCACCTTCAATGGATTGCTTCTTGGGTTGAAGCATGTTCAAGCAGCCTAGTAATTCTTAGGAAATTATGAAATCAATGTGTTTAAAGGTTATTGGTTCAGGTTCTTAGGGTTTGCTGAGGATGGAAGTCCACCAAGAGGTTAGAATTCCTCTTGGTTCTTTCATCCCTCTCAGTCCATCCCCATTTTTGAAACTGACACAGGTCAAAGAGTCATCCTGGAAATTGTGGGAACCAACCACGGGCTCACCTTCTCCAAGCGCTTGGAGGAAGAGTTGAGCAATCTTAAGTTGTGTCATAATTTGTTTGTTGGCAATGAACTTCCAAAATTTGTTAATGTGAGCTTCTAACTTGTGCTTGCCATTGTATGTTTTTTGTGTTGCAGATGTATCGGACAGTGAAGACAACCGATAAGCCTCTTAGTATGCAAGGTTGGCCCCCCCTGTGACTGTTAGTTTTCAAACAGGATGGGATTTACCCTGATGTGATCAACCTTCACTTTGACAGTAGAGGATGCCAAAAACTGTGAGCCCTCAAGGAATGGAGAATATAGGCCATCATGCCATGTCAACTGATTAGCTTTGTAATTGATGATGATGTGTTTAGCTAGATGCATGGGGGATGATTTCACCATGACCAAGTTCAGTAGCTTTACAACTGATTTGTTTTGATTGCTGCACTTTTACACTACAGGACAAAATGACTTATCAGAGTCACCTCACAACAGCAGGAGGAACTCTGACGAGTTTCTAGTGGCTCAAGGTTCTTCAAGCAACAGTGGTGTTGAAACCACCACAGCTGCAGCATTCATTCCTGAGTCGTCAAACTACTACCCTACTTTGGGTGATGCTCGTGCAGCTTTGTTGTCAATGCAAAACAAGAAGCCATTGCAAGAGTCTTCCAGCTTATGGACAGGTTCAGACAGGTACTGTGAGTCAGTCTTGTATGGGTTTTTGACAACATTTTCAGATGTATGCAGTGGCCAAGATCTCCACATGATTTCAGAACTGAGAACTTAATAGTATTCACAACATCATGTTGTTAGTAAGCAAAATTCATTATGCCATGTCACATTGCAAATGGTCATTTTTCTTGGACATTTGTAACTCCTGGTACAAAATCAACAAAACCCAAGTGCAACGATTCCTGAACATGTCTTTACTGGTTGTGCAGCCTTGACTGGTCTCCAGGAGATGTTGGTAAGGGCAGATCAAGGCCATTGAACAGTGGTGGCCTGGATGGATCAGGTGGTACCCAGGCGTGCCATACACCAGCATTCAGGGGAGAAGTGAGTTTCTGAGCATCCCTGGACTCTAATATGGCACATGTAGCATCTGTCTCCATTAACTCCTGCCCATTACTAGCAATGTGAGGTGCTTATTTTCATTCCAAATATCTTGCCAAAGGTCTTGAGCACTTGTTTGCCCCTTCTGGAGTAGCAGAGAGCTGACTTTGGTTTTGCTAAATGGTCATCCTTCCTTCACACACTGACATTGGGGATGGTTGTCCTATGTTTGTTGATAGATGAATGAAGGATTGGACTTCACAACTGACCAAGAACAGCTTAAGTCCGCACATCCCACAGGTCAAGATAATGCAATCGAAGCCCAGTGGATGGCCTCAGCCTCACCTGGCAACAAACAACCTCACCTACAATTTAATCCATTTGTTCTCTCCGAGTTTGTATCCTCCCATATCACTAACATCATTCCCAAGATGCCCAATTTGGAGTTCACTCTTGGGAGGTCTGGCTGGAATGCAGCCGGGCCAGACCATGTGGCAACTGATGCACCTCAAGAGCTCCTCCTTCTCAAGTGCTAGCAGTGGCACAGAAAGTCGGTGGCATTGTGGCCATGTGCCCCACCCCTTTGCGTGTTGATTTCTTCTCAATGAAGCGGCTTGTGATAGTGAAACCACCACTACTTTGATAGTTGGCAATACTATTTACTAGTCCTCAGGATGATGATCTTCATGCCCCAACTTGGAGTGCAATGTATGATCATGCTCTGAGAAAGTCCTAGTTGTCGAAATATATGGGGTTCATGTACTCTCACATTTGAAAGCAAACACAAACCCATGTGCCTCTCTCTCTCTACACTAGCGGGAGGGGCCATGGCAAAAAGTTTCCCATGTTTTGTGCAAGCTGCCTGCCCGTTGGTTTTAATACCAACTCTTGGTACTTTTTCCCATGGCAGCCTCTACTGTGGGTGGTCAGTTTTCAATGGGGGTTGTCATCTGCAATATGGTATGCCCCTTACACATGTGCAACATATTTTCCTTTTGTCTATTGTTACCACATTTTTCTGCTGTCATTCAGAAGAAAAAAAGTTATGGCACTAGTGGTTTTCTGTTTGGCCGGTCGTGATGCTAGAAGAGGAGTGGTACAGATAACCACAGGCCTGCATAACAGGTTTTTGAGCCTGCCTCAGTGCTGCATGCTTTGAGTGGTAGCATCTGTAATCAAATGGTGTATTGATGATAGGTGGAAGGAAATATAGTCTGCAATTTGTACACCATGATTGTGAATCAAAAGTTGAGAGGAGTTGGTTGCTTATTTAGTACAAATTCCCTTGTGGTGGTGATGCAGGAGGTGATTCATGATTCCATTTCTAAAGTTTTGAAACCAACAGGTTCTTGATGCCCTTCTTAAATTTATGTTGAAAATTCTGATGCCACAGTTAATGGAATAAAAAAATTTGGAAGTCACATGTTAAATGTCCATTGCAGCTGGTTGGTAATTTTTCTGTGTGTCTTCTTGACTTGAGACTGGCAGAGGCCAGGAAAGCATCAAGGCAGTCAAAAGATTAAAGGCTACTTTTACAAGCTTAATTGGGCTCTTGAAACTGTGGAATGAAATGTGAGTGTGTGGGACTTTCCGATCATCAGTCCTATTTCTTTGTAGATCTTCTACAGTATCTTGCAATTTTCAACGGGTGTACTGATTAAGGTAGCAGAACTGTGACAGCTACACCAAAGTCCAGGAGGAGGATTAGTGTATATTTCTGTTCAAGAATTCTGCTGCTACTGATGCTACTGACACCTGCCCATACCGAGGACAAGTTTTTAATGCATCTTGCGCAGCAGCACCTGTAAACCATGAGAACTATTCTCTGGTCCCATGTAAGACTTCCGTACACTGCACAGACTACAAGTTGGAAGCTCAAAGCAGATAATTAATTATTTCCCGCTGCAATAATAGTACATTGTACTGGTGGTGATGAGATGAAGAGACTTGGAGAGAGGGTGAAAAATGATTCCACCAGGTATTTGGTTTTTGCTTTTTCCCCTTTTTCTTCATGCCACCCACGTCTTATTTAGACTGGGTTTGAAACACACTGTTTCCATCAAGGACTTGGGTTTCCTTAATGGAGACTATTGTGTTTCAAACAGTGTGTGTCTTGGCCTTTCTGTTAAAATGAAATTTTTTGGAGAAGTAGTGAGGTCTTGGCTGCAATGGGCTTGTCTCGGCTGCAATGGGCTTGTGTGGATCTTTGACTACCTGCCCAACTGACAAAAGGGAGTTGGAGAAAATTTCTAGTGTACTTGGAGGGCTTCTAGAAAAGATGAGAGGTCTTATGCCAATTCATTAAACCCAAGAGGGAAATCATGCCTATTTCTGTGTAAGATCCTTCCAACTCTTCTCCAACTCTTAAGAAGTAAGTGAAAGAGATCTCCCGTGCCTAATATGCCTTCGGGATCTACCCATGTTTAGGTTCTCCCCTGGGCCCCCTTTATGCCCTAAGAGATCTACCCATGTTTTAGGTTCATGAGAATTTGCTGCGAAGCCTATAGAATGGGTAATGGCCAGATGCAGGGACATTCCCAAAATGCAGTTTGCATCCCACTTTACTGCAATCGGTGAAAGGCTCACAGGTGAAACATTCTCAAAATTCAGGGCTGTACTCAGGCTATCAACATTGTTTGGGAATGCCCTCACCACTTACTCTCCCATTTGTGTGGGATGTTTTTTTTTCTCTCACACAAGGAAACAAGTTGTGCTCGGCGTGGAATTGCAAGGGGCAGATTTATGATGAGTTCAAATAAAATCATGAGAAATGATGGGAACTGTGTAAGCAGTTAGATGATATGCTGATACCCAGTACTTTGATTAACTTGTTAAGAAATCGTATTGGCTGCATTTTCTTACAACAGTAAAGCACTCAGAGAAAATCTTTAGTGTATTTGGAGGGCACCTTATATATCCATCAATTTTCCTCCTAGAAAATGGGAAGGATATTATGCCTACTCAACAGTGGGAGGGTTCTTACACCTATAACTAGGCATAATTTCCCTCCCACTATAGAGGAGTAGGCATAATATCCCTACCACTACTACACCTCATGATCTACATAGGTTTGGTTCATGATAAATTATGGCCTCATCCTAGACCCCTTGAGACTGTCCTCACCCTAGGGCTTTTACCCTACACGTAATGATTCACACTGGGTGGGGAGACCATTTGATTTATGTCGACAACTTGTAATGATTCACACTGGGTGGGGAGACCATTTGATTTATGTAGACAACTTGTGCAGTCCTGCTATTGACCTCAATGATACTTTTTCTCAAAGGAAGTTAGCTTTTTTCCTGTGCAGCTGATATTGCTTGTGCTTTCGCGACTGGCAGATTGATTTTGCCAATTACTTGCCCCTGCATATGTACATGTATACATACATACATAAACTTTGAGTTGGATTCCAGAACTCGAGTGGGCAGAGGGGCCAGCTGCCAAATTGCAGGCTATATGAGTGAGGCACTGAGGGATCATGTCTTGACTTGTTTCAAAGTGAAATTTCTCATGGGAATAATCCAACTTTGATACCCAAATTGGAACCATCTCTTTCTTCCTTCCTTCCTTTTCTTTGCTTTTGCTAAGTTCTACCTTGGCAGCATCCTCATGGCACCCAAAAACAATCTCTCAACTTTCTCTAGAACCCAAGGAGGGCATTCAGTATTCACTCAGATTAAATTCATGGTTTGATCTGATTGGATGAAATGACATCACATTGTGGTTCCATGTGCACTCCATAATTTAAGGTTACAACAGATGTCTTGCAATAAGGCAACCTGATCTTTATAGGTCCTTCATTAAGGGTATTCTAGATGTCTTTCAGACCACGTCAATATCGTAACCCCACTACCCACTCTTAGGAAGGGGTATTAGCTCGGGTCAAAAATGGTGACAAACAATTTTAAGATAGAATTTTCATTCAGCCAAGGAGACAGCTCTACATGGACCTAGGAGGAACTAGGGGGTGTTGGATTTTGGTGTTTTCACCATGTTCCCTGTGTGTTCCCACAAGTTTCTTATGGTTCTTATTGTATTCTCAAATAGGTTCTCTCAAAGTTCCCCATGTGTTCCTCAAGATGTTCCCAATAGCACCACACTTCTATCCCATACCTTGCATAAACTATTAAGGTGTACCGAAAGGAATTGCCTCTACACTTTGTTTTAGCAAGTGTCCATTGTTTCCAAAAACACAAATGTGTGATGGGTCAATCAAAGTGTCTCAACTAATTAATACCACTAGCAAATAGGTAATAATAGGGTCATAAGGTGAGCTTGGTCCTCGAAAGTCATGAAAATGAGTTAGCCTAGTAGAACTACATGTGGGAAAAAAACACACTTCTCAATGAAACAAATGTAATTTTAAATTCTTGCCTCCGACATATGGTTTTCCTTGAGCAATATTTGACATCTAATCTCTTGAAAAAAGATCTCTTCTTGTCCAGGTGTGTGATGCTATTGGGAACATCATCTTGAGGAACACATTGGCAATAAAAAGAACTAGGTATAAGTATCCCCAGTTTATAATCCGGGTCTTAAGTATTAACCCAAGTTGAAAATGGTGACAAATAGTTTTTTTTAAAATATAAATTTCTATGTTGGAGGAGTGCCCAATGTACCAGAAAAATGGGTGATCATCCAATTAATGTGGCTCCTTTTTGTATAGTTTAATTTTAAATAGTGTGGGTGCACCCCTTCCCTCTTATAATTGATACAAAGATGAATAAGCTCCCCAATTATTGTCTCATTACTCTTGTACTACCAACTCTTGCAATCAAACCAAAGGAGTGAAAAACACACACATACACACACACACAAACCACACAGGGCACCTGGATCGTGGAGGTATCTAGTGAAACCCAAGGGAATTTTTCTTTTTCAAGAATAGTTAGTTGGGTGGGGCTTAATCATGATGCCATGCAAAGAAATTTCATAGTATATATGGGGTCACATAATATTCTTGGATATCCCTCCTAGAAAAGAGGACAGAACTTATGCTTATTACTGAAGATTGGGAGGGATCATTTTTCACTCACAATGGATAAATTCCATCCATCGTCATCCATTTGACTCCATTTTGGTGAATTGCTTGAAACATAAGGCACATTTTGTTCTTTGTACGAAAGCAACAACTACCCAAAACAAAAAACAAGTTGTTTCTTATCATGACATCTCAAAGTCTGCACCCAATCATGTATTCAAATGGACGAGCCCAAAAACCATAACAAAACACAAAGTAGTTTAAAAAATCATCAAATTTAAACAAATGTGAAACTAGTGAAATTAGTAATGTTTGATGTAGTGGTTCATATTTTTTTGTGTATCCTATTTCATCTTTGATCAAAACATATATGGACATGTCAAAGGCAAAATTTGTTGTCAAGGAAAGTAGCCCAAGGTTGTGAGCCTATATAGTGGAATTATAGATTAGGTGAGAACCTTATTTTGTGTGAATAATATAGAAAAAAGGCAGGGGAGGATGGGCCTTTAAACATATGCACATGCATTTGAGTCAAGAGATACTTCATCTTATGTGAGATACATTATCTAAGATATGGGTTCAAGTGCACGGGAATAATAATGAAGGAAAATTAATGGGACAAACCAAGATCCTTTTTGTAATTGGAATTGAAAACCCTATCAATGTTCACCATAAGTAACTTAGGTTGGGGGAGGACCTGATCAAATTAGGCAATGAGAAAAGGCTATGAATAAAGGGGTAAATTAACTAGTAAATACTAAACTGTTATTGGTTTCATGTGTCCTCTATTCTCTTGTTTTTTTTTTCCACCCACTTTTGTTCTCTTTCCCTTCAATGAGATGAAACATGAGTTCAACGAAAGCACCATATGCAACATTACATGATCTTCCCAAGTTTGAGAAGAGGAGTGATGTTGTGTCAGCTCCTTGGCTGAAGGATGATATTGCACCTTTCAATTGTGGTCGTGGTGCTAGCCCTGATTGTTACATACCTTCAAATTCACAAACTGCTCCATTTGCTACCTTCCACAATCAACCTCGCCATCATGAGGTGATTGGAATCCCATCCCTCCTCCCTCCATATGGTTTTATGATTCATGCAATTACTTTCTAATTTTGCCTACATTTTGGTTCTATCATAATGTGTTTGAATGGTTAAAACATATCCAAGTGTGGAATCCTTGTTTTTGGGTTTGATTAACTAATTTTCAAGGTTTTTTCCAAGAATTTGGACATGGTCTTGAAATTTAATCCTTGAGGACCTTGTAGCCTCAGACAACAATGAATTTATTGACAATTGCTTCATTCATCATCCATAATTGTCGTAGTTGTTTCGCATACAATGAAGACATGAGCATCATCACAAGGATGTGAATTTGGAAACTTGCAATAGTTTGGAATGGGTTCCAATTTGAATTCCATCACAATAAAACCAATGACATATAAACAATGTGAATTTGACCATGCCGACATTGGAACCCTATTCAAATGTTATTGAGCTCATTATGTATCCATTAATTTAGTGGGCAGAAAATCATAAATCCACAAAGGTTCACCAACTCCATTTGCATTTATAAGAGGGAGCAATGTCAGCAAAAATGAATTATTTTGGTATTTCAAAGGTTATCAAGTTTTATATGTTTTAATTTTTTATTTTCCAATCTTTGATATGTTTTCTTGTTGCACATAGGGTTGTCAAAGTTAAACATTAGTTATGAGATCTTCGATTCTTGCATTTTTATTATAATCAATTATTGTTTGTTGATATGATTTTAGGGAAAATTCACATTCAATGTAAGGATTCTTGGTTGTGATTACCTCTTATTAAACAAACATATTGAATGAACAAATTCATGTGGCTCTAAATATGGCAGTACAATGGACCAATGCCTGATGCACCATGGGAGAAAAATCAACAACCACCAATCCAATGTCGAGGCACAATGCTTGAATGTTCTAAGACCACACCTTATGGAACTTCTGAAGATTCCATACACATAAACCAAGCACGTCTTGTGGTGTGTAAAGTTATGTGAACATGTACATTGTTGTTCAATATTCTCAATTGCATTTCAATTATAGTAGTGTCTAAGGTTGTTGATTCAGCTGAGGGATGGTGAAATTCTAACTTTTGCTTCTTGTTAATTTTGCAATCCTTAAGGAGAATATGAATGGACACAATTCTCCTTAGGTTGAAAGCATTTTTTATCTTTTGACTATCAATGTGTACATCCCATGCTTGATTGTCACATGTTGTCAACTCATGTCTCATCAAACAATTTCTCAATCAAACTTCATTTCATGTAGATTTGATAGTATTATGTCATATAATGAACAAAAGCTTGTGAATTTCCAAATGGTAGATCACTCCACCATTGGCAGATGCACCCCCTTGGGACAAGGATCAACAATCATCAACACCTTGTAGAGGGGCAACCATTGAACATTCTCAATTGCCCTCGTCACAAACTGCACCATTCGCTACTTCTACAAACTTTGAAGAACAAAAGCAGGCATGTTTTATGTGTTTATCACTTAAAAGTAGTATCTAGTCCAATTTCAAATTAACTAGAAGACTTATATTCTTGCATTGTTGATATTAATTTAAATTAGTAATTCTATTGATGTTCATACATAAACTTGTTTGTGAAGTAAGGATATGCATTGCCATCAACTAATCCCCATCTTGGTATTTTTCATTTAATTCAGTATAATGGACCAATGCCTAATGCACCATGGGACAAGGATCAATGGCGTTTGATGCAAAATAGGGGTCCTGTTACACAATACAATAAGAGCACACCATATGCAACTTCTGAAAACATGGAATATTCCAAGCAGGCATGCTTACATGACTTTGGAAGTTAAGTTAAATACAACATGTTCCATAGTTTTGAAAACTATGATAAAGTAATAACTATGAATCCTAATAATACTCATCAAAATTTAGTTTGTGGAAAAGCCTATTGCCAAAGGTGCAAAAGAAAATATATGAATTAAAAAAAAATAGAAATGCAGCTAATGATGTCATTAATACATGTGTCATCACGGTAAAAACAAGTAGGAAAATATCCCAATATTGAATGATACCATATGTCTAGCAATTGATTTCCATGTTAGTTTTCAAGTAATGAATTTAAATTTAAAGGCCAAACAAGCCATTGGCCAAAACCAACAAAGAGCCATTGTATGATGGATAACAGCCAATAAATCAAGTGGATGAAGCTCCATGGAACAAGGATCAACAATTGCCACCTTCAAGCAAAGGAAGTCATAATTACATCGAGCCTGTTATGTTTCCATCATCTCATACTGCTCCCTATGCTACATTTGATAATCAAATCACACCTGAGGTCCTATTTCCCTATTATTCATCACCTAATTCATCAACTTACAGTTATATGATGTTATTATAATCACATATTGATTTTTTTCATTCATAAACACATGCAAAGTGTTTGAAAATAGATCCATTCTAGTCTTTGATTATGTCAAGGAAGATTGAAAAATCAATTGATCCCTTCACACACATGTGCGCACACACACATATGGGTTTATTTAGGTTAGCAATTATCATCATTGTCAAAATTGTAGCAAACAAATTGATGGTTTGTGTAGCCAAACAAGACAAAGGTACATCAAGCACCTTGGGATCGTGATGAAGTGCACTACAATTGGGTAATTAATGTTAACACATCCTATATAATCCACTGTATTAATCTACATTTCCCTCATCAATTGTTGTGTCATCTGGTAACATTTAACTAGGCAATTATAATTTTTTGATGGCACTATAAGAAAGGGGTGATATGTTATAATTAAGTTTTAAATGATAACAATACCATTGTAATGTGGTTTCATTTCCAGGTACCACAAAGAAATCCCAATGGGATCTCCTTTAATCCAATTGTTGATCCACTTGCAATCAATCCGAAATAATCTTGTTTTAAAAAAAAAAATCCTAATTTAATTCCTACAAAAATTGGAATTGATCATGCTTTAAAATGGAGGTCTTCAGCTTGACAAAAGTCGAGGAATCTTAAACTTTCAAATGTGTCCGCATCACATTGAAAATTATTATTCAGCTTTGAGCACTTTGCTTTGGATAACAGAGTGTGCATATGCCATTCTGCTTGTTGTAACTAAAATATATCATTCTACCCTTCCATACTCATTTGCACATCTATGATGTGTCTTTAGGTTTATATGAACTTTCATAATGTTCTATCATGGAATGCCACCATTTCAACCTAAAGCCAATATTTAGTCATGTGAAAAAGACAATTGATATGCCAATTGTCTCCTTCATCAATCAATAAACTTAATGTCCAACATGTTTTTCTTATGGAATGACAATCAAACTTGTAGAGTAGAAAATTTGGACATTAATAATTTTTGCCTCAAGAATCCATTGTTGTCTAGTTGCAAAATTTCATGAAAAACATTGTATAAAATTTCTCATGTTATCAATGAACAAGTGTCTTTTCATCCCTCACTCTTACCTCTTTGGAATCATATGTCATGTTGATAAGTTTCTCAATGCAATATCATGAGAGGTTGGACCAAGTTTATCTTGATGGGAAACCAATTTTGACTTAGGTTTTGATGCAAAATTAACATTACTTTACTTATAGCTTTTATGTGCTTCTTCAATGCTCAAACACATGTCTTCTACTACATCATACATGAACACCAAACATTGTAATGAAAATATATCTGCTTTACCATGCTTAGATTAAAATGTCAACAACTTGTAAGAATGTAAGAATGAATGTCAATGGATCAAGTTGTTGAGGATGGTGACGGATTAAGGATCAAAGCCATGCCATCATGTTTATTTTATTTAAAATTTTAATTACACTTAAGATTACTTTGTCTATGATATATGATAACTCCTATTCCTTAACATTAAGAAAATTGCAACTAAACCTGCATAAGAAGGACATGAATGGAATACCTAACAAATGAATTATACTAAAAATAAAAGAAAGTATCAAATCATTTGCTTTCCTCTCACCAACTTTTAAAAGGTAGTGTAGGAGATAGAGCTGCAATGTCCATTCCTGATTCTACATGCACATTACAATTTTCAACATCTTCAATCAAATTTTGTTCTTGCCATGGCGAACAATGACCTACTAGGATGTCAAGAATGTTTGTGATGAACATTCTTGATAGTTTGATAGCATAGTTTCCTCAACCGCATGGTTCTCAATAGACAAAGAAATGGATCAATGAAATGCATCCAATCACTACATTCAGTGAACATCAACATGAACGCAACTATGTGAACATATCAATGTGCCATCAATGTGAAACTGAAGCTGCATGGTCTAAAAACATGTAAATAGCATAGCCATTTGGCCTCAAAAAATTTCCACAGTGGACATGAATTCTGCAAAATGGTTGTCTAGTAGGTAGTTCAAAATGGTTGAACAAAAAAGCACTAGAAAAGAGCTGCGTCAAGCCAAGAATTGCCATGCTAGCAATGGTGAGCAGGAACCACTGCAGTCACTGCCATGATGTAGGAGCCTGGACTGCCAAGAAATCCTCATTAGTATATAGTTGCCCCTTTGTGTCAAGCCAAGAATTTGTCATGCTATAGATGGCTCTATATTGGCAAAAACCCTAAATACAACCGCATCCCTTCAAGTCCAGCCACTAATACAAACAATTGCAAAAAAATTGATTGTTTTGTGTGTACGTACAACCAAAGCTTTACTTGACTTACACTCAAATTTTCATCTTTCCCTCTTTGCACAGAATGTTGATATTGCATTTTCTTGCTCTAATGTTTTAGTTTTGGCCAGATTCAACATCCTTGGTGAGGACACAAACAGTCATCAACAAATATCCAAAGTGTACAGGCACTAGTCATTACCTATCAAAATACTTTATTTTTGTGCCCATTTTCCACTGCTATATGTAAGATAACTGTTAAATTTTCTAAAATGTAAGAAAATTTCTAATTTCTCATTCTCAAGAAGGGTTATTCCAAAAGAACAATCCCAAGGTATCCATTTATGGTGCAAATAAATTTTTTGATTGATTGATGGGAATTTTTTAGTTCATAACTAGCCACTCAAATCCACCAGATTTTCCTTCAAATGCTAAGCTTTGATTAGGCACACAACATGTCGACCATGTTGGGGGCCATACTATTTCATTGGATATGTTTACAAGGTTACCAATGTCATTTAGAGCTGCAGATATGTCATACAGGATCAAAATTTAGAAGTTCTGCAACTGCCTCCAAATCAGCCAGCCAAAGAGTTGTCTGATTTGTTAGACTCAAATCTGGTGAGCATAAGGTGACTACAAGAGTGGGTGCCATTCCATGCAGTTGGCAACCATTTTCATAAGCTCATGAAATTCACCATGTTCAGATTCAAGCCCACATTATAAATCCAAGATTAATGAAGATACACAACAAAAATTCAAATGCACAATTGACTTTTATCAATATGATGCAGCTGTTTTCATCTCCTCACTCAACCAAAAATTCTTGCCCTGCTCCACAGCATCCCCTAAACCAGTCCATCAAAATTGCACTAGAGTGGATTCTACATATATCAAATCTGCAATAGCAAAGCTTACAAACCGAATACAAAGGGAACTTAAGATTCTTCCTGATGTTATCAAAGCTCACAACCTCCCAACATGGGGCCAGAGTGAACCAACAGCCACCAACACAACACCCATTGGAAGTCCGTTATGACTCAGTTCTGGATGAACCCCAACTGAGTTTATGTGTTTCGGGGTATGGAGCCTACATACATTGCACAACGCAATCTTGCCCTGTTCTTGTTGAAAGGCACCAAGCCAAAGAAGAAAAACTCAAACGGAGGGAAACTCAAGAATATGACCGTCAGCATTGCAGTCAGATCACTACTGTGGAAATCCATCCAATACATAGCCCATCATCACCACACATGGCTGCAGAAAGAAAGAATGCCAGCTGAGGGATTGAAACACCCTTTGCTGGCTACTTATTTCCTTCTGTAGAAAAGTAAACCCTAAACCCCACTCTTTCAATCAAAAAACATATTACTAAAAAAATTTCAGATGTGTTTTAATGCCAAAACACCATCTCCAGATCCTAACAACAAATTTTCAATCATAGAACCTGACCTAATTTTTCCTTTGTATCTCCAAGTACCTTGGACAGCATAATTTCTTTGTGGGTCCATCACACCTTAAGCAAGGCACCTCTGCGCTAGCAGATTCAAATTATGTTGGATTTTATTGTTGAGGAATGGCAAGTCACATGGCAGTTGTGTAACATAAAGCCCTTGGGGGGGGGGGTGTTCCCAAAATAAGAGGCCTAGGATGTGGTGGTAGCCAAGTCTGGCCCCACATTTTGGGAATGTCTCCCTCCCTGGGGTGGGTGTTACTCATCATATGTCATGAAGTGAACCTTATTGTGAACACCTAAACACTCAAAAATCATGAGTTGTAAGAGGCAGAGGGTTCTTATGCCTACTCCTTAAGAGTGGGAGGGAAATTATGTCTACTTAACCTCTCCTAGGAGGGTTATTCATGGACATAAGGTGCCCTCCAAATACACTCAGAAATTTCTTTGGGCAATTTACAAGCCTATAACACCTTGTTGCCAAAGTATTCTTACGCTAGTAGATTCACACAGCATCCTTGGCCTCACATTCTGTATGGACATGAAGGTTCTCCATTGTTGACAATATACAATAGTAAGCTGGTTTGTCCAACCATGCAAGCAAACCACTCAGTGTAGTTGTTCTTGGACTTTGACACAAATGCACTCTCTTTTTTTGGGCATACATTTTAGCTGCCAACCAAGTCATGGCTGACTCCTAAACTCCTGAGATAGTCATTGACATAAAACTGGGCCTTGAAACAGGCTTTGATTCAATCAGATCAACAGTGACTGGAAAACTTGATGGAGGCTAGTTCCAGAGGTTGTGGGTGTCCAGAGGAACAATAGCACTTCACCTATGCACAAACACTGATCAGAGAACCCTCAAATGATGATGGATTTCAAATCCCTCCCCATAGACCATCATATGGATATGGGGTCCTGGCCTCCTGACTAATTGACTGACTGGCAATTTGATCACCTCTTCACAATTGATGGAATAAAGGAGGCTGCAGTTAAACCCTTGCAACATGTTTATCAAGAGTGCACAACTTACAGTTTACAGTGGTCCTTCAAGATTTGACGGGCCAAATCAAATGCACCACTCTTTTTGTAGATAAGATGCAAGTTATGAGCAGCCTCACGGCGCAAATCACAGTGGCCTGTAGAAGTAGTGCCTTCTTCTGCTTGCTCCAGCTCTCCTTCCCCAGGCATGAAAGCACTCTCATGAGGTAGCTTCACAACAGGTCTGTCCTTTTCTTTTTGGACCAGAACCTTTTCATAGTAGTTCACAGCTAATTGCACTAGCCCCACATGGTGAAATGCCCGTGCCAAGTTATAATTTGATTCCTGCATTGTAAACACTCATTAAAGAACATGTGATCCTCAACCATAACCACCATAATATCAGGAGTCACCCAATTAATGGTAGGCTCTTAAGCTGGTCTGAAGTGAAGTCAAATCCGATGTTGAAATTTAGGAGAAAATCTTTAACCCATCTGTCTCTAACTGTGTAGTGTCCAAGTCACATTTCTGACTTAAAGTTAGGTTGTGATTCTGGCATATGCCTATGTTAGGACACACTCACTGAATTTCATACAGTGTAACCTACTTGAGACCACAATGGTGCCCTCTCACATGATCCAGTAAGGAGATGCTTATGTTTTTTCCAAGACACTTCAGTATACTTCCTGATGTGACCTGATCTGGGCATGAGTGAAGAGCAGACACCGAGGAAATAAGAATCAACTTCATCAGCTGAGAGGCATGAAAGACTGCTTGCCTGACTATGCTTGCAGAGACGCTGGTAATTATTGAGAAATGCAAACCCTTGTAAGATGGTCTGATTGCGATTACTCAAGCGAAACCCAAGAGAGAGATTGATGAATGAAACACCTGCCAGGCCATCATCCCTATAAACAAAATTGTCTGGGGATAACCTCTTGACTGAAAATGAAGCCAAGCACGATTGAGCAAAAAAAACTGTGTAGGGACCATTGGTCCCAACAAAGCAACAGTCGATCAAAAAGATGTACCAATACAAAGATTGATGAAGGGATCATCTGGCTGAACTCGGAAAGCTTGCAAGTACTCCCGGAGTGCCCCTTGAGGCTGACTTATCATGGCAAACTGATGCCCTGAGATGACCATTGCAGCTGTGCAGTTGGGGAACTTTGTGCGCATCTGCAGCATGAACTTGTTGTGCTTTGGGACACGGGACTCTGACCTGCCAGTTCCAACAAAAGTTGCTCTGAGTCACACTTTGTCACCAACCACATAACACCTACTGAGACATCACATCATTTTGTACCAAAGACCACTCATGTCCAGACAAAGCCAATGGTTCATCCAGGGTTCAGGTTTTTTATCAACCAGAGTTTGAGAAATAAGTGTGGGCTGAATGGTTCCACTGAAGACCTTCAGTTCAACAGCTTGAGATGCACATTATCAAAGACAGAGAAAGTGAAGGACAGCAGAACCATTGAAGAATGATGTACCGAGAAACAACTTGATAGTAGCAATTCCACATACTGCAGCTGTATGGTCGCTGTTGTACCATGTATCGGACACAGTCATATCCATATTTTGCATCCCTTGTCTTGTATGCAATCTCTGACACCACAATCAACAACTCATTCTCAATCCTCACTCAAAAACAACATTGAAGCCATTGATAGATTAACAAGATAGGTGCCCAGATAGTCATATGAAATCTACACAACACATGTAGTTTTAGAACTCAGACAACAGGTTTTACAACTTCCTTGATGTCTTGAAATGCCAAAATATGAAGCAAAAATTAAGAGTTATGAGCATGCGCATCAAGCAGTCTCACACACGTGCTCCAAGGGCACGAAGTTCATCACATTTGGGCTTGCCGAGGTGACCTCCCACCCGCAGAGTATGGTGCATGATCTCCAGGGCTTCCCAGTATCTCTTCAGCATGGCCAATGTCTTGCAGACCTGGCAACCAAATAGTAATGTATCAGTTTGTGGTAGCTAGTCAGTGGACATATAGTAAATTGGTCCAGCTATTCTAGTTCTTCACAATCCAGAGACAAGTTTGAGTATAGTGAAACAGCAAACCAGTTCCTTTCAATTTACTGGTCTAGTAACTTGTTTCACATTGTTTCAGTTCAGGTAATCATAATTCATTTACATGAGAAGATGTCAAAGACAAGGTTCCAAGAAAATTCTGAGAGGTGGTGAATGCAGACCTGTAGCAAGAGTTGGAAATGTTCCTCATCCTTTAGCAGATCCGGCAAAGGTGGAACCTTCAATTCAACCTCCTGCCAGGCCATGAAGAACAGAAATTCAGATACTATTTGGAAGCTTCAAACTCCTCTCTTCCGTATGCTGGGCAACACAAAGCCTTTACTGCTAACTTTGGGGAAGTGCATAGAGTAGAGCTAAACACTTACAGGTGCTCCTTCATCTGAGTCTTCCTCACTTTCCCAGTCTAATCCAGCAGCCAGAGCTGCAGCTTTCTTCTCTTCCTTCTGAACTGCCATTTTCGCCAGCTTTTTTCTTGCCCTTGAAGCCTTTGCCCTTCCATCACCACCCACCAAAACTCAGACTTATAGGCCCCTCTATGAAAGGATTTATCACAGGGATATCCATGGCTTCAGCTTAAGGCAGATCTGCACAGATGCCTGAAACTGATAGAATTGTGAAGAACCTCTTTTTAAGCGAATGGATCTTGCATTATCATTCAATCTCTTCAATTTGACAATCAATGACTCTGAATAGCATCTGAGGGTCACTAGACAGAGGCTCTCAGAGAACCATGCATGGTCAGTTGTCAAATACACAAATGATTTCCAGGACCCACTTAGTCTGGTGCAATTGTACCAAACAGTCAAAATTTCATTGACTGCAATCATAAGTCTCAACATCAATTAGAGAAAAGAACTCCCAAGAACCTCTGCCAGGTGACTGACTGAAACAATACTTCAAGAATTTCTGGAACTAGCTTCAATTCCATTAACATAAATTTCACACTCAAAGGTTCACTAAAATGAAAAGTTGTGGTATATACAAGTGGACAACTTTCATGATACTCACATGTCTGTGCGAGACAACAATGGACGGAACCTATGGAACACTTGATCCACTTGGTTCTGTTCTAGCCATTGCACTCTGGCGGACAACACACTCTTGTGCAACTTCTTCTTGCCCTTCACCTGCTCCTTGAACCAAGCATCCCTCTGTTAAGCTCGCATGTACTACACGCATTGGCCCGAAGGACAAACTTCCCCTCTTATTCCCCATCCTTCAATGTAAGATGCTCATTTAAGAAGCAAGGGTATAGAAAAAAGAAAAGGGCAGGGAAGAGGGAAAGAACTAAAAGGCCACTAGAGTCCCAGGAGACATTTTGGATTTGTGCAACTTACAGAGGTAGATTTGTGCATCCCTCAACCTCCAACATCTACGTTTCTCTCTTCAAACTATCAGAAATGGAATATTATGTGGAAAAGGGTGAAATGTAGAATGACGTCACATACAAGCTATGAGCCAGAATTCTTTGCAAAAGAGTGGAGAGTCAGTCTTACCTTTTGATTTAGAGACTCCACATATAGAGATTCTTGAATGGCAGGTAATATAGTATCCACAAAATAGGTCAACCGATTCTGGGACAGGTATAATTGAGCTAACTTCATCAACACTTTCCCTTGCCGCCACCATGGCTGTTCCTTTCCCTGCATGTCCATAGATGTTCCTGTGCCCTCAAGTTGATCGAGAACTAATGCACACCCCAGCACAGGTGTTTAAACACAAAGGTGTCAACCTGAGGTACAATAAATTTCAGTGTCTTATGTGTTCCATATAGGTCCATAGAGCAGAGACCATCATGGATAATCCAGACTTGTTCATACATGTAAGATATCACATGTTCTTTTGAACCAAAAGGATATCCTGACAAGGTATTGCATCTTTCTAACCAAAAGAATATCTTCACATGTACTGAGATTTAACTATGTACTTGATTTGAGTCAACCTGAGAAGATAGAGAGATGACCAGATAATAAGGTTAGAGAGATTTCACATCTGACAACATAACAGCAACAAATCTGCAAGCATGAAAAAGATGAAATGCACTCCTGATGAACAAAGAAATCAATATCTCGCATAAGAATCAAGAAATCTCCATTCTCACAATTAAGAAAAAGCAGAGCAAGGTTAAAACTTCTTCATGAAGCCACAAAACATCCAGAGAAGGAAAGTAATCAAAACCAAAAACTGAGGAGTGCTGTGAACAACAGTGATCATCATACACAGTTTTGAGACCTTTAACAGCAACATGTATAGTAATGAGTTTAGACTTTAGACCAGGGGATGAGAGAGGGAACATAATGCTGGTATGAGCATCAGACTCTAATGCTGGTACAAGCTAGAGATGTATTGGGGAAAGCAAGAACCTTATCAAGATATTCTGGCAGAATGGAAAATTTCTAAATAGCCTTACCTGGAGGTTCTACTAAAATGTAACAAAAAGTGTATCCAGGACTGCAGGTTCCCTTAAAAAGAGATACCTACACAACACTGGTAATGATCCCTACTGCAACATCTAGCTAAATAATTACAGGACAGTGCTTAGAGCATTCCACACCATGAGATTATTTAGATGTCTAACTTCACAGCTTATCTGAATGGTAAAAAACAAGATGACTAATAATGGATCAAAACATAATAGAATCAAACATAGATATAGGTATTATGTTGTATGAGGATAATCCTCCAACTGAGATCAGACCAAAGCCTTGCATCATACAGAAGTGCAAGTCAAGCATGAAAAAAGCTTTGTATAAATGTACTGCCCACTGTACAAGTCATATATGTATTGTGGACAGACAGTTATGAAGCTGACCTGATTCTGGAGGTGCAAGCAAGGCAATTGCCTCCTCAGATTGGTTCAAATCACAGAGAAGTGACACCAGTGTAAGGCGAGCTTCCACATTCTGAGGCATCTCATTAACCACTGTCCCCCACACACCCATCAGCATTCTGAAAATCAGCTAGACCCATGCATATCAGTGAGCAGAAACAAACCTAGCTTGGAGTATGGGCTGGGACAGGGAATGATTCAATATTGATACTAGGTACTCCTGGAATAGGGCCAAATCCTGTACAGTTCAACACACTAAGATCTGGCTCAATTTTTGGTCCTTGTTTGGCAATTATACATCGTTTGCAATGCTAAAAATAATGAATTTTAAGTTTCTGTCCCTTAAAACACCTTGTATTTGCAGGGCTAAGCTCCAAATCCTGATGTTTCTTTACACACTTCCACATATCTCTGTGGCTCTTAGTGAATATACTTTTTCACATATATCCTGCGACTCTCAGTGCATATACTGCTTTGACATGCATCCTTGGGTCTCAAATGCAAACACTGCATAAAGATGAGAGGGTCAGTAAAGAGGGGCAATCAAGAGGATTTGAAGAAATAGAGTGGGTGCCTGTATTACCTCTGTAGTACACACAAATTGCCTCAGCATTTTCCTTGATTGCTGTATAACATTGTGCCACCTTCAGCCACAATAACACCTGTCCTCCATTTGCACAAGAGAACCCCAAAGCATGTGATACCACTTTCAAATATCATATTGAGCTTAAGACCAGACCCATAGTTTATCTTTACATCAGATTGTGAGAACCACCCAAACCTCTAGTCCTTAACCTCACAACTCATGAAGTTGCTGTAAAGAGGATATCAAGCTTCATACCATGACAAAGGGAACACCAATGAAAAGAACGGGGTCATCCAAACCACTGAGAGAAGAAACACTTGCAGGACATACATTATCAAAGGCAGTGTTGCCATCCAGCATTTGATAGTAGCGAAGAGCATGCTTGTGCTCCCCAAGTGCCAGATAAGCATCACCCACTTCCAGCACCAAGTCTGCAAACTCATTCACATGCTCCTTGTGTAGAACCTCAAAGTTTCTCTGGTACAGTTGAGCCAAAAAAGTAACTTGATCAATTTTCCATATCAGGATTCCCCATGGATATGACCACCTACCAAGGATAAACTATACCAGGTGGATGTGTTTGGAGCAGTCAGTATATGGTTTGGAGAAGCATGTTATTAGTCCCTGGTACTTTGTTCTTTTGCAGCTTGAAAAATGACCAAAATGGGCAGCATACTCCTCAACCTCATGATTGGACTTCCCTTCAGCTTTAGACAACTATCTGCAAGATGTCCTGAAGTTTGCAGGCCACAGTCCAACCTAATTGGATGTTATCTCCTTTCAGGTCTCATGGACATTATTTGCCCAATCAAGGGGAAAGAGTTACCTCAGCATCTTCCAAGTTCCCCAGGTATGCTTGACAGATGCCAGATTTGACAGCAAGGTCCAAGGGGAGGCCTTGGTCGGTACAATAGAGATCACGTGCCCGATCAACTTGAGAAATTGCAGCTGCAAATGCACCATTCTCCATATGGAGCTCCGCAAGCAAGTTCACAGCTGTTAAGTCTGCCTCTGCAGGGTACTCATCAATCAACTTCTCCAGAACTTGAGTGGCCTGTTCAAACTGTCCATTCTTTTGCCGCATCTGACATCACACAACACCACCTTAGCAACACTATGCAAAGCTGTCAAGTACTACACCTACCAGGATAAATTTTCTCAGAGTAGAGATGACATCTAGAGAGAGGGTTGAGACCCAGAAGTGAAATCATATACCTTGGCAACCATTTTGCAAACTTCTACATCACTTGGGCGCAGTGCCAGAATCTGCTCAAAGCATTCTGTGGCCCTCTGAAAGTCATTCATTTCTGCATAGAGTGAGGCACAGTCCCACTTGGCATCTACATCTGTAGGATCTGCTTTCATTGCTTTATTCAGGCAGTAAATCACTTGACCTGAATTTCCTTGCTCCCTGGATCAGTCCATCACCACACATATCAATTCATGCAATGCTCAAGACAGTCAAGAAGAAGGCATTGCAAGACATGACCTGTGAACAACACTTAAACAGAGAACCAAGTCAACAACAGAAGGTGCACAGAAATGGAAGACTACATTGACCAGGAAGCCAGTCGTTTCCAAAGCACGATATCCTTGGGAGTGAGATGGGCAGCAATCATATAGAAGTTGAGAGCCTTCTCACGATCACCCTTTGCATCATACAAGAGGCCCAGAGTGTGGTATGAATCAGCTACATTTGGTGCTAATCGAACAACCTCCTTCAATAGCTCGACTGCCTGGCCATCACCATAAAAGTCAGTGACTGAAACAGCAATGAAATCAATAGCACAAAACTCAAATCTGATACGGAGGAAAATATTGAAATACTTTCACAAAACAACTTGCAAAATGACTTCAAGGTAAGTGGCACCTCATCAAAGCGCCCAGTGGCGTAAAAAAGATTGGCTTCCCCAAGTTTTCTTGTGACTTCTGGACTTAGTCGTGATGCTCCAGGAACATTTTTCTTTCTGCCTCTCTTTTTCGGCTGCCATACACAAAGCATAGCCAATTATAGCCAATTTCCAAACAGTAACTCCTGGGTGCTGTCATCACCCCCCCCCCCCCCCCCCCCCCCCCCCCCCCCCCCCCCCCCCCCCCCCCCCCCCCCCCTCCCCCCCCCCCCCCCCCCCCACCACCGACACCCCCACCCCCCCACCC
>Ga0116227_10005100_pt1 | contig 28056 bp, 21 predicted proteins | sample S1TSphgellanicum_FD_89693 | JGI IMG/M metagenome (GOLD analysis project Ga0116227, IMG submission 89693) | Host-associated microbial communities from peat moss isolated from Minnesota, USA - S1T2_Fb - Sphagnum magellanicum MG | ecosystem: Host-associated > Plants > Peat moss > Unclassified...
AGCAAACACGTAGCCTTAGATTTTTCTGCCGATTTTTTATTTTTTATTTTGTTTCTTCATTTTTGTTAATTTAAGAGAAGGGCAGAAAAATCCGAAAAAAAAAATCCAAAAAAAAAAGATAAAAAAAGAAGCAAATACGTAGCAAAATCGGTCTCTGCGGCTCATTTCTGGGGGGTTGCAGAATCGGCATCGCAGAGACCGTTAACGGGTCGGAACGCCTTGTGTGTCAGACGGACGGACTAAGTGATTCATCTAAAGTGCGCACCTACCGGCTAAGTACGCACAATCCTCCCAGGTTCAAGTTGCGTACTTAGGCGGGAGGCTACTGTACTGTTCATTTTTGTATTAATTAATTTATGGATGGTTGCATACAATTGATCAAGTGATTCAACTCTCAGAGCTTAGTTTTGTTGATGTCCACTGAGAAATGCACACAATTGATCAACCTTAGTTATGCAAACATTAAGCCCTCCTCACCTCTTCCTCCCCACTTCTTTGCATCAATGAAGATTGCATCCATTTGTACCCTACATAAAACCTAAAGGGGAGAACAACATTAACAAAATTGAGCTTATTTCAGGTATGCCCTACCAAAATGCGGTTTGCACTTAGCTCTAACATTGCACACCCATATTTTGGGCTACCCTTATTTTGGTAATGTCCTTGCACTTGGGCTTTACCTCACACAAAAAAATCACACCTTGGCCACCACTTTCATTCTGGTTTTTTGTCTTGTTTTTTTTTTTCTTTTTTTTCTTTTTTTTTGACATTTCTGTTTAGGCCTCTTGTGAACAAAAATTAAGACTACAAATAATAATAGTATTGTACCATAGTATTTTTTTTACCAAAGGCCAGTTCGACACTAATTATCTTATTTTCAGAAATACTTTTTTTGAAGGAAAATAAAGAATCTGATGAAATAATTAGGAATATATCATGTATCAAAATGGAATCCTCCAAATTAATTAATTAATTAATTATTTATTCAACAAACCTGTGTCAAAGTTGCCAAGTTGGAGGTTAATAATCAGCGACAAAACTTTGTTGAATTTTGGTCACAAAAGGTGACCTTTCTCTCAAATGTGGTCTTAAAACAGCGAAGGAAGGAAGGATTTGTTGTTTTCTCCACCCTTCGTTGCTGCTCTTGCGCAGCGGCCATGGCCAATGGAGCAGCTATGGCTACTGCGGCTATGGCGTCGCACGCTCTGCAACCTCTGTTGCAGCAGCAGCAGCAATCTGCTCTCGCAAGGCCGTGGAGAAGGCAGGTGGAGCTCTGCAGATTGGCAGCCGGACGTGTAATTATTAGGAGCCAAGAACCCGTTGAAAACCGTTCTTCGCAAGGAGGAGGAGGAGGACTAGATGGCCGTTATCGCAGAACCAATGGTGCACAGAATTTGAGAACGTCTGCTCAGGCTTCCGTTCTCCGAGAACTGAGGAGTGATGTTGTTGCAGAGGTGGAGGATTTGAGGTTACAGGAGGCTGGAAGCGCCACAGGGAAAGAGAGCAGCGGAGCGAGTAATTGCGGATTAGAAGAAGTTGTAGACGGCGAAAATGACGAGCGGGATGAGGAAAGCCGTGCAGTGGATGCTGATGCGGGGTCTAGCCTTGGAGATGGAGCAATCTCTGCAGCTGCACTTGCGAAAGAAGTTGCAAAGAGGCGCAATTTCGCAATCATCTCACATCCTGATGCAGGCAAAACGACTCTGGTAATATATTCAATTTCTTTTGTTTGTCTTCAACTGTTTTGCATGACTTTCTTTCCAGCTCCTAATAATGCTCGAAATTGTTCCAGTCAAAATAACTATTCTGCTAGGTCTGTGTGGGAATCTTGTCTTCAAGTACAAACACCAGATCTTGAGTACCATATTCAGATTCTATGACACAAACATGTAATGCTTTCCTTGTTGGAATCCCTTTTTACCACGCATCCCTTACTTTGTGACCTTGTAGACAGAGAAGCTGCTTTTGTATGGGGGAGCAATTCATGAGGCTGGGGCAGTGAAGGCCCGTCGAGATGCCCGCCATGCAACATCAGATTGGATGGAGCTTGAAAAGCAAAGAGGTATGTGACATTTCTTAGTTGTCATAGCTTGTAGCTGGATTTGGACTTCAGGTTTTGGATTCATAGGTGAAGAAGTGGCCATGGATGTCCTTTGAGCTTATGCAGGGAACTTGGTGTTGTGGTTTGTTTGTTTGAACAGGTATTTCCATCACGTCAACTGCATTAGTATTTGAGAGCAAAGGATACCAAATTACCCTGCTTGATACACCTGGACATCAGGATTTTGGAGAGGACACATACCGGTGAGCTCTCTGCTTCCAGAGAAGATTTTTGGAGTTTCTTTAATCTCTTTTCTAGCTTCCACAAAATGGTACAGAGTTTGTTGGTGTGATAATGATGGACTATAGCTTACTTCTTAATCAGAATGAAAAAAAATCAAGTACACACAAGAAAGCTGCTTTGGAACTAGGCTTACAGTACGTGGTTTTACCTTTGGTCAGGACATTGGCAGCTGCAGATAATGCAGTAATGCTGGTGGATGCAGGCAAAGGCTTGGAGCCCCAGACCCGAAAGCTTTTTGAGGTCAGTAATGAAATAGCCATTCTGCTGCCTAGAGTACTTGAATTCTTAAGAGCCCCCTTTTGAGCACAAGGTCTGAGTAGCTTGAGCTTAAGATAACATTAGATGTCAGTTGTCATTGACTTTCACAATCATTCAGACTGACACTGCATTTGTTCATGATCTGTTTAGGTTTGCAGAATGCGCAGGCTGCCTATCTTTACCTTCATCAACAAGATGGACCGCCCTGCATTGGAGCCCCTTGAGCTTTTGGACCAGATTGAAAGGGAATTTGGGTTGTCAACATACCCTGTCAATTGGCCAATTGGTTCTGGTGATAGGTATATTCGTGATGATATTCTCTGATTTTCTTGATCTATAACTTAACTGCTAATGCACTGTCTAAACAGTCCCTTGGGATGCATATGAGGTCTTAGGGTGGACAGTATTCTGGACTATGTGAAATATGCATGTTGCATTTAGTTGTCAGGGTTAGGTACTTTGCTTCAGAAAAGTGAGAGGACAAGATGTGTTAAGCATCGTCTCAGAGTTTTCTGAAGCTTTGCATTGTATTTGTACAGATTTGTAGGGGTGTATTACAGACCTCGACAAGAGGTACACCTTTTTGAGAAAGGAAAAAAGCATGGTAGTCAAGAAGCTTCAGTACGAGTGCTTCCCTGGGGTGATCCCTCTCTTGAAGATATTATTGACCGAGACCTCTTCCAACAGCTCCAGGTTTGTCTTGCCATGAATTTGTACAGATTTACTATGCTATTGTGTCCTGTGGATGACATTTCTAAGTACCAGGTTGCTTGATCATTGTATGTGACTGTTGACATATTATTGGACACAGGAGGAGATAGAGCTTTTGGAGGAGCTCACACCCCCATTGGACATGTCAAAGATTTATAGTGGGGATCTTTCTCCTGTGTACTTTGGGAGCGCTATGAACAATTTTGGGGTAAGCTTTTCTGCCATGTGCCAGTGGACTTCTGTAATGATTTTACACTCTAAATTGTTCAATTGCTGAAGCTGTGGTCATGGGAAGGTTCATAATGCTATGAGTCCACATCAAGGTCAAAAATGAAGTTGGAGTTAATGTTTGTAGGTGGAATTGTTTCTAGAGAGCTTTCTGGGGTATGCAGTTCGACCAGGCAGTCACAAGAGTGATGTTGGTGAAGTGGAGCCTGAGTATCCACACTTCACTGGGTTTGTATTCAAAGTAAGAACCCTTGTCTTCAACTTGAAAACTCTCTGAAAATCAAATATGCGTTAAAGAGAGAGTTTGCCCAGGTGGTTGCAGAATACCTTGGAATATGATTGCCAGTTAGAGAATTTGAAGTCTGCCACTCTTGTGATCACATTCTCTTATTTTCAAATTAGACTGCATGAATCTTGGTAAGAAGCCACATTTGATGTAGAACCTAAGTTAAGTCTAAAATTACTCAGTATGTTTTTGGAGTATGCAGCTCCAAGCAAACATGGATCCAAAGCATCGTGACAAGGTTGCCTTTGTACGTGTATGCTCAGGTCAGTTGCAGTCCATCAGTTCTTCTCATAGATGCCATAGATTGCTGATGGTTCAGTTTTTGAAAAATGTCATAGGATTGTGGAGCTTTGTGCCTACTTTTGTTGCCAAAGGTCTCACTTGTTTCAAAGTTCATCAATCTAAATGAACCAATGTACTTTTAAAACAAGTTTCAAGGTTACAATCTTTCATTTTCTCTTATTTAGTCTTGTCTCAAGTTGCATTTTGGTGTATGTTTGCAGGCCAATTTACCAAGGGCATGAAGGTGCAGGTGGCAAGAAATGGGAAGACTCTTACACTAACAAGGCCACAGAAAATGTTTGCACAAGATCGGACTACCATGGAGACTGGATATGCTGGAGATGGTAAGCAGCAGAAACTCAAATTTTGCTGTTGCATATAAACTCAGTATTACTCTAGAGAGCTGGACACAGATTTCTGGTATCTTGAAGATTATAGCATTGTGCCCTATAATATGCACCTAAAAAGTGATGACCTAGAACCAAATAGGCCATCCTGAGACATGGTTAGAAATTATCCAGTGAGTCTGATGCTATATTCTCTATGTGAATCTCAAAATGGAAATAACTCACTCTTGACTGGGAGCTCTGTGTGTGCCTGTTTGCAGTGATTGGTCTTAACAACCCAAATGCTTTCTGTATTGGGGACACTGTATATTGTGGACCCCGTAGGACATTCCCAGGGATTCCCTCTTTCTCACCAGAACTCTTCAGCTACATGCGCAACCCCAATCCATCAAAATACAAACAATTCCTGAAGGGTATTACTGAGCTGCTTGGTGAAGGTGCTGTCCAGGTAATTTAGAGCCGTGAAATGGAAGCTTATATGGTCTCAACTGCACTGCCTTCAACAGTTCATCTGCTTGATTCTTCTGCTCCATCATTGCTTCTCTTTTTCACATTTGCTCATACAATCTCTTGGTTCAATGCTAAATGCCACTGTTCTCTGTCTCTAGATATTCTAATGACTCAATAATTGTCTGATGAGCAGGTGCTGTATTCAGTGGATACAGGCAGGACAGATCCCATCTTAGCTGCTGTTGGGCAGCTACAATTTGAGGTGTGCTCAACTACCCTTCCATCTTGATGTTCAACCCTACAACCTTGAGTTTCCAAAGTTGTCTCTGGAGTTACCTACCAGCGCTTGCTCTATATGTGAGGAGTTTCTGCAAACAGGTGAGGTATAATGTAGAACATCATGTACTTGCAAGAATGATCCAGATTGAAGATTTGTGGGGAGTTCTCTGAAGTCATTTGCATTGTCTGTGGAGGTGGAAGAAGTTTCCTTACATATTAGAGTTGCTCCTGATGAACAGGTTGTACAGTATCGAATGCAGAGTGAGTATGGAGTAGAGACACAGCTGGAGCCTCTGAGCTTCAGCGTTGCAAGGTGGGTGACAGGAGGCTGGCCTGCCCTTGAGAAGGTGGGCCGCATCTACAACTGTGCTACTGTCAAGGACCAGGTAAGGGAGTTCCTTGCAAGGAATTTCAATATGCTTGTTGAAGGAGTCAACACCCTTGGATCAATATGCTGACATCATGCATCAATCTTGCATCTGAGAGTGTGGTTTACCATATGGAGTTTGACAGGTGGTTCTTATACCCAGTCAAAGCAACCATAAATTTGAGCACTGACTTGCATGTGTTGCACTTGTCTGCAGTGGGGGCGCCCTGTTCTGCTGTTCCGGAATGAGTGGAATGTTGCACAACTTTTGGTATGGAATTATTTCCCTCTTCTATATCTTGGTTCTTGTCTTGTACCTCATGTTTAGCACTGTGTCCAGCCTCTTGGTATTGTGGTAGTGTCATTTTTTCAATGGCTCTTATCGATGAGTACGACTCTTTCTTTTAAGGAGGATGTGATCAGTATTAAGAAAAGAAAAGTCTCCACAGGTTTCTCATATGGTGAAAGGTTGAAACCTGCCAACAGTAACAAGATATTTGCAACCTCAGGCAGGGCATCCTTCAATTTTGTTAGGGAAATATAATGTTGGATATCATGGTAGTTCTGTCAGGTGTTCCTTACAAACATTCTCAGAGCTTCAACACTTGGAATTGTCAACTTATGTGCAGAGTGAGCATGCCAGCATTGGGGAGCTTGCTCCATACGCCTTGCCACCTGATCAGACATCCATGAAGTAAGGATTTTTTCTAGTGACAGTATCATAATTGATTTGGATTATAGATCAGAGTTACCTGTATCATTGAGTGTAAATTTTTCCTTCACCAAATTCTCTGGTTTGATAACAAGCACCAGAAGCAACAACATTCAAACTCCTTTTCCACATAAAAATCAGTTAAAAGCATCTCCACACACTTCCCCTATTTGGGCCTCTATCAGAGTTCATCACATCTAAAATACAGTGCTAATTATTCCCGCATCCCCAAAAGTGGATAGTAAAAAGTGATAGACTATTTAAATGTCACTGCCTTCATCAATCATTCTGACTTGCTGATCAAAATAGTCATTTCCTTGTACTGGCCCTCCTGGAGGGCATTGTATGTTGAGTTTACTTTTGACATCCAAACTGAGTTTCACACTACTTGACTGTTATACTTAATCCAAAATATAGTGTACAGCTATTGTACTTCTGTGGGTGGGGATGCCCTTAGCACCCAATAGGCTTGCCCAAGGTGCCCATCAAGCATCAAGTGAATTTTAGGAGTAAGCAAGGCATCTATCCATGTAATTTGTCTGGCCATCTAATTCTTTAGCAAGCAAATGAATCCTTCCACCTTCTAAAATAATATAAGCATCTACTGACTCTTGAATCTCTTCAACTCCCTATGAAAGATGAAATACTTAATCAACAGTCCAATTGTAAAAATAAGCTAATACTTCTTGAGCTCCATACAAATTGTTTTATGTAGGTGTATGTTTCCGATGGGTGACAGTTTGCCCTTGACATCATTAAGCTCTGTGTGGTTTCCTCATTTTTCAACCAATTAGGTAAAAAAGTTATATTGAACTTCCTAAGTGAATCCTTTTGAAGTTGCAAGTTTCACGCATGGCTACTAGTTCAAAATCTTCTTCCAAACTAAAGTTCCTATGATATTGAATGAGGGGGATTCATATGCTTTGTCATTGAACTAAACCAACTTTTTGAACAAGGAGGAAGATGATTGAAAGCTTGTGGCCACAGTTATTCCAAAGATGATTATAAAATTAAGAAGTGACCATCATGTATCTGCCCTCCACGAATACCTTGTATAGAAATGAAGCCTCAATGTTTATATGACAGGACTCTCATGGGGTCAAATGTCATGATAAGCCAATATTGACGCAACTCTATAAAAGCAACTAATTTTCCAGATCACCCGTGAAAACACTAACACAGATGTAACTACTTATAGAACAGAGCCAACCGATTCCATTTATATCAGTCCAATCACACAGAAAAGATCCATGATCCACATAATTTAATTGTAAAGTTAGAATTATCCAGAACTCCATCTTAGCCATGAGTGTGGTGGGATTTGCATGCCAACAAAAGTGTTCAACATATTGCATGCTATAGAAACAAATGAGCTCCAATAAGTTCAAAGGTTGAAATGGACAGCCATTGGAACTGGTGAATACAAATTGTGCAGGTTGATAATTGAACAGATCTCTAGATGCCTCAGGGTCTTTTCATTGGTACCACCAGTGCTCTGTGCCAAGATTATTATAGTATTTGTTTATTTCTGCAGGTTCTTGCTGCTGAAAGTCTGAATGATCATATAAGTACTTGAGGTGGTGGTGTGCACAACCTCCCACTCTGCATGGAGAAAAGTGCCTAAATTACTTGTCTTCATGCCAGACTAGGGTAGTAGAAGAAACACTAACCTGTTAAAACTAGAATATAAAAGCACCTACAACTATATGTCAGCTGAGCCTTTTTGTCATGAGCTTTTGTGTGAGAGCCCAACAACATTCTACATGCACTAATTTATTTTCTTCTATATTTTGAGAATGAGATTTATTTCATCACCCAATATAGCCTAAATCCACCCAAAAAAATTTGAGGAAAAAAAAAACCAATGTTGTGCAGGTATCTTGTTTCTTCTACACCCTTAGGGTTGGGTAAAAATAAAAACTTCAAATTATTTTACTCATTGGGTAAGGGTATGTCATTTACCCATAAAAGTCTATCCGTGCCAGATCCAGGTATATTCTGAATGAAAGATTTGTTAGGTCAGTTCAGGGTTTGGGTACCCCGAGCTAGGTACCCTTTTGTACATGTAAATACTGGGTATGAATAAACTATACTGATCTCATTATGCTCTTGGGTACATGTATGAAAAAAAATTCAAGCATAGTTTGTAGAATTTGGAATTATGTCAAGAGCAAAAACCACTAGGATTTTCCCCTTTGTTTATTCTAATTAACAATTTGGAATGTTAAATTAGAAGACACGTTTGCAATTCTTTTAACTACCAAATAGATTACAATTAACATAAAAAAGTTCTCAAACTTGTAAAATGCATACTACACATAATAACATCATTTAATTAACTTTGCAAAAACAAGGTCTTTATAAAGTCTAATTCAAGGTTTAATTCCATACATTTTTCAAGTATCTACATCCACCTTTCATTGTTATCATGTCAAAATGTTCATTTGGCCTTTTGAAACATAAGACACATGATATGATTGTGTCATGGTTCTTGTTGTGTTAGGTCAAATTATTGAATGCACCTAAGTCTACAAAATAAGCTTGATGCCTTCCCAAATAAAACCAGTCACCATGTTTGTTTGGTGACCTTTGCATTTAAGGTTCCAATTTTTCAACTACACTTGAGCTTGCTTCACATCTTTGTTGTTGGCTAAATATCATTGGATTTTATTGACCTCCACTAGATCGATGAGTTTGGCACTTGGCAATGTTGATCTTGTGTTGTTGGGTCCACTATTATTTAGTTGATTACCATGCAAGGAGAGACTTTTTCCAATTCATCTCCCACTACAACAATTGTAGTTGTGGTTCCATCCAATTGCTTAATGTTTACATCATTAAGTCCATATTCAATTTGAAGTAATGAATAGAAAGCGATCCAAACATCTCATTCACTATTTGATAAAGACTTTTGTTTCCCATTAAACAAGAATTATTATTCTCTTTAATTTTATAGGTATTTGTCATTAAACCAAGCCTAATATGCTTTACTTGTGATGTTGTATCCCGTGGATATATAGTTTTTGGTTCTTTGCATCTGGTTTCAATGAACTATTGATGCTTTAAGCACATGCACATAAACATAAGATCCAATCACTCTCATGTGTGCAACTAAAGGTTTCTCATTCATCCAAATCTTGAAAGGTGTCTTGTTAGGGTATTATGTGAATGAACATCCAATTCAATGTATACATAGTAGTAGTATATGCAACTTCACCTTAGAATTATGGGTGTACATTACATGTTTGCACTCAATCTATGCAAGATAATTTTGGAACGTTTTTCCATTAAACTATCCACCCGTATTAGATTTAAACACTTTCGCATTGTTTTGTTAGTATCTTGTTTCAATTGATTAACATAGCTCTTGAAGCATTTGAGACCTTGCAACTTCTTGGCAATGCAAAAAAGAACTTGATATGTTGAGTGGTCATCCATGAAAACAATGAAATAATAGTGTTAAATAAATTAACATGATTAATATGTATTGAAGCTTCAACTTCTTCTACTCAAGCTTGAATTTCATTTTTGGGGAATGAACTTCAATAATGCTTATCAAAGGCACATCTTTTGCAAAAGATTAATTTTTTCTTATTAGTTAATTTTGAACCATATACCATGTCTTTTGTTGTCATGTGCTAAAATGGATTGATGGTTCACATGACCAAGTCTCCAATGCCACACTTGTAAGTTTTTTCATGAATCTCCTCGATTTTTTCCAAGAAAGGATCATGTTACACATGTTGCAAATTGAATGTTTTTACGTTGATGAACAAGTGCCACATGTCATCAACTATGCACCCTTCCATGACAACTTGGCCTTGATTGATGAGTTTACATTTTTTTTTGTTGCAAACTATGTCAATGTCCAAATTGATAGTTCTAAGTTCTAAAAAATAAATCTCCTTAATCCAAGGACATGCAAAACATTGATCATTTCACTACGATGCCACTTGTCATTTAGCTTGACCTAAATGGCGAAAGTGCCAATTCTAGCAACATGGAACTTAATTCCACCTATTCCCTTGACAATCTCACATTGCCTTGATGTATATTTGTAGTGCTTGAACTAATCACACTGATAAGTCATGTGTTGTGTACATCCAAAGTTACCAATCCATCCATTTTTATCTCTTGAATCATTAATTGGTTGATCTTCTTGTTATCCAAGCTTTGTAGTTTGTTGTTGGTTTGTCATCCTTTTTGTTTCTTTGACTTTGTCCTTGTTCTTCGATTTGTGAGGACATTTTTTCATCTAATGGCCGTTCTCTTCACAATTGAAGCATGATGAGGTAGCTTCTTGATTTCATTTTTGTGTGTTGAATGTTGTTCATGATTCTAGATTAGCCAATTTCCTTTAGATTGCAACTTGATAATGAATTTGGATTTCTTTATCACCAAAACCTTGATTGTGGTATTGTTTGCAAAACACAATTTGGCCTAACTCTCCTTGGTGACTAAACAAGTTAACATGTCAAAGCATTTTGTTGTACTATTTGGTACATTGTCCTAAATTGATAAAACTGGATGCATCTTTCCAATAAATTGTGAAGAAATTTAACAATAACATTTGAATAATCAAAGTTATTGTTACCTAGGCCTCAAAACCAATTGATGATCATTTCAAAAATTAATTATTAAAATATTTTTTCAATCACTTGGCAAAGAAAACTAAAAGCTTGATTGTTGCCTTCTCCCAATTGGTAGTTGTTGCAATTTTCAATGTTACTATAGCAACATCACCTCCTATTGTCAAGGTTAGTTTGTATTCCAAGCTTGATACAAGATCCATAAGATTTTTTATTTGAAACATAGCTTGCATTTTATACTTCCACATGATGAAATTTTCACCATTAAAACTTTCAACATTGGTTAAGTCATTGGCATGATCCATGTAGTTGACTACTTTTTTGAACTTTTGACACTTTACAATATTAACACCAAGAATCAAAAAGGAAATAGAGAGGTTTTGTTTTTTAAAGAAAAAAATTGACTGTGTGCATAAGCATGTTTTAAAAAATAAAAATGGAAAACTATGAGTTGAATTACTTTTGATATTTTTGTGTGATGTTATTAAGACCAACATTATTTTTAAAAATAAGACTACATAACAATATCTAGGCATGGGACCCATAACCCTTTGGAAATTCTTTAATTTAAAAAAAAAAAGATTGAAACACATGAGATTAAAGAGTGTAAATCAAGATTATATTGCTAATTAGCAAATGGTTGTTACATTATTAATATAGTCCAACACATGGATTCTCCTAATTGACATTGTTACTATGTGTGAGGTCAACTAATGAATAGTTTGTTGTAAATTGAGTATCCACATGCAAAATGATTCATGATTCCACATAGAAATACAAACATGGTATGGCAACAAGTTCTAACCTAGGGGCAAGGCAAAAAAAGCCAAAATGCATGGTGATCCTTTACTATTTACTAGTTGTAGAGACAATTTCATGAAATTAGTAGTACATAATTAGTAACTACATCACAAACTTCCCAGGGAAAAATAATGAGAACTAATCTATAATGTAATTTGGATCAAATGTCATTTAAAAATGATTTTCAACAAATATTAAAATTATATTTTATTATCATAGTATCAACATAAACATAATTATTCTTTAAGATGATAAAATTTTAAGTCTACTTGAACAATAAAATTTTACATTTGTGTCACAAAAATTATGGTAAAATGAAAAACCATTATTTTTTTCATCATCATAATCATGGAATTATTAAGTCAAAACCATAAATCACATAAATTTAATGATTCATTATAATCATATTGAAATTTTGTCTAAAGAAATTTGTGATGTAATAGTTACTTCATCTAAAAGCATTCCCAAAGGTCATATGAAAAGTCTCATTCAATAGGTTTTTGTTAATTTAAATTGCCAACATTGCAATATATTTTTAGTGCATTGGTTAGTTATTTTGAATGTGGCTAAACATTTTCAATTGCTCACTTCAAGAAATTTTTAAGGTTTTAATGTCTTTATATTTGTGAATGTAAATGCTGATTGAAGCAAACACCAATAACCATCTTCTTGGATTCACATTTTAAGAGCTTGGATGTGGTTATAACTTTTATGAGAAGGGCAAAGGTTGTTGAGAAGATGCAAAAGTATGATAGCAAGGCCCTCGTGCCACTTCTTGTGGTTGCATTCCTACTTTGGAGCCCTATTGTTATTACATCTCTTCATCAACTTGCTCCATAAAAATTGTACAAACATTGAGAATTGTGAATCTTGTACTTGAATATGAGTGTGGGTTTTTGTTTCCATGGGCTTAAAAGTTTTGTCATCAATGAAACATTTTGTATGTGCTTCATGTTTAATTGCATGTTTGTGATTTCAAGTTGATCCTTTGAATTCTATATATGTGGTTCTAGTCTACTTGATTTCTACTTTCTACAAGGGTTTTGTTCACTTTCAATCTATGTCACTTAGGGTTTGAAGCATCAAATAAAAGGTAAGATATTTTATGGGCATCAATCATGTGAGTTAAAATGTTTCTAAGCTCTACCTACAATCTCAATTTGATTCTCAATAAATTTGAGCTCCATGTTGTTGTGCACTACCAATGACGATCAACTATTTAATTTTTTTCTTATGTTCATATGGTTTTCAATAATTCATCATTATTTATGTCAATGGCAAATTTAATTTAAATTAATATACATTTCATGGACAAGAAAAAAAATGTTAATTTGCCTTTTCATATCCATGTTGGTGGAGAGGAAGTTATAAAATGGAGGTAGTCATTAGGAAAGGTGTGAGATAATTATTAAGAAAGTTAATAGAAAAAAAAAGTTATTAAGAAAAAAATGAAATAGTTAGGCCTGAAAATGAGGCAATTATTTCTGAAATTGTCTTTGGAATGGTCCATTGACGATCATATGAAGGATTCCAAAAAATCCCCCATATACCAGTTTCAATTACTCATCACTGGAATTATCAAATATCATGACCAACTCATTTGAATGTAATTTCAACCACAAAACATTTTTGCTATTTAAAATAGTAGCAAGTTGATAACTACTAGAGAAAAAGGTTTACATGCTTAATTATCATCACATATTTCAACCTTTCACTTGAAAGCCATAACATCTTAATTTCAAAGATCTCAGAGAACCATCAATTGGCACCTTGGGGATCTTTAAGTCCAAGTGAATCAATTTTCCCTCAAATTTTCAAAGTGCAATAGCTTGCAACAATTTAGAGAGATACACAAGTCGACAAATTTATTGCAAACTAATAAGAGCCTTACAGATACAACACAAGTGTTTTTCACCAATCAAGCCTGATGGCAAGATCCTGCCAAATTACCAATGACAATACATTACAAACAAAATCATTGGTAGACTGTCTTGGGAGGAATGGAACCTTCAACCCCTACGTAGTTATAAGCTACAACAAGTAGATAGAAACAGTACCTGAACATGAATACTACTATATGCATCCTTGCAAGAGGTTAGAGATGGGAGAAGGTTTGTTGCGCATCTCCTCCTGAACCCTCTTCATTTCCTCGGGATCTGACAAAAATAGAACAGTGGATTCAGAATCCTCATTCACACTAATCCCAACTTTACTGCCAAAAGGGACGAAGCTTTTGCCTGATAGTCCAGAAAGTCTGAACTATATACAATAGACATAGTAACTGGGGGAGGATGATGATGTACATTTATACTTCCTATGGTGCTATATGTGGTAGTGGGGGTCTGTATAGTTCTTTGTGTGCACTTTTAAATTAGCCAAGGTCATTGTAGACTTGCTAAGGTTATACCTGCTGAACTACATGATGTTCTCTTGTTAGGATTGACAATGGACATTCTTGGTCTACAACATCTATTTTCCAACATGCTCTTGCTTGTCTTGTCATAGGAAAGGTTCTCTTTATGATTGTACTGATGACAATGACACATAGTTCTGCATTCATTCATGGAAAAACATCTCAGTAGAAAAGGTCTGTAGTTTGCATACCAATTTGGTCCATGAGCTTTGGCAGGAGGAAGATACAAACAACCATGAACCCAATCATGAGACCTGTTGGACTTTTGAGCAGTCCCATCACTCAAAATGGCTCCCTCTTCTGCATACCCACCAAGTAATCTCAAATTAATGTAATGGCTGCTCAACATGTTGATTATGGATCACTCCAAGCAATTCAAGTCCACGACTGGAGGCTGCTCCAGCAAATACTGCATAACCAGTGAGGAAACTGCTGCACTGGAAGCGATGCTAACCTGATTCCCAAATTGATGCAAACCACTTCTTACCAATTTTGAAGTGGAAAGGAGAACAACTCACCTCATAGTAGTACTCTTCCTGGAGTGGCTCCAAAACCAATGAGTCAGGCAGGCTGCAGCCAGTCTCTACAAGGCTGGCACACACCTGCCCTTGGAGCCTTGAATTCACATCCACTCTAACCTGGAAAACCCACAACAGAAAGAAAAAGATGGCTCTTGAGGGCACTTGAGATTATTATATGTCGCAATAATCTTGTTACAGTTTCCTGGTAAAAATTACTACAAAACTCTGGTTGGGGTCAAGCACTAGTTCTGCAAGAGATACATCAAAGGAGAAAAGGGCAGTGCAGGAGCATAGAAAGGCACATTACCGGAGAGAAAAAATAGCCCAATGCTACAACCTCCAACAAACGTGTGCCAGCAGGCACTCCCTGGCTGCATCAGGAGGAAGTCAAGGGAATACTTCTCGTATATATTTCTCTCCTGCCTGTCCCTGCTCAATGTAACAAGGCTAGAGTAAACAAAATTGATCAGATTTTTCTCTTCAAAACTGTTGTACTGGTGCTGTAAAGATGGGTTGCAGAAGGATACAAGGCAAACGAGTCATCACTTCAAACAAATGACAATTTCTGGCCACCATTGAGCACCACTTTCATGTTGGATGTCTTGCTCACACCCTTTCCTGCCAAAGCTGCAAACATAAACTCACATTCAGAATCCATCACACCATACACAAAGAAAATACATAATTAATTGAGCAAGATGAAAAAGGGACATAGGGAAGTTGTCATCTGAAGTGTGTGCAATATCCACTGTGGTGATTCATGCACTTTGTTTCCCAAGCTTAGAATACTAATCTTGCATTTCCACACCACCCTCCACAACATGACCCTCATTCTTACTACAATATGCTACAACCACCCCCACACCACATTAGCATGTCCTAACAAACCCCTTCTCTGGATTTATCCAAAGTCTATGGCTTCGAGTCATGTATATTTGTGCACCTTAATTTATTTTTTGAGATATGAAAAGACACATAATCTACTTAGGCCCACTTTCGACGAGGGTCCAGAGTCCAATTTCCTAAGAACCAATTTGGATTGATTTGAAGCAAATTGAATCCTTGAGTTCGACTGTACCTTGGTCCTTAGCCTGATTCTTGGTTCTTCAAATCAGGAGCTCTCCTTTTAGCAGTGTTTTTTTGGGTCCGAACCAATTGATTATCCCTCCAAAACATGTGCCTTGTAGGTTTAGTCTCAATTTGCCACTTTTTGGTCTTTGTTTGAATTCATTGGTCCCTGGACCTCGGACCCTCATCGAAAGTTGCCCTAAAAATCCCTAATCCTCGTCCTAGAACGGTCAAGAGTCGCCCTAAGAATACCTAATCCTCGTCCTAGAACGGTCAAGAGTTGCCCTAAGAATCCCTAATCCTCGTCCTAGAATGGTCCAGAGTCGCCCTAAGAATCCCTAATCCTCGTCCTAGAACGGTCAAGATACAAGAATGCGTAATCTGAAATTTTCGGCTAAACTTATATTGCTAATTATTTTGTGCCAAACATCAATAATGATGGTGCCATAAATATTAAATACCAGTTTAATACCAGGGTTATATTGGTCTGAATACCCAGTATATACCTGCCACATACCAGCCAAAAATCAGCCTTGGACCCTAATAGATACACAAAGGAGCATGGTGGAATGAAAAGTTTGGAAAAATATGAGTTCGATGGTTGAGTGTTTCTTCCCATTGCACTTGTTGCTGATGTAGGTCGTGACTGGAGACAAGAATAAGAAGAAGAAGAAGAGGAAGAAGACGAAAGGGGTTGGAGTTGGTGAGCCATGAGGAAAGTGAGCATCAAGAAGGCGGCAGCGGAGTTTGAAAGTCTGTCGGAAGAGGAGCGGCGAGCGTTACGCATCAGTCGCTTTCATGCCATGCCTGTCCTCTCTTCTTCTTCTGCCTCCTCTTCTCAACATTCTCAACCCAGGCAGGTGCAGCACCATAGTCATTTCTTTCACTTTTTGCAAACAGAAAAACAGAGTGGATGGCTTTTTTGTTTATAAAGTTTTTTATGTGGGAGGGTGTGGAGCTCAGAAATGAAAATCTGAAAAATGGATAGCAGTAAAGTCTAAGAGAAGAGAGAGATAGATGTAGACGAAGAAGACGAAACTCCGCGTTTGGATTTTTCAGGGTGGAATTTTTTTAGGGTTTGGAGCTCCAACGTGAAATCTGAAAAATGGAGAGCAATAAGTGTGTGTGTGTGTGTGTGAGAGAGAGAGAGAGAGAGAGAGAGAGAGAGAGAGAGAGAGAGAGAGAGAGAGAAGAAACGCTGCGTTTGGATTTTTTAGATGGGATTTTTTTAAGGGTTTGGAGCTCCAATGTGAATTCCAAAAAACTGGAGAGCAGGAGGTCTGTGAGAGAGAGAGAGCGAGAGAAGAAACGCTGGGTTTGGATTTTTTAGATGGGATTTTTTTTAGGGTTTGGAGCTCCAATGTGAATTCCAAAAAACTGGAGAGCAGGAGGTCTGAGAGAGAGAGAGAGAGATGCATTTGGATTTTCAGAGTAGAATTTTTTTAGGGTTTGGAGCTCCAACGTGAAGTATGAAAAATGGAGAGCAGTAAGTAAGATAGAGATAGATATATGTAGAAGAATACGAAATGTGTGGATTTTATCTTCATGGTTGAACATATTTAAGTTAAATGTGTTAGGGTTGTGGAGGAATATGGTGCGGAGCAGCTCAGAGGCTCAGGAAATTGACAAGAGAAGTTAGAAGTGTTTTTTTTCTTGAATGGTGTGACAGGTTGGCACATCCAGGAGGCCCTTTGGCAACAAATAAGGCTGTAGCATTAGGGAAGTTCTTGAAGAGAAAGCTGAGTGAACCAGGAGGTGCAGCATCACTGGATCCTGCTCTTGTTGAGCAGGCGGTGAACAATGCCAAGGCTACTGTTGAAGCTGGTATATTCTGTTCAAGTTGTTCTTGTGAATGTTTTGTGTTTATTATTTTGCAAATTACATTTCTTGCAGAATAGGATTTAGAAGGACTGCAGTCATGTCCCTGACCCCATTGTCTTCCTCCCCCCTTTTTCTGTGTGTGTGTGTGTGTGTGTGTGTGTCTTCATGTCTTCTGATTTGATGTTGGTTCTTTCCACAGGCAAAGGTCAGTTATTGAAATCAGGTGTGAAAGTGCTTCATGTTGATTCATTTTCTGGCTCTGATAAGGTACTTTGATACTCACACAATGTCCCATCTACTGTTGTCTAATGATTGACTAGTGTGTTTGTGGGCTTTGGAGTGTCCAAACAAGTCTACACTGAATTTTTTGTCCTCTTGAATGATGATGATGCTTTCATATCTGTCCATTGTATTTATCTCTGTTTCAATGGTCTATTGCAGGAGGATGATCAACTGGAGAAGACTCAGAAGCCAGCAAAAATCAGGAAGAAAAAGAAAGTCAACAAACAGATTGCAAACCAGCAGATTAAACAAGACAATGGCATGAAGAAGAAAGGCAAGAAGAACAAGATGCCCAAGAAGTTCAAGTTCTGATACGGGTGGGTGAACTGCATTAGTAGGTAATAGAGGAAGGTGGGAAGGTCAGTCAAAATTTCTATTTCCTGTACAATGGATGATGAGTATATTTGCAAACAATTGTACAGAGCAGACATTTTTCAAAGTTTTTATACCCTCTATCTCCATCCATATACATGCATCTACAATCAATGTGTTTATTTCTGTTTATTTATGCTTGGGTTTGAATGGTTCAAGTTGAGAAAGGGTGGTCAACATTTTCCAATTGCCAATTAAATGTAGGTCCTAAAGGAAAGTGTTTCTTTGTCAACAGGAACATTATTGTAGGTTACTTGTAACACATATAGGTTAAAGTGCTCTATGTCGATTTATTGCAGGTTCAAGACAAATGTGAAAATGAAAAGCATCTCAATTATTGGTGGCACTTAGTAGAGTTTCTAAACTTTTACATTGCACTATAAGTGCATAATATTATATGCAAAATAGAGACAATTTTGTCAATTCATATGGGCAATTTGCAGGTTTGTAGGTTGGCAGTTATTTGTAGTGCGTCAATAGTAATTGTCTGTTGTTGCCATTGTAAGTGCTTGGACGGGACTAGGGAGGTAGGGTGTAGGGTTTTCATCTGTTACATACTAGGTCTGTCTTCCCCATGTCATGGTTTATCAACAGAGATGACATTGACCAGCATGGGGAGCTTGAACATCTCATCAAGTGTCACATGTAATATACTGTAGATCTCAAAACATGAAGGCCTTTGTGCGATCACTTTTTCCATCTATTGCTTTTATTGAAAGAGGTTGCAAAGAGTTTTGTAAGACATTGTGTTTATGCTTATTTCTCAGATGAGTGTGATTGCATGTGGGGCAAAATTCGGTCAAAGGAGCCAAAAAAGAAGTTAGATAGTAAAAGAAATTGTAAATTATCATAGATTTATTTATGTTTTTTTGGTTCAAAAACATAATTATCATTACAGGTTGTACTAAATTTGACGCAAAAGAATGTTCGAATATTCAAATTAAAAATTCATTGAATGTAACTTTAGGTTTTGGCTTTAGTTAAAGACTTTTGAAAGTGATGAGTAGGGGCATCAAATAAGAAAAAAATGGCAACATAATTACTTTATTTAAGAATTGTACATGATTTTCTCAAAACTAAACTTTTTATAAAAAAGGATTTTTGAATACAATGTTTTGCAACTTATTATTAAATATGCTTATAGTTTTTTTTAATATATCACATGTTATATGTTAATAATTGTTGAATATATATGATTTTTAAAGTGTGCTAATTTTGTTAAAATTCGCATTTCATTTTGAAAATGATCACAATTTCAAATCATACCAAAATATGTTGATTGTTTGAAAGGTCACAATCTTTTATTATAAGCTACATTTTTTCTTTTTATATCATATGCATTATATCCCATTTACATGTGATAAAAAAATTTAAAATTATGAGATTTAAAAATATATTTGAATATGCAAAGTTCTAAGGAATTGCCAGTCTTAAACTTCACTTCCTTCAAATTCTTGGTGCCGATCTAACATGCATATAACATTACATTGGATTGCATGAAATCACTCATGTAAAATGAACTCAACAAGCTAGAGGTTGTCAATCACAAATCTTTTGCTCATTAAGTTGGTGACCCAACATAGACATACACATTTACATAACCCAATTGTGTATTAGGTAATGGCCATTGAGAGAATCCAATCAAACATCGAGTCTAACCAATATATTACCAAACTATGTTTCTTTCCACAATGTTACTCAATATATTCATTTGAAATGGAATTGAATTTCCACAAAAACAACTCATATTTATATATTTGATCATCACTCAAAAGGCAAAGCAACACAAAGCCCAAGTTAGTACAAGTAGGGTAGTGCTAGTTCAAAATGTCACACACATTAACTATGGACCCTTACCCAAACTAGTTTTCTCACCTAAATTGGTCCTCAAAGGAGATTCACTTCCAGTTTTTGGATTTGCATTCATCTATAGGCCTTCTTCACTAGGCTACTGCTGGCTCATATTCTTAATTAAATCAAAGACTAGTAGTCAGAATAAGATCTTGCAAATGATACCCAATTTCACTCCCTTTATGGCTACACTCAAATTGGGGATGAAACAGGGATTTAATTTAGAGGGTTAAAATAGGCCCCCAAAGACAGGGTGACTTTGTAGATAACTTTAATAGGATAAGAAAGACAAGATGAAACTCATGATGATTTTTCATAATGAGATATTATTAGATTTGATTGGGCTAGTACACTAATTTGATTGGATTGGCCCCATGTGATGACATTTAATGACTCCTTGATCTACAATCTTCAAGATTTCATGATTATTATTATGTATGGGGAAATAACCTTGCACACTATTTTGAATGTGATCCCACATACATGCAACCTATTTTTTGAATTGACAAAATTTCATGAAGAGTTGAAATTTAAAATTTAAATACCATAGTAGTAGTAGTAGTAGTAAGAGGCCAGCTTCAACACATGTTTGTAAAATAACTTGTTAAATTTGAAGATTCCATGTCAAGAAAAAAATAGAATATTTTTAATATTCTTATGGATTCTTTATTTTCCTTCATAATATTTTTTTCTTTTGAAAATTTTTCTTTTTTGAAAATTTCAGCATTTCAATCAACTAATTTAATTAGTGTCAAAAGTTGCCAAGGTACTACAGTGTTTGAAAATGAAGTGATTTTTGAAGGTTTTAATTGAAGCACAATTTGGAAAAAAATTAGTAAAATTTGCTAAATTTCTATATTTGATTTCAGTAAGTAGCCAAAAAGTACAGGAAAAAAAATAATAATTAAAGATTTATACTTCATATCTAGTTTATAGCCAAATTTGGCTAAATCTTCCTTTGATTGATCACGACTTTGGCTGCATCAAAAAAATCATGAAAAATAAATAAATAAATAAAATAAAAAACAATGCATAACTTATTAGCCTTATGTGTGGGGTTGGTTCTGTCTGCTGGCCTGTAAATATTAAATTGGCCTAAACCTTAAACCCTAAACCCTAAACCCTAAAAACTGAAACAGGTAAGTACAGCAGCAAAAGCAGACAGAAGCACAAACCTGAGGAAATGAACCATGTCAATGATTGGTACCTATGTTGTCATTCACAGATGCAAAGAGTGTAAAATTACCCATAAATTAAATGGTATTGTTGTCCAGAAGAGGTTTTTTTTTCTGAAAAACAGACAGAGCTTTCTGACAGGAGAAGAACAATCCTTTTGTTTTTGAGTAGAGTTTTCTGAGTTCTTCTTCCATGGCAGAGAGATAGATGTTGAAAAATGTACCCAAAAAACTCTTACACTTTCTTTCTGTGCAGGCTACATACATATTGGGTTTTCAAGTTTCAACAGAGTTGTTTCTGACACTTCCCTTTTTGTACAGAGACAAACAAAGCAAGCAAGCAATAAGAACTACACTTCTTTTAATGTAGTAGTAGTAACTTTGCATGTGTTGTGTTGCTGCTCCCCCTGGACTGAATGAAGCAGGTTTCACAATGAAAATGCTCTCTCAACATTGGTGGGTACCTCAAGCAAAAGCAGCAGCAGCAACTTCAAAGCTCATCAGCCAGCTTGCTTTGCTTTGCTTTGCTTCTTCAGGAATGATGATGATACTACTACCTTGGGACTAGCTAGCTCTAGTCTCTTTACTAACTTATTGTATTAGCTACCATACATAGCCTAGGGTCAGTTTCCACATTGACAAAAATACGAATAATTTTTTTTTGTTTTTTGTTTTTTTTTTCATAAAATTAATTCATTTTTAAAATTTGAAATTATATATATTTTTTCCAATCATCTACTATAATAATATTGTGATATGGGTATTGAAATTATTCATAATGTAGCGTATGATACTAATTATAAATGATTTTTCAACATGTCAACTTCATATTTTTCACAAATTTTCATTTCACTATTTTGAGGATTATTATTTAATGATGAAACTGACCTTAGGGTAAAGACCTTAGGGTAAAGGGTAGTCAGAAACACTGTTTGAAACTTGAAACACTACAAGGAGAGGAGGGGTACGAGCCTAGGGTTGGGTAGGTACCATGCTGAGTACTAGTACCATGCTGAAATTTTTTTCAAAGATCCAATGCTCGCCCAACACAGGTGTCTAGTGTTTTTACCACATCCATAATAGTGTGCAAGTTATTCCCCCATTTGGACCATTAAACATGAAATATTGGACCATGTAGAGTGAGATCCATTAGGGTACACCCATCATAAAAACATAAGCTCGTAACCAAACATTTATCCATATATTCTTGGTTTTGTTTATTTTTTGAGTGATCTTCATGGCTATATGGGGGCACCAAGTGGAGGTTTACAATATCTTCTTGAGCTTTGGAGATAGTTGAACATTGAAGAAAAAATATAAAGAAAACAAGCATGTCTAGAGATCAAAATGCTTGAAAAAAAATGCATTAGAGTCCCTCAAGTTTCAAACCCCCTATTTTTTTCATTTCTTGTTCATTTTGAACAATGTAAAAAGATATGGATTTGGCAACTTGAGCTCTATAAGCCCTCTTTGAACTCTAGAGAAAACTGAACTATGACCAAAGGATCTTAAGCTCCAAATGCTTACCCTACTAAACTAAGCATTTATAACTGAACACTACTTCTAAACCCCATATCGTCTTCAATTTTTTGTCCATATTGAACAATATTCATGACAATGGATGCATCAAATGGAGGTCCACAATACCTCTTTGAACTCCAAAGGTTGGATTTAAAGCTTTTGAAAGTATACGTGTTTGGATATCTACCTAAATGCCATCACATGCAACAATCAAAATTAATCATATTTCTTTATTGACCCTTTGGCAAAAGGTTAGATCTTGGATCTTGGGTGCATGTTTACATGTCCTTGATCTCAATTTCAGACTATTTAAAACTTGAACTAATCCAAATCATAGTTTCAAGGCCTTTATATCCTTCTAAAACACTTCTAGCTTTTTCTACTGCCAAGTATAGGAAGCATTAGTGTGGTGCGTGTAAATGTCAATAGTTGTATATTCGACATATAAATCCCATGTAGCTGTAAATCATTTACACTTACACATTCAAACTTTTTACATTTATACTTATATTACTATTTTGTTTTGTTTTTTTTACACTTACATGGCCCCGTGTAAATGTTTTGGAGCATGTGAGTGTAAGTGTATACACCATATACCCTTAATGACCATACCTTCTTGCAAATTCATATTAATGTGAATCGCAATAAATATGGTTGTGATGCATCCCAAAGTAGAAATGTTTAGATGTTTTTTTTTGTAATGGGTCATTTGGTTGGCCTATCACCAAAAACATTATGAAATCCCCCCCCTCCCTCCTCAAGTATATGAGTGTCTTTCACATTCAAAGTAGTGCAAGTTATTTCCCCAACCCCACCCATAACATGAAATCTTCCACAAAATGAAGTGCATGGTGACCCATCAATAAAAATCAATAGTATTTTTTTTGTTGGCCATTTTCAAAGGTGTAGATTACAAATCCAAACTCAATTTCACACTATTTAAATCTTGAATTTCATCCAAATTATTGTTTAAAAATTACTAGACTATATTTTGTGATGGATCTACTTTCGCAAAAGCCTGTAAAACCCAAATCTCAAAATGTTCATAATTTGCAACATGAGTTTTGAATGGTGTGACTTGTCATGAATTTCAAATTGATAATTTTTAAACAAATTGATAATACAATATAGATTACAATACAAATGATTACTCGAGTATGGAAAAACTTATTAGGATACAAAACCAAATATTGTAGCACCTTGGCAAGTTTGACACTAATTTTACATTTTTTTGAGAAATGTTAAAAATGTCCAAAAAACCGTTTAAAATTTTTTTTGAAGGAAAAAAAAAAACAAAGAAATATTTTATTCTTGAAATGGGATGTTCAAAAAATAATTATTCAATATTGAAATGTTGAACTTGTTGTGCTATTATGGTAATAGCAAAAAGATTGCCAAACATAGTGTGCAAGTAGTGGATCTCCAAATCTAATTTATCAATCCATAATACATGATTCAACTATATCTTCCAACCGCTTGTGAGAGTGGAAAGGAATGTTGGTCATCACTATCCATATAATGCAAACATACATATTTAGAGCACCTCAATTGATGGGAATTAACTGCCACCTTAACATTAAATCTTGGATACAATTTGGTTGTATAATGCAAAAGTGCAAGTTCAATAGTAGGTCCAACTTAATATAAAATAATAAGTTTGCTAAGGAAAGCCTTCCAACCTCAAGACTTGTTAATGATAATTATGGTAGTTCATGCCTCCACTATGTAATTATTTTAAGTCGGGGGAGATTGTTAAAATGCATAAAAGTTGCAATTTGGTTTTTTTGGGTGATTTATAACCAAATTGCAATGTAAAAAAGTAAAATGCAAAATGAAATGAACAAAAAAAAAAGAAATAAAATTGACCCAAACACCCACCATGTGTGCCAAAAGGCAAATTGATTATCTCCCTCCATCATCATCGGTCTAATTCGGCCCTCTTCAAGCTCCATAGCTAACAATCCTTTCACACTTTGCGGTTTCACCTTTACAGCACAATAAGGCCTAAAGGTGTCACCAATATGTGACCATTGATTAGGGTAGATTGATTAGTGTGCTTCCCTTCCCCAAAAACTAATAGCTAGCAAGGGTTTTGCTTTCAAGTTCCATATACTTTGTGTTTGGAAAGTTTGAATATGGCAACAACAAATGGTCATTGCACTTTAAATGTTTCAAGAAGGTTGGGCTTTGAGCATTTGAGGCTTAGATTTTTAGATTTTTAGGTGGATCTTTAAATTTTTGCAAGTTTAGCAATGAACCTTTGTTGTTGCAACATTCATGCAAATCAATCCCAAGGGAATTATGATGTAGTTGAAGTGGCTACCATGCATAGAACAAATTTGTCAAATTTGCTTATAAAAAAAAACACATAGTTCTCACTAGCAAGAGACCAATTGAATGTCAATCCAATTTTCAAAGCTAATGGGATTCGAACGTGAGACTTCAAAAGCCTAATTATTTAGTTTTTGGCAATGTTGAAATTTTTCAAAAAATAGTTCTTCTAAATTTTTAAAAAAAATTTGAGGGAGAATATAGAAATTTTTAGAATATTCTGAAATATGTTTTTAGGCATGAAATTTTCAAATAAAATAATTATTCAAAACGGAAATGTTGAACTTGTGTTATTCTTGAGCAAGTGGGGGATTGTTGGCCACAAATTCCCTATGTTGTTCCATACTTCCACTCTTTTAAATCCATAGGGAGGCCAAATAGGCAAGGCTACAATATGTTTTTAACCTCTCTCTCTCTCTCAACTGCCCCACACTACCCTTGATATAAGAGCCCATTAGAGTCTTTTGTTGGGAGTGAATTTTCAACAAATGGTGATTTATTTATTTTAAATGGAGAAAGAAAAATATTTTTTGGTATTTTAAGTTGCCAAAATTTTGATTATTTTAAGAAATTATCAGATTCTAGATTAAGTTCCCATTAGGTAGCCAATAATTACAAAATAATATTTATTTATTAAAATTCTCCTGTTTAGGTGTGAGAGTTATGTATGTATGATATAAAGCAATAGAAACCACTCACAAATACCTAGAGTTTGGAACACTATATATATATATATATATATATATACAATAAATATTTATCATACATGTTCCAAAAAAAAATTATTTTTGAAGGAGTATTATCAAAAAAATATAATTGAGAAAATTAATAATTGGGGGAATTGCTTAAACATGCAAATTGAGAATAGGGTGGGTCTCAAACATTTTCAAAATCTAGTTATTTGATACCTTGTGTCGGCACAAAGACCCTCCTCCCCAATTAGTTATAAAAAAATCAAAAGAATCGGCCAACATTGGTAAGTACCTATGTAAGTAGGTAAAGTAGCATCGGTAAGTAGGTACCTAAGTAAGAGGGTGGTGTACCATAGGTAAGGGACTCAAGAGGTAGGAAATTCAAGTGATTACTACCTAGGTACTAGGTAGGTAGGTAGGTCGGTAGGTAGGTAGGTAAGTGAGAAAGGCGCTAGGTAGGTAGATGGCTACTAGGTAGGTAGATGCATGGAGATGGTTAGTATGCAATAAGAGATTGAGAGAGAGCCCACCCCACTCAAACAAACGGGTATGATATTCAAATCATTTTGTTCATTGAAGTCTTTTCTCGGAGCTCCAGAAAGAAACCCTCCTCAACTGAACTGAACAGAAAAAAAAACATCATTGATGAGTGGCGGGTTGATTTTCCCATCATACATCTTCGTATCAAAAGCGCATATGTATGTATGTATGTATGTATGTATGTATTGTTGTGAGACATGATTGGGGTGGGGGGTGGGCGGGGGATTAGTCCACCCCAACATCATACATGGGGTAGAATTCATACATGATTGGGGTGCATAGAAGAAGGCAATCAAGATGGCATCTACCACATTTTGTCACAACTTCAAACTACTACAACCCATCTCTCCAAAAGCTCATCATAGATGAAGAAATTGTCATCAACACCATAACCTTTGGCTCTGACTATATGAGCCGAAAGATTGGAAGTTGTAACTACCCATCTCTGCAAAAGGTTAATGATAGCATATATAGCCTTAGGTAAATTTTCATCCACATATTTTCATCCATATATATATAATCCACCAAATCGCTCATGAGTGCAAAGAGTAAGTAATCAACAAATTCATCTTGGCTAGCTCTGAAAACTAACACACAAGCCGGTTTTTGGTGTGCTATAATAGTTGCATCTCATACACAATTTCCAATTTTCTTTTGCACATTTTTTTTTTCCAATTTTTTCTTTCATTTTTTTTCATGGGCCTTCCTATAAATGCTTTGGACCGTGCAATAATGTTGCCCTCTTTAATTATAAAATGAGGTTTTTTTTTTTTTTTTTCCTTTGCCTATTAAAATAGCCTTATGAAAAATAATTTTTTTAATACAATTGTGGCCACATGTTGTTGTGTCCTCTCATCACCAAGAAGTTATTGTAGTAGATCTCACACAATATGGCAAACTTGAAGCATGAACATATTTACTCAAGAGTTTCCTAAAATCCGAATACACTTCACTTGAAGCAATTAAGTCATGACAAAAGGTGCACAACTATTTTTTAGTTATGGTTTCATCTTGCTTGCTTCTTGAACTAAACTTGCAATTTGAGTGAATTAGGACCTCCCAATACATTAATGGATGGAAACCACAATCATTCCATTGTGGATGGATCCTAGTTCAATTTATCATTGGGTTGCACCTTGATCAAGGTTCAAAGGTATTTTAATAGATGTTCAAAAGTTTTATAAATTGAAAGAGTTTCATGTTTTTTTCTTCTTTTTTTGAAAAAACTCACCAAATCAAATTAAATTAAAGATTTTCTTTTTTTGGCCACATTTGAACTCTAATTTTTTTAAAATTTGATAAACTAATTTTTTTTACTATTTGGACATGTTCTAAAAATGTATAGCCATTTAATGCTAAATCCCTCTTGGGATGCTAAACAATGATACAACATTGAAAATTTGAAAAAAATATCACTACTTGGGTCCCAAGCTTAGTTTTTTTAAAAATATGATGGGAACTATTGGTTCCCATTCCAATTAATGTTTTTAGTTGCATGGAACTTTTTGTCAACTTTTTGTCAATTTTGAGCTTAGTTCTTCATATTCATAACCTTTGATTTTCAATTCTTCTAGTAACATTTCAAACAAGGTCCAACATTTATTTTCTCACGTCAAAAGACTAAATATTTGTGTGATTACTAATAATATTCTACAACTAATTAAAATTGGTTACCTAAATAAGATGAATAATGCAGCTCAACCTTGTCCAAAAAGTAATAAATCTTAACTTCAAAATCAATTGCAATATATATATATATATATATATATATATATATATATATATATATATATATATATATATTTATAAATATAT